>Ga0268299_1002382_pt1 | contig 22855 bp, 21 predicted proteins | sample NOBtaG_FD_193484 | JGI IMG/M metagenome (GOLD analysis project Ga0268299, IMG submission 193484) | Activated sludge microbial communities from bioreactor in Nijmegen, Gelderland, Netherland - NOB reactor | ecosystem: Engineered > Bioreactor > Aerobic > Activated sludge | place: Netherlands... | reverse complement strand
GCGTCTTCGCCGGGGGCATCCTGGCGCTGACCATCCTGGCGCCACAGCAGATCGCCGCGATCGCCGAGGAGCCGGCCGAGATGGCGCTCGCGACCATCGACAAGCTGTTCCCGGCGCCGGTCGACCCGCGACTCTTCCGTCGCTACGAATTCACCATCGACGAGAGCGTCTCGACCGACGTGCAGCGTACGCAGGTGGTCAAGAAGATCGGCCACGGCATCACCTCGCGGGTGACGATCGTGACCACGCCAAGCGGCACCTACTCGACCGATGGCATGCTGTCGCCCTACGTCCGCTATCCGGGAATCGAAAAGCGGTTGCGGACCTGGCCTGACGACTTCTACCTCGCGGATGGCGGACGGTGGATGAGCTACGCCGACGGCTCGTTCATCTACCTGGTGTTCCGCGTGCCGACGCGCGGCTAGCTCAACCGGCGGTCCAGCCGCGCTTGAACTGGTAGAAGACGTGCAGCCCGATCTTGGTGTTCTTCTTCAGCTTAGGCGCCCAGTGCGGATAGACGTAAGTAGCGTGATAGTGGGTCGAGGCGCCCACCTCTGGCACATAGAGCGTGCCGTTGATCACGCCCTTGGCGATCTCTTCGGCCTGGGCCCAGGCCTTGGGCTCGGTGACGCGCTCGGGAATGCCGTCGCAGGCGAATGAGAACTGGCAGGCGTTCCGCATGTGCTGGTTCTGGAACACCACGTTGCAGATGGTCTTGGGATAGATCTTGTGGGCGACGCGGTTCATGACGACCTGCCCCACCGCGATCTGCCCGCGATAGCTCTCCGAGCGGGCCTCGAAATAGATGGCGGTGGCCATGCACCACAGATCTTTCTCCGAGACCTTGTTACCGTGCTTGTCGACCAGCAGGTCGAACGCGGTGGCCGGTGTCGTCTCGCGCGCGTAGGCGAGCGTCGCCGACGGGCTCACCGGCATGATGCCGGGCATCGGCACGACCTGGTCGATGGCATCGAGCGCGGCGCTGGAGGCGCCCGGGTCGATGCTCGCGACCTGGATCGGGTCGGAGGGGGTATCCTCAAGATCGCCGATGGCGCGCTTGGGCTTGCGGGCATCGGCGAGCTCGGTGCGGATGGCGTCGAAGCCGCCCGAGACCGTCACGCCATCGGGCGTGAGGCGGGCGCGGTTGACCTTCTCGGCACGATTGGGACCGGAGAAGAACCCGGTGTTGAACAGGCTCTCGACGGAACCGACGATGATGAGGTCGTCGCCCTCACGCTCGAGCGTGGCGGTGGGCACCGCGGCCACGGCCGTGGTCGGGCCATCGAGCCCCGGACCATTGGCGCCGGCGGTCAGCAGGGGGTACGCGGCGAGAGCCAGCAGCAGGGTCGCGAAGACGCCAGCACGGCTATGCCGGGGACGGGCCCAGGAGTCGATCGAACCGAATAGGCCCATCTAACGCGATACTACTCACGCAACGCCACAACACTCGACGCTTCGGCACCATGTTGCTCAAATGCCGACGAACCGGATCATGGGGGATTAGGGTTATCGTGAGGTAAACCCCATGCGAATCGAGGGGCTGCGCGGCCGAACGTGGTTAATTTGCACGGCGCGCGCGCATCATGTAGCGAGGCGGACAGGGCAATTGTCCGCCGGGGAAAGCGCGTGGCGATCGATCGAACAACGGCGGGCTGGATCAACGGCCTGATTGGCGTCGTGATCTTCAGCGGCTCCCTGCCCGCCACCCGGCTGGCGGTGATGGAGTTCGACCCCGTTTTCCTCACCGTGGTGCGAGCGGCCATTGCGGGGATCGTCGGACTCGCCCTGCTGCTGGCTTTCCGCGAGAAGCGCCCGGCGCGGAGCGACCTGGTTTCGCTGTTCATCGTCGCGCTCGGGGTCGTGGTGGGCTTTCCGCTGCTCACGGCGCTGGCGCTCAAGCACATCACCTCGGCGCACTCCATCGTCTTCATCGGCCTGCTCCCCCTCGCGACGGCGATCTTCGCGGTGATCCGCGGCGGCGAGCGGCCGAAGCTGCCGTTCTGGCTGTTCTCGATCCTCGGCAGCGCGCTCGTGGCCGGGTTCGCGCTGTTCCTGGGCGGCGAAAGCTCGCCGATCGGCGACAGCCTGATGGTCGCAGCCATCATCGTGTGCGGGCTCGGCTACGCCGAGGGCGCGAAGCTGTCGCGAACGCTGGGCGGCTGGCAGGTGATCTCGTGGGCGCTGGTGCTCTCGCTGCCCCTGATGATCGTATTGTCGATCGTCTATCGCCCGGCGACGCTCGCGGGCATCAGCCTGCCGGCATAGCTGTCGCTGGCTTATGTGTCGCTGTTCAGCATGCTGATCGGATTCGTGTTCTGGTATCGCGGCCTCGCCCAGGGCGGGATCGCAGCGGTGGGGCAGCTGCAGTTGCTGCAGCCGTTCTTCGGGCTGGCACTGGCAGCGACGCTGCTGCACGAACCGGTGACCTGGGTGATGCTGCTGGTGACGGTCGGCGTGATCGCCTGTGTTGCGGGCGCGCGGCGGTTCTCGCGCTGATCAGCCGCCGGCTGCCTGAGCGAGAGCAAGGCGTGCGACGGGGACGCGGTAGGGCGAGCAACTCACATAGTCGACATTGAGCCTGGCGAAGAACTCGAGCGAGGCGGGGTCGCCCGCATGCTCGCCACAGATGCCGATCTTGAGCGCCGGATTGGCGGCGCGGCCGCGCTCGATAGCGGTGGCGATCAGCTCGCCGACGCCCTTCTGGTCGAGCGAGACGAAGGGGTCGATCTCGTAGAGACCCTTGCGCTGGTAGGCAGCGAGGAAGGCCGGCGCGTCGTCGCGACTGATACCATAGGTGGTCTGCGTCAAATCGTTGGTGCCGAACGAGAAGAAATCGACGTGGCGCGCGATGTCGGCGGCCCGCAGCGCGGCACGCGGCAATTCGATCATGGTGCCGAAGGCGAAGCGCTCGCGCGACGCGCGGGGCAGCGCCGCGGCATCGACGAGCTCCATGACGCGCTGGCGCACCCAGGTGACTTCGTGCGCGGTCGAGACGAAGGGCACCATGATTTCGAGCGCCACCGGCTCGCCGCCATCGGCCATGGCGGCGCGGGCGCCCGACAGCAGCGACTGCACCTGCATCTCGAGGATCTCGGGATAGGTGACGGCGAGGCGCACACCGCGATGGCCGAGCATCGGGTTGATTTCGGAAATGCGTTCGAGTCGCAGCCGCAGCGCGCGCAACTCGAGGCCGAGCGAACGCGCGGTCTCCTCGATATCCTCGTCGGTGCGCGGCAGGAATTCGTGCAGTGGCGGATCGAATAGGCGGACGCAGACCGGCCGGCCGGCCATGGTCTTGAAGATGGCCGCGTAGTCGGCCGTCTGGTAGTCGACGAGGCCATGCAGCGCCGCCTTGCGGTCGGCTTCGTCGGCGCTGAGGATGAGGCGACGGAGCGCCGCGAGGCGCTCGCGGGCGAAGAACATGTGCTCGGAGCGAGCCAGGCCGATACCTTCGGCGCCGAAGCTCAGAGCGGTCGTCGCCGCTTCGATGGTTTCGGCATTGGTGCGCACCTCGATGCGACGCGAGGCGTTCGACCAGCCCAGCAGCTCGCCCAGCGCGCCGCCGATCTTGGGGCGGCTCAGCGGCAGCACGCCGGCATAAACCGAGCCGTCGCTGCCATCGATGCTGATGCGGTCGCCGGCGCGGAGCACGAGATCGCCGATGCGGCAGGACTGGTCGGCGGGATCGACCGAGAGGGTGCGCACGCCCGCGACGCAGGGCTTGCCGGTGATGCGGGCGATGACGCCGGCATGGCTGGTCATGCCGCCGCGCGCCGTGAGGATACCGGTCGCCGCCTTCATGCCGTCGATATCGGCGGGGCCGGTTTCGTTGACCACGAGGATGCAGTGCCGGCCGCGGGCCTTGTAGCGGGCGGCATCCTCGGCCGTGAAGACGATGTAGCCGCTCGCGGCGCCGGGCGAGACGCCCAGCCCGACGGCGATGGGCTCCTGCGCGTGACCGGGCCGGAGGCTCGGATGCAGCAGCGCCACCATGCGGTCGGGATCGATGCTGGCGACGGCCTGCTCCTCGCTCCACACGCCGCGCTCGACGCGATCGGTCGCCGCCTCGAGCTCGGCCGCGGCGGTCGCCTGCCAGGGGCGGGCACCGATGAAGGTGAGGCCGCCCTTCTCGGCAGCCACAGTGATCGACATGTGGCGCGCCGCGAGCCGGTCGATCGCTTCGCTCAGCTCGGCGGCCTCGGGCGACAGCGGCACGGCGCCACCCGGCAGCGGCGCGGGGCCGATGCTGCCGCTCTGCGGATCGCGCGAGAGGAACTGGATGATCTCTCCCTGCGCCACGGCCTGGACGAGCACGATGTCGTCGGCATTGCCACTGGCATAGGACTTGAAGGCGTCGGCAATGGCGCGGCCGAGCGGGCGGGCGGGGTCGACGGCCTCAGCCTCGGTGGCGGGGGCCGGCAGGCCGGCCCGGGCGGAAGCGAGGCCGGAAACGGCCTTGTCGCTGGCGGTGCGGACGACCAGTGGCGGCGGCCGGCTGTCGCGTCCGACCAGCCGGAACAATGTCGCGACCCAATGGGCCCGGAGGCGGCTGGCGCTCTGGCGGCGCTCGCTCTGCAACGCATCCCACGCGGCGCGGGTCACGAGGATGGTGGGGATGGTGGGGAGCCCCTCCTCCCAGGCAGCACGTATCCAGCGCGCCTTGCCGGCGAGCAAATGGCGCTGGGCCTCGGACAGGTTTGCGTTGCCGCCGGACGGCGCGACCGCAAACATTTCGAGGGCGAGGCTCACCGGGGCAATCCCTTGATTTGGCTCGGATACTATTGTGCCTGCCCGTTTGACGCGCCGCAACCGGGCTTGACTTGGGTGCGTCACGAAAGCATCTGACGGGCATGACCAAGCCCAAGCTCGACATCACGCTGTGCGCGCCGCGCGGATTCTGTGCGGGCGTGGACCGTGCCATCCAGATCGTGGAGCTGGCGCTCGAAAAGTACGGTGCGCCGGTCTATGTGCGGCACGCCATCGTCCACAACAAATATGTGGTGGACGGGCTGAGGCAGAAGGGCGCGGTGTTCGTCGAGGAGCTGGACGAGATTCCGCCGGGCGATGCGCCGGTGGTGTTTTCGGCGCACGGCGTGCCCAAGGCCGTGCCGGCGGACGCCAAGGCGCGAAGCATGTTCTTCCTCGATGCCACCTGTCCCCTGGTGAGCAAGGTGCATATCGAAGCCAATAGGCACTTCAACGAAGGCCGTGAGATCGTGCTGATCGGCCATGCCGGGCACGTCGAGGTGATCGGCACGATGGGGCAACTGCCGGCCGGCGCGATCACGCTGATCGAGACGACCGAGGACGCGGAGGCATACACGCCGCGCGATCCCGGCAAGCTCGCCTTTGTGACGCAGACGACACTGAGCGTCGACGACACGTCGGCGATTGTCGAGGTGCTGCGCCGGCGCTTCCCCGCGATCGCGCTGCCGCACAAGGAGGACATCTGCTACGCCACCACCAACCGCCAGGAAGCGGTGAAGAAGGTGGCGCCGCAGGTGGATGCGATCGTGGTGGTGGGTGCGCCCGAGAGCTCGAATTCGGTGCGGCTGGTGGAGGTCGCGCGCCGCGCCGGCTGCGCGCGGGCCGTGCTGGTGGAGCGCGCCGACGCCATCGACTGGTCGCAGTTCGAGGGCATTCGCACCCTCGGCATCACCGCCGGCGCCTCGGCGCCCGAAACGCTGGTCGACGAAGTGATCGAGGCTTTCGCGCAGCGCTTCGACATCAGCGTCAGCGCGCATGGCGCGGGGCGCGAAACCATCGTGTTCAACCTGCCCCGCGAGCTGCGCGTCGCATGAGCGGGCTCGACCTGTTCGAGACCGAGCGGCTGGTGCTGAGCGGCTGGCGCCGCGAGCAACTGCCCGATCTCGTGCGCCTGCACGGCGATCCGGTGGTGGCAAGATATCTCAGCACGCATGGACAGCCCTGGACGATCGAGGCGATGGAAGCCGCGCTCGACGAGTGGATCGCGCTGTTCGCTACACGGCGGCTCGGCAAGCTGCGCGTGACGCGCAAGGCGGATGGCGTGCTGGTGGGCCGATGCGGCTTCGGCATCTACGAGCCGACAGGCGAGCCGGAGCTGGGCTACTCGCTCTATCCCGAGTTCTGGGGCAACGGCTACGCCGTCGAGGCGGGCGCCGGGATGCGCGACTGGTTTCTCCGCGAGACGGAGATGCCGCAATTCATCGGCCTCGCCGATGTGCGCAATGCCGCGTCGATCAAGGTGCTCGAGCGGATCGGCATGACACCGACCGAAGTAAAGCCCTATGACGGGGTGCCCTTCCAGTTCTACGTGATGGCACGGCCGCAATGAGCGAGAGCGTCATCATCCACACCGATGGGGCATGTTCGGGCAACCCGGGTCCGGGCGGCTGGGGTGCGGTTCTGCAATATGGTTCTACCGTCAAGGAGCTCAAGGGCGGCGCGCCGATCACCACCAACAACCAGATGGAGCTGACGGCGGCGATCGAGGCGCTCAATGCGCTCAAGCGACCCTGCGCGATCGAGCTTCATACCGACAGCAGCTACGTCAAGGACGGGCTGACCAAGTGGATCCATGGCTGGAAGCGCAATGGCTGGCGCACGGCGGACAAGAAGCCGGTCAAGAACATGGAGCTGTGGCAGGCGCTCGATGCGGCGACGCAGCGGCACACCATCAACTGGCACTGGGTCAAGGGCCACAATGGCGACGAGATGAACGAGCGGGCCGACCAGCTGGCCAATGAGGGCATGGCGCCGTTCAAACCGAAGAAGCGCGACCGCTCGCTGGTGCCGCCGGTCTAGCCAAGGCTTCCGCCTTCCCAATCGTCTCACGGTGTGGCAGCAATTGCTCACTGAGGGAGACATCATGCATCGCCTGCTCGTTCTCGCGGCCGTCCTGGCCTGCGCCACCGCCCCCGTTCACGCCGCCGAGCCGCCCGTCGGCGAGTATATGTGCCACGACAATGGTGGCGGGGCGATCGGCCTGTTCAGCATCACCGGGGCGGGCACCTACGCCTGGCAGAGCACGGCAACAGCCGATTTCAAGGTGCTCAAGGACGATCCGTCGAACGGTCCCGGCACCTATACGCTGCGCGCCGATGGCTGGATGGAGTTCGAGGGCGCCTTTGCCGACCAATGGGGTGTTGTCGGCACCTGGGAGGAAGGCTGGGTCTGGTTTTCGAACGACTATGGCGGCGTGATGCGCTGCGGCACCGTGCTCAGCGGCTAGCCCGACGCCGACGACCAAAACGGGGCCCGAGCGGCCCCGTCCCTATCCCGCGACCTTCGAGAAGTCGGCCACGATCTGCATGGTGTTGCGCAACGCCGCCAGCAGATGCAGGCGGTTGGCGCGGACGAGCGCGTCGGGGTCGTTGACCAGCACCTTCTCGAAGAAGGCGTCGACCGGGGCACGCAGCGTCGCCAGCGCGGCGATGGCGCCGCGATAGTCGTTGGCGCGCGCCTTGGCCGCCGCCTCGACATCGACGTGCTTGATGGCGCTGGCGAGCGCCGTTTCCTCTGGCAGGACGAATTTGGTCTGGTCCGAGACGGCGTCGTAAGTCCGGCCGTCCTTCTTCTCCTCGGCGGCGAGGATGTTGGCGGCACGGCGGTAGCCGGCGAGCAGGTTCTTGCCGTCGGCGGAATCGAGCAGCGCCGACAGCGCTTCGACCCGACGGGTGATCTCGAGGATGTCGTCGGACCGCGGCGTGATCACCGCATCGACGAGATCGTGGCGGGCGCCGGCGTCGCGGAGCGTGACCTTGAGACGGTCGTGGAAGAAGGCGAGCAGGTCGGTCTGCGACAGATCTTCAGCGGTCTCGTCCGCCGTCTCGACCTCGGACTTCGAACCCTGCGCCTTGCGCACCATATAGGCGGCCTGGAACAGCGGCGTCAGGGGCAAGGCCAAATCGTTGTCCGTCACGATGCGGATGACGCCGAGCGCGGCGCGGCGGAGGGCGAACGGATCGCGGGAGCCGGTGGGCTTTTCGTCGATGGCCCAGAAGCCAGTAAGGAGGTCGAGCTTGTCGGCCAGCGCCACGGCGATGGCGACGGGCTCGCCCGGCACCTTGTCCGACGGGCCGAGCGGCTTGTAGTGGTCGGCAACGGCATTGGCGACCTCGCGCTTTTCGCCCTGGGCGAGAGCGTAGTAGCGGCCCATGATGCCCTGCAGCTCAGGGAACTCGCCGACCATGCCGGTGGGGAGGTCCGCCTTGGCGAGCATGGCAGCCTTCTTGGCGTCCTCGACATCGGCGCCGACGAGCGGCGCGATCTCGGCGGCGAGCCTGACGATGCGCTCGACCCGCTGGAACTGCGTTCCAAGCTTGGCGTGGAACACCGACTCCTCGAGCTTTTCGACATTGTCCTTGAGCGGCTGCTTGAGGTCGGTCTCGTAGAAGAACTTCGCGTCGCTCAGGCGAGCGCGGATGACGCGCTCATTGCCCGCAACGATGGTGACGCCCTGATCGGTCGCGACATTGTTGGCGGTGAGCAGGAATTTGTTGGTGAGCCGGCCGGTCGAGTCGCGCAGGCAGAAGCACTTCTGGTTGGCGCGGATGGTGGCGATGATCACTTCCTCGGGCACCTTGAGGAAGTCCTTGTCGAACGAGCCCATCATGACGACCGGCCATTCGACGAGGCCGGCGACCTCCTCGAGCAGGCCCTCGTCGTGGATGACGCTCAGGCCCTGCGCGAAGGCGAGGTTGTCGGCATCGGCGCGGATGATCTCCTTGCGCCGGTCGAGATCGAGCACGACGCGCGCCTTCTCGAGAGACGTCACATAGTCGTCGAAGCGGCGCACCTTGATCGGGCCGGGAGCTAGGAAGCGGTGACCGTAGGTGGTTTGCCCGGACGTGATGGTGTTGGCGCTGAACGGGATGACGATGGGCTCGTCATTGTCGGTGCCGAAGGTCGCGGTGATGGCGCGGATGGGACGGACCCAGGTGAGCCCGCCATGGCCCCACTGCATCGACTTGGCCCAGGGGAAATTCTGGATGATACGCGGCAGGATGTCGGCGAGGAGCTTTGGCGCCTCGTCGCCCTTGCGCTCGATATGGGCGACATAGGAGTCGCCCTTCTTGGGATCGGAGACGATCTTGGCCTGATCGATCGAGGACAGGCCCGCCGATTTGAGGAAGCCATCGATCGCCTGCTGCGGCGCGCCGACGCGCGGGCCCTTCTTTTCCTCGCGCAGGTCGGGCGAGCGCGCGGGGATGCCGGCGACCGTCAGCGCCAGGCGGCGCGGCGTGGCGAAGGCGCGGGCGCCTTCATAGACCAGGCCCGCCTCGACCAGGGCGTTGATGACAGCCTTCTTGAGGTCGTCGGCCGCCTTGCGCTGGAAGCGCGCGGGGATTTCCTCGGAGAACAGTTCGAGCAGCAGTTCAGGCATTTTTCGTCCGGTCGTAGGGGCGCGGGAGGGTTAGCAAGGGGCGCGTGGAATGTCCACGCGCGCAGCACGACGCTCCCGGTGACCGTGAGGTCCCGGTGTGGGGGAACCGCGGGGCAAGCGACCCCGTGGGCGGAGCGCGCGGATAGCGCCTCCGAGAAAGGGGAAAGCGCCGGAATTCCGGACGCCTCCGCGCACTCCGCCGGTGGGGCTGTCGGGCACGTGGCGTGAGCGCCGTGGGCACCTATGTGCCCCGGCAGTCCGACACGAACCCCAGGCTGCGCGACCGCAGCCCTCCCACCCTCGTCACCCGCACCTCGTCAGTACGCGCGGGGATCGGTGACGACTGGGAGCATCATACAATAGGTCGGAAGGACGTGCGTAAGTTGGCTCGAAATCGGGGGCAAAGGCCCGGGAATGCTGGGCACTCCGCGATTCAAACTGATGCGTTTTCCCACAGGCTGCGCCCCCCACGGCTTCGCCGGTCCCGGAGGCAAATTTAGTCGAATTTTCACCATCGCGGCGAGTTCGGCGGGAAATGGGCGCAACCAAAAGGTGGGGGTGGGCGCTTTAGCTCCTGCAAACGGGTGGTTCGAATGCGTCCGCTACAGCTTCTTGTCCTCTTCCTGCTGGTGACGCTGCCGATTGCCTCGGTGCTGGCACAGGATGCCGCAAGCGCCGAGCTGTCGGCGGAAACGATCAACGCCGCCGACCTTGCCACGGTACCGGCCGAGTCCCTCCCTCCCCTCGTGCCGGACGAGACGACGGAGCCCGGCGACGCTCCTCCTCCCGCGTCGCCCGACCCCGCCATCGTCAAGCTGCAGGTGCTGCTCGACCGCGCCGGGGCCTCACCAGGGGTGATCGACGGTTTCGACGGCGACAATGTGCGCAAGGCGGTGCGGGCGTTCGAGATGATGCACGGCCTGCCCGAGGACGGGACGGTCGACGAGGCCGTGGTGGCGGCACTCGACACGACCGAACCGGTGGTGGGTGGATACGAGATCACGCCCGAGGATGTCGCGGCGATCGGCCCGCCGATCCCCGCCGATTATGCCGAAATGGCGCAGCGCGAGTTCCTTGGCTACGCCAGCGCGCCCGAATTGCTCGCCGAGCGCTTCCACATGGATGAAGATCTGCTGCGGGCGCTGAACCCGGCAGCGCAGTTCATTGCCGGCGAGACAGTGGTCGTGACCGCCTACGGGCCCGACGTTACTGGGCGCAAGGTGGCGCGGATCGAAGCGGACAAGACAGCGCGGCAGCTGCGCGCCTACGATGCGACGGGCGCATTGGTGGTGGCGTATCCGGCCACGATCGGCAGCGCGGACAATCCCTCACCGAGCGGCACACACCTCGTGGCGGCGGTCGCACCGATGCCCAACTACACATACAATCCCGACGTGAATTTCCAGCAGGGCGAGAACACCGACAGGCTGATCATTCCGCCCGGGCCGAACGGGCCGGTGGGCTCGATGTGGATCGACCTGACGGAGCCGACCTTCGGCATCCACGGCACGCCGATCCCGGACACGATCGACAAGACGGCCTCGCACGGCTGCGTGCGGCTGACGAACTGGGACGCCGGCGAACTGGCGGGGCTGGTCGAGCCGGGCGTGCCGGTGGACTTTGTAGGGTAGCGTTCTACCGCAGGTAACGCCCCCCGCTGCCGGCTTCGCTGGTCGGCTCGGTGGGGGCTCGATCCAAATGACCGCCGCGTCGGCGATCTACCAGCCGCCGCCGCCTCCGCCACCGCCGCCGCCACCCGAGCCGCCGCCACCACCGCCGCCCGAGAAGCCGGAGCCGGAGCTGGTGCTGGGCTGGGCGGCGATCATTGCGGCGCTCATGCCGGTGGCGATGCCGGAGAAGGATTTCGAGAAATCGCCGGTGCTGCCGCCCGTGGACCACGAGCCGCCACGATACCACCCGGGCGAATAGGAGCCTGCCGTGGCGCCCTCGACCGCGTTGCGCACCAGGTCGGCCTCGAAGCGCTCCGACCATGGCTTCTCGACGCCCAGCGCGATGGCGAAGGGAAGGATGGTCTCAAAGCGCGTCACCGACATGGGCGGCTCGCCCTTGTCGACATAGTTGAGCCGGTTCTTCTCGGCGGTCTCCATGTACATCCTGAAGCCCTCGATCTCGTCCATGAGCTTGCGGCCCTGGATGGTGGGCGCACGCATGAGGATGGCGAAGACGATCACGATGACCATGATCGAGATGGCGGCGATAAGGCCGGTGTCGATGTTGAGACGGAAGCCGGCGAGCGCATCGATGCCAACGCCGATGAAATTGAAGCCGAGGATCGCGACCCAGATGATGGTGATGATCTTGCCGACGACGCCGCCCTTGGCCGAACCGAAGATGACGCCGAGGAAGACACCGATGATGACCGCACCGATGATGGCGACGATGAGGAACACCGGATCGAGCACTTCGAGCCAGACCAGCGCGCCGAGCATGGCGACGGCAAGCAGGACGCCGCCGATGCTGTAGAGCACATTGTTCTTGAAGTAGACCTCGCGGTTTTCCTTCTCGATGGCGGCTACGAGCTCACCGCGCTTGGTGTTGAGCTTGGGGCCGTCGGTCTTGTCGACGGTGACGGAGCCCTTGGACCGGACATAGTCGTAGATGATCTGCTCGCCCGGCGGCAGCTTCTCGGTCGCCTTGCCCGTCGAGGTGATGGTGAGGTCCTTGCCGGTCTTGTCGATCTGCACCAGGCCCTTAACGCCCAGATCGAAGATGGCGGCGGTGAAGGCGGTCCAGCCGCCGCCCTTGAAGCCCATATTGCCGATATAGTGCATGAGCGCGGGCGACATGCCCTTGGGCGCGTGGAACAACGGAATGATGGTGCCGCGCGCCGGATCGCGACCGACAGCACTCCAAGCGAAGTAGTTGTACAGCAGGACGATCAGCACCGCAAAGCCGGGGAACACCAGCTCGCGATGGTCGGAGATCCAGTTGCCGACGCCCGTGAGGCCTTCGGGCGCGACAAGAATGCCCTTCTGGAATTTCACGGCGGCGGACAGCCCCTCCCCTGCCGCGAGCTCGCGCGTGGTACGGACGGTGACGGAGTTGGGGGCGGTCTGGTCGATCCGGACCGCCTGCTCGGTGGAGCCGGGCGTGCCGGTGTAGCCGATGGCACCATCGATCACGGCACCCTGCGGCACCTCGAGGATGGCGGTGGCCGACAGGATGGGGAAGTTCCAGTAGTTGCCGGTGGCGTTCCAGTAGAGCTCGTCATGGTCCGCGAAGTAGCGGGCCATGCGGCTCATGGTGTAGCGGATAGTGTAGGTGTGCACCCGGTAGTCGAGGAAGACGTCGGCGTCGCCGATCTGGATGCGCTTGAAGCCGCCACCGAGGTTGGAGACGTCGTAGGGCTCGGGCTGGCCGTCGCGCAGCACTTCGACGACGCGCAGATCCGAGCGGAGCCGCGTATTGTCGGGATTGACGAGCTGGGTGGGGATATCGCGGTAGATGCCGCGGCGGATTTCGCTGCCCTCGACATTGACCGCGATGGTCTCGGTGACCTCGACGGAGCCGTCGGCGCGCAGCGTGGTGTCGCTGACAAATGAGCGGATCTCCTCGCGGGCCATGGCGGGGACCGCGCAAAGCGATGCGAGGACGAGCAGCAGCGCCGCGATCCAGGAGTGGGTACGCCGAGTGAACATGCTGCGGCCCTCGCGCATGGTAAGATGGGTCCCCGCTATCGCAGGGACGACAACCGGCTGGCTTAGAATTTCACCTGCGGCACGGCGCGGTCGGCCGGGTTCTCCATCTCGAAATACTGCACCTTGTCGAACTTGAAGAAGTTCGCGATGACGTTCGAGGGGAAGGACTCGACGGCCGTGTTCAGGTCGCGTGCGGTGCCGTTGTAGTAGCGGCGCGAGAGCTGGATCTCGTTCTCGGTGTTGCTGAGCTCGCCCTGGAACTGCATGAAGTTCTGGCTGGCCTTGAGGTCGGGATAGGCCTCGGCGACGGCGAACAAGCGGCCGAGCGCGCCCGACAGAATGCCCTCGGCCTGGGCGCGCTGCTCGGGCGTGCCGTTCTGGGCCGCCTGCGCGGCGGTGCGCGCCTGGGTGACGGCCTCGAGCGTCTCGCGCTCGTGGCTCATATAGCCCTTCACCGCTTCCATCAGATTGGGGATGAGGTCGGTGCGGCGCTTGAGCTGCACGTCGATGCCCGACCAGCCCTCCTGGGTGAGCTGTCGCTGCCGCACGAGATTGTTGTACGCCATGATGCCGTAGCCGATGACGACAACGACGATGCCCAGAATGATCCAGCCGAACATGATGCCTCCGAGGAAAGGCGCGCCCTCCGCGCCGAGCGTGCCGATAAACTGTCACCGGCTCGGTGGCGCTGCAACTGGCGTCGAACGGCTGAATGGACAATGAACAGGCGAGTTTGGCGCCGCGCCCGCCACTCTACTTGATTTCAGTTAATCTGATCGTCCGAGGTATCGTCAACCGGATTTCGGATAAACCGCTTGCGCCGCTTATAAGCCGCTGGATTGCCAGCGACTTTCGGCCGGAAGAGCGGCGAACGCAGCGCCTTGGCAGCAAGATTGCGCTTCTTCGGCGGGGCTTTGCGGGGCGGACTCATGGCGATACCTCGCCATGAGTCTAGCGCGAAATCAGGCGCCGAACAGCGGCCACCGGCCCCAGGCGACGAAGACCGCGAGGACGAAGAGCACAATGTTGGCCGGCAGGATCTGCGGTTCGCCGCGGCGCAGATGGAAGCCGAAGGCGAGGAGCTGGACCAGGGCAAGCCCGAGGGCGGCGAGCGGGGTGAGCCAGGCGAGGATGCCGGTCAGCAGCGGCAGGACGAGGCCGACGGCGCCGGCCACCTCGGCCCAGCCGACGAAGCGGGTGAGGCGCGGGTATTGGGCCGGCCACTTCATCTGCGCGGCGAGCTTGTCGATGGGTTGCGTGCCCTTCATGACGCCGGCCATGAGGTAGACGAAAGCAAGCAGCACGGCGGCCGCCCAGAGCCAGAAATTCAGCGACGTCAGAAAGTCCATGTCGTTCCCCTTGCGCGTCGCTCATGGCTAGAGCGCTGCTCCAGCTTGAGCAAGCAGGCACAAGCACTATACTTGGAACCCCGAATGTGAGCGCCCCGCGGGCAAGGGAGGTTCCAGTGCAGGACGAGGTGGTGATCCGCGAGTTGACCGGATTCGATCAGATCCAGACGATCTTTCCCCTCTACGGCCAGACCGGTTCGTTGCCGGAGGCACTGTTCCGCGAGCGTCTCAGGGCGATGATCGCGCAGGGGAACTATCGCTGCATCGCCGCTTTTGTCGGCGACAGGATGGTCGGTGTTTCCGGCCTGTGGATCGGCGTCCAGTTGTGGGCCGGCAAGTGGGCCGAGGCAGACCACGTGGTCGTGGACCACGAGATGCGCAGTGCGGGAATCGGCGCCAAGATGATGGCGTGGCTCGAAGCGGAGGCGACACGCATGGGGTGCGACCTGATCCGTATCTCGATGCTGCTGGGGAAAGAGCGCACGCACAATTTCTACAGCCGGAACGGCTACGCCGACGACGGGCTCATCCTGGTGAAGCCGCTGAGCGCCTGGGCGGAGTCGGAGTTCCCCGAATACGCCGCTCACAAGGCGGCGATGCGGAGGGGCGAGGCCGACGCCTGACGACTTCCGACCGGAGCGGCGCTGCACGACGGCCAAGTTCTGGCTCAACATGCAGGCGGGCTACGATCTCGCCAAGGCCGAACAATCGGCCGCCAAGGAGCTCGACGCTATCGAGCCGCTCAGGGGCGCCGGTTAGGCTCCGCCACCTTCCGTCTGCAGCCAGGCCGCGCCGCAGGCCTTGGCGAGCTCGCGGATGCGCAGGATGTAGCTCTGGCGCTCGGTGACCGAGATGACGCCGCGGGCGTCAAGCAGGTTGAAATTGTGCGACGCCTTGATGACCTGCTCGTAAGCGGGGACGGCGAGCAGGTGCCGGCCGTCGGGTCCCTGCCCCTGTTCGAGCAGCGCCCTGCATTCGGCTTCGGCGTCGGCGAAGTGGCGGAACAGCATGTCGGTGTCGGCGTATTCGAAATTGTAGCGCGATTGCTCCTGCTCGTTCTGCAGGAACACGTCGCCATAGGTGACGCGGTCGTTGCCGCCGCCGTTGAAATTGAGGTCGTAGACGTTCTCGACGCCCTGCACATACATGGCGAGGCGTTCGAGGCCGTAGGTGATCTCGCCTGGAACGGGGTTACACTCGAAGCCGGCGACCTGCTGGAAGTAAGTGAACTGGCTGACTTCCATGCCGTCGCACCAGCACTCCCAGCCGAGGCCCCAGGCGCCCAGCGTCGGGCTTTCCCAGTCGTCCTCGACGAAGCGGATGTCGTGCAGCGCGGAATCGAGGCCGATCTGCTTGAGCGACTCCAGGTAGAGTTCCTGGATGTTGTCGGGCGACGGCTTCAGGATCACCTGGAACTGGTAGTAATGCTGCAGCCGGTTGGGGTTCTCGCCGTAGCGCCCGTCCTTGGGACGGCGCGAGGGCTGGACGTAGGCGGCGCTCCACGGCTTGGGGCCGAGGGCGCGCAGCGTCGTCGCGGTATGGAACGTCCCGGCGCCCATCTGCATGTCGTAGGGCTGCAGGATCACGCAGCCCTGGTTCGCCCAGAATTGCTGGAGCGTCAGGATGAGGCCCTGGAAGGAGTTCCGGGGATCCATGTTGGCGGGCAGATTGGGCATCGGGCTAGTCCGGTTGGAGGCGCGCGGAACCTAGTTTCTGCCGCCCGATGGGTCAACGGGCCCGATCGGACGGGGAATCGGTTAGGCTGCCGGTACCGGAGGCGAGGCATGTTTGTCGTTGAACTGTTCATTCCGCTCGAGAAACCGGACGGCACGGCCGTACCGGTCAATGTGTTCGAGCGGATCAAGACCGAGCTGACCGAGCGGTTCGGCGGCGTGACGGCGCATCTGCAGTCGCCGGCCGAGGGCGCCTGGAAGCCCGAGGCCGAGGACGTTATCCACGACCGGATCGCCATCTTCGAGGTGATGGTGGAGGATGTCGATACGGCCTGGTGGCGCGACTACCGGCACCGGCTCGAGGTCGAGCTCGACCAGCACCGCATCCTCGCGCGGCTGCACCAGGTGACCGTCCTCTAGGCCGGAGGGGCGCCGCAACGGAAGCCCCGTAAGCGATGTCGTCCCCCGCGATGCGGACGGCGATCAGCGGCCGCTCATCGAGCGGAACATCGTCTCGAACCAGGGATAGCGGCGCGGGGCGCTGCCGCTGAGCGCAAGGTAGCGGTCGCGGCGGGCGCGGCGGCGGAGAACTCGGGCGCGCTGCGCGAGGCGGTCGAGCCAGGCGGCACGTGGGGCGGATGCGGCGGGACTCCAGATGCGTCCGAGAGCGATGTCGGCCATGTGCGTTGTCCTCCAGATGGTGGAGGAAAGCTAGCGCGGACGCCGGCGGCGTATTGTCAGCGGAACGAGGGACAGCGCGGCGTCCCCCGATCGGGGGACAGGCTAGACCGGCGATACGGCCGAGAGCAGGACGCGGACCAGCGCGGTCTGATTGCGCACGCCGGTCTTTTCGAAGATCCGGTCGAGATGGGTACGCGCCGTATTGGGCGTGATCGCCATGCGCTCGGCGATCTGGGCGAGCGACAGCCCCTCGGCGACGAGGGCGGCGACGCGCTGCTGGGCCGGAGACAGGCCGTAAATCTGCGTCGCGACCCGGAGGCGGTCTTCGTCGACGGCGGCATCGGCCAACAGGAGAAGGATCATGCCGGCATCGCCGACGACCCAGTAGATGCGGCTCGCCACCCCCTCCCCCGCTTCGACGACAATGGGCACCGCGCCGTGGCCGGACATGTAGGCTGTGTCGAGCTTGGCAGCCCAGGCGAGCGCCGCATCGAGCGCGCGATCGGCGGTGCGGTCACGGAAGTGGGCGCGGCCGGCGCGGATGACGAGGTCGTCGCTGTCGGCGAGCAGGCGCTCGGCAGCCGGGCTCTTCCACAGCACGGCGCCGGCGCTGTCGAGGCGGAGTGCGACCTGGCTGAGCTTGCCGGCATCGCCGTCCAGAAAGCAGAGCACGGCGATCTTCCACTCGCCATCGTGCCGCTCGAAGACGCGCATCTCGTGGACGATGCCGGGACCGAAATAGCCGTCATACCGCTCGGGGTAGTGCTGCTCGAACACGGCCCAGGCCATGTCGCCCGCGATCCGCAGCGTCAGGTTTTCGACCGTCGTTTCATAGGCGTTCGGCAGGCTCACGGGGAGCGGTGCGGTCCGGGCGCGGGCAGCAAGCTCGTCGAAGCCCTGCCGCACGAAGATGCCGCCGGGGCGCCACCAGCCCAGCCGCGTGGTGTAGGGCGCGTGGACGAAGCAGGTCTCCCACAGGGCGAAATCATGGGTCCAGATGGCGGCCCGGTTGCGATGGATCAGCGCAATGATGGCGTCGCGGTCGGCGTCGTTATCCGGCATTTTCGCATGTCCCCCGCTACCGACCTTAGCGCGACGGAGACGGAAAGTCTGTCCCGCAGGCGGGGGACGCGCCTGCGGGCGCTAGAGCAGACCGCGGACGGCGAGGCGTGCGGCGGCCTGCGCCCGATTGACCGCGCCCAGCTTGCGGCGGGCGCTGTTGAGGTGGAACCGGACGGTGGATTCCGAAATGCCGAGCAGCGTCGCGATCTCCCAGTCGGTACGGCCATCGGCGACGAAGGCGAGACAGTCGCGTTCCCGCTCGGTCAGCGCCGGCACGTCATCGGCGGGCGCGGCGAGTTCCATCAGCCGCTCGGTGAGCAGCAGCCCGGCCATGTGGATGTGGCGCGCTTCGATGGGGTCGAAATCGGCGCGCCCGAAGCCCAGATGTAGCGATGCGATGGCGCGGTTGGGGCCGTAGGAGGTGGCGCAGAGCGCATCGCTCATGCCTGCCTCGCTCATCGCTTCCCAATAGGCGCCAAAGGCGCGATCGCGCAGCGGAGCGAAGTCGGAGAAGCGGTAGCGCGTGCGGCTCTGGCGGATGGCACCCAGCAGCGGATTGCACTCGAAGCAGACATAGTTGAAGGCGTCGCTGCCCACCCATCCGGGGGGCGAAACGCGCGCCACGACGCCACCGGCCGCCCAGTGCGTCGCCGAGGTCAGCGCGGCCAGCGGCCGACGATAGAGGCGGGTCTGCAGATAAGTGGCGCCGGCGCGGGACAGCAGATCGAAGAACCGCCGGCTCACTTCCTCCGGAGTGCCGGCAGCGAGCGCGCCTTCAACCTCGGTGAGCGTCAAGAGCATCATCTTGCGGGGCATCCGTGGGGCGCGCGAAATCTGCCACGGGAACGAGCGCCGCGCAAACGCCACGGCGCCGCAGAAATCGACGTCCGCCTGTCATTTCCGACAGTTGGCCCAAGTCCTTCCGCCGCCTAGGGTTTCGCGCGGTCGACAGGAGTCGTACCGATCTTGGGGGCATCTATGACGACGTTCGAGCGACCGTCCTGGCGGGCTATCCTCACGCTGACGACCGTCCTGACACCGCTGGCGCTGGTGACACTGGGCAGCACTCCGGCGCTGGGCGTCAACGTCAACAACGCCGCACCCAATACGACCGGCGTCGTGCTGGGGAACGGCGACACGCTCACCAATTCGAGCACGATCACCGACCAGACCGCCCCCAGGAATCCGGCCGTGCTCAGCACCGGCCCCGCCGATGTCGTCTCGATCGTCAACAGCGGGACGATCACCGGCGACGCCAATTCGGCCATCGCCATCGGCGGCGACGGGATCGGCGGCAGCGCCTTCATCGACGCCAATGCCGATCTGCAGAACTTCAGCAACACTGGCACGGTCACCGCCGGATCGACGAGTTGGGCATCGGCGCTGAAAGTGGGCGGCAATCTGGGCGACTTCAGCAATGCCGGCACGATCACGGCCGACCGCTACAACACCATCCTCATCTACGGAAACACCGGCACCTTCCGCAACGAGTCGGGCGCGACGATCAGCGGCGCGGCGGACACCACGGTGACGCTGGGCGGCACGGTGGGAACGTTCGTCAACAACGGCACGATCCGGCAGACCTCGACGTTCAACGACGAGGCGGTGTGGGCTGCCGATCTGGTGACAACGTTCAGCAATGGCGGCACCATCAGCGGCGTGCAGCGCGCGGTGCGGCTCGAAGGCGGCGTCGGCACAGCGACCAACAGCGGCACGATCTCGGCCTCGATGACAAATGGAACGGCGTTCAATGTCTGGACGCAGAGCGGCAGCTTCGTCAATGACGGCACCATCGAGGGACAGTTCGGGCTCTACTTCCAGAACACGGCGAGCGCGGCGACGGTGACCAATCGCGGCACGATCCGCGGCGGGGCCGGCGGCGCGGCCATCACGCTCACCGACAGCAGTGACAGCCTGACGCTGGTGACCGGATCGACCACCACCGGCGTTGTGGATGGGCGCGGCGGCAGCGATACGCTGATCCTCGACGGCGCCGGCAGCGGCGTGTTTGCGATGGACCAGCTCCGCAATGACGGCGACTTCCGCAACCTCGACGTGCTGGTCAAGACCGGCAGCGGCACGTGGCGCTTCACCGGCGACAACGCCGCGGCCGCGACCTGGACGGTAGACAGCGGGCGAGTGCGGGTCGATGGCGATATCCGCAGCGTCGTATTCGCGCTCAGTGGCGGCACGCTGGGCGGCACCGGCCATGTCGGCCGGGTGGATGCGGGCGCGGGCGCGACGGTGTCGCCCGGCAATTCGGTGGGGACGCTGACGACGGGCGACCTCACCTTCGCGGCGGGCTCGATCTATGAGGTGGAGATCGCGCGCGGCGCGGCCGACCTGCTCAACGTCATCGGCACGGCCATTCTGAGCGGCGGCACGGTGAACGTGGTCGGCGGCGGAGCAGCATGCGCGGCGGCGAGCTACCAGATTCTGACGGCGACCAATCCCCTCACCACCGTGTTCGCGGGGATCACCGGCATGCCGGGCGCGACACTGAGCTATGGCAGCAACAGCGTGTCGATCGATTTCGCCGGCAGCGGCGGACGGACCTTTACCGGCTTCACCGACACGGCGAACCAGGCGGCGGTGGCCGCGGCGCTCGATGCGATGGGCTGCAACGGACAGCCCTATGCCGCCGCACTCAATGCACTCACCGATGCGCAGGTGCCCGCGGCGATGGATGCGCTGTCTGGCGAAGGGCATGCGTCGATCGCCGCGGCGCTGATCGAAGGCAGCACCGGCATCGCCGGGGCGATCAGCGATCGGCTGGGGAGCGTGCTCGACAGCGCCGAAGCCCCGACGCTGCTCGAACCCGGCGGGCTCGAAGGGCTCTCGATCTGGGGCAGTTCCTCGGGCGGCTTCACCACGCGGGCCGGAGACGGCAATGCGTCGGCGACGCAGAGCAGCGCAATGGGGCTGGTGTTCGGTATCGACGGGCGGGTCAGCGAGGATTGGCGGCTGGGCCTGATGGCTGGACTGGGCGTCACCGCGATCGACGCCGGCCGCACCACCGGTACCAGCGCCGACGCGACGATCGGCGCCTATGCGGGAGGCCGGATCGGCATCATCGAGGTGAAGGCCGGCGCGGCTTATACCCGACACTTCATCGAGACGCGCCGTTCCATCGTCTTCCCGGGTGTCGACGACATGATGCGCGGCTCATACCAGGCGGGGACGGCGCAGGCATTCGTCGAGATCGGCACCGACATCGACGCGGGCCCGGTGACGCTGACGCCGTTCGCGCGGATCGAGGGCGTCAGCCACGCCACCGACGCCTTCACCGAGACGGGCGGCGAGGGGCGGCTGCGGACGCGGGGCAGCGTCGCCAATGCTCTGTTCGTGACGCTGGGGATCGGCGCAGAGCACGAATTCGTGCTCAGGGACATGCAGGTGAAGGCGCGCGGCTCAATCGGCTGGCGGCACGCGGTGGCCGACCAGATACGGGTGTCCAACAGCTTCGTGGGCGGCGGCCCGTTCACGGTGGCGTCGGCCGGCATCGCGCCCGACGCGGCGGTGGTCAGCGCCGGGGTCAGCATCAGCATCAATCAGGATATGAGCCTGGACCTGGGCTATGAGGGCGAACTGGCCGGCGGGCTCAGTTCACACGCCGTCAAGCTGACCCTGAGCGGGAGGTTCTAGACCGCCCCGGGGCTGTTCATACAATCTTCGCCAAGCCGTTTATCGGTTTGGGCAGGTTTGCTGGGCATTGTGGCGTGCTTGATTGCCGCGATTGCCTGGATTTGATGCCTTTCCATCTGCGCCTTGTCGCCTTGATCGTATTCGTGGCCGGACTTGCCGTGTTCGCGGCCGGACCGGGCTGGCTCAGGCTCGACTTCGAGGCGCGGGCGGCCTGGTGGTCGGTTCCCTCGCTGCTCGGCCCCATGGCAGCAGCCGTGGCGTGCTTCGTCGCGGCGCGGCGCGGAACGCCGGGGGAACGGTCGGCGTGGCGCAATTTCGGCATCGGCTCGAGCCTCTATCTGCTGGGCAATGGCAGCTACATCACGCTCGCGCTGGTCGACCGCGTGCCGGTGTTCCCGTCGCTGGCGGAAGCGGCGTTCTTTGCGATGGCGCTGTTCTTCACCGCCGGCATGCTGCAGTTCACGCAGGTGCGGAACCGCTTCGGGACGGTGCAGCTCTACAATTTCGCGCTGATCTACTGCGCCATCGCGCTGTCGGCGATCTTCGTGCTCAACCACAGCATCGCCGCGTCGGTGATGCCGCCTTTCGCGACAGTCGTGGCCTTCCTCTACCCGGCGCTGTGGTGCGCGGTCGCCGCCTTCGGCGTCCTGTCGCTGACGCTCTATGGCTATGGCCGCAAGTCGGTGTCGTACGGGCTGATGGTGCTCGCGGTGCTGGCCGAGGCGGTGGCCGACGGGCGCTATGCGCTGGGGCTGATGGACGGCACCTACCAGGTCGGCGGCATCATGCAGGTGCTCTGGCTGAGCTCGAGCGTGCTGATCGTGTGGTCGGCGATCGAGCAGATGGCCGAGACGCGGGACGAGCCAAGCGCGGAGGCGCAGGCTGCCGCGCCGAGGCGGCGTGCCGACCGCTCGATCGCGCAGGCGACGGTGCCGGCGCTGGCGGTGGGCGCGATCCTCATTTCGGGCTCGGTGTCGGGCGTTGTGGGCGGACCGCCCTACTCCTACGTGGCGGGCGTGCTGGCCATCGGCTTCGCGCTGATTGCCGGCTTCCGCGAGCACTGGATCATCAGCACGCAGCGACGCCTGCGGCACGCGGTGGAACAGAGCCGCGAGGCGCTCGAAGCGAGCCGCACGCAGCTCGAGGCGGTGCTCGAGAGTACGCATGACAGCGTGCTCGTGATCACGCGGGACTGGCGGGTTGCCTACTGGAACAGCCACGCCGCGCAGATCATCAAGCTGACCAATGACAGGCTCAAGGTCGGGGTCAGCCTGTGGGAGCTGTTTCCGAACGCGGCGACGTCGGGCGAAGGCGACCAGTACAAGCGCGTGTTCCAGACGGGCGAGCCGGCCGAGTTCGAACTGTTCCTCGACGACCAGCAGGTCTGGCTCGGCATCCGGGCGTTCCCGACGGCCGAGG
>Ga0268299_1002381_pt1 | contig 22858 bp, 16 predicted proteins | sample NOBtaG_FD_193484 | JGI IMG/M metagenome (GOLD analysis project Ga0268299, IMG submission 193484) | Activated sludge microbial communities from bioreactor in Nijmegen, Gelderland, Netherland - NOB reactor | ecosystem: Engineered > Bioreactor > Aerobic > Activated sludge | place: Netherlands... | reverse complement strand
TTTCACTTACGAGGTCTCCCGCAGCCTGCAGGCCTGCGAAGGCGCGCTGCTTGTGGTCGACGCCACGCAGGGCGTCGAAGCGCAGACGCTGGCGAACACGTATCTCGCCCTTCACCACAACCTGGAAATTCTGCCCGTCGTGAATAAAATAGACCTGCCCTCGGCCGATCCCGACAAGATCCGCGACGAAATCGAACACGTCGTCGGCCTCGACGCCACGGAAGCCATTCTCGCCAGCGCTAAACAAGGCATCGGCGTCGACGACATCCTCGAAGCCGTCGTGCACAAGGTGCCGCAACCCAAGGGCGACCCGGAAGCGCCGCTGCGAGCGCTCATCTTCGACTCCTGGTTCGATCCCTACCGCGGCGTCATCACGCTGCTGCGCGTCGTCGACGGCCGCATCAAGCTGGGACAAAAGATCCGCCTCTGGTCGAACGGAAGCGTGCACGAGGTGGAGGGTGTCGGCTATCAATCGCCCAAGGCGATTCCCACCACGGAGCTCTCGGCGGGCGAGGTCGGCTATCTCTTCGCGAACATCAAGACCATCTCCGACGCCCAGATCGGCGACACGGTCACCGACGATAAGAATCCCGCCGCCGAGCCGCTGCCCGGATTCCAGCCAATCAAGCCGATGGTGTTCGCCGGACTCTATCCGGTCGAGTCGAGCGAGCATGGCCTGCTGCGCGACGCCCTGGAGAAGTTACGGCTCAACGACTCGGCCTTCAACTTCGAGCCGGAGAACTCCGCCGCCCTGGGTTTCGGCTTCCGCTGCGGCTTTCTCGGTCTGCTGCATCTGGAAATCGTCCAGGAGCGACTGGAGCGCGAGTTCGAAATCGATCTCATCACCACCGCCCCCGGCGTGCGCTATCTCGTGACGCTGCGCGGCGGAAACGTGGTCGAGGTGGACAACCCCACCCGATGGCCCTCGGCGGCGGACATCGAACAGGTGCAGGAGCCCATCATCGACGCCACCGTGATCACGCGCGAAGAGTACCTCGGCGAGATCCTGAAGTTGCTCGAAGAGAAGCGAGGCTCGCAGAAGAAGTTCGAATACATTGGAACGGGCCGCGTGCTGCTCACTTACGAGGTCCCGTTGAACGAGATCGTGCTCGACTTCTACGACCGCTTGAAGTCGGCTTCGCGCGGCTACGCGTCGCTCGACTATCATCTCAGCGGCCATCGCGTCTCGCCCATGGTCAAGCTCGACGTGTTGGTGGCTTCCGAACCGGTGGACGCTCTGAGCCTCATCTGCCATCGCGAATTCGCCCACGAGCGCGGCAAGGAGCTGATCGAGCGCCTGCGCAAATTGATTCCCCGGCAAATGTTCGAAGTGGCGCTGCAGGCCGCCATCGGGAGTAAGATCATTGCGCGGGAGACGATTCCGGCCATTCGCAAGAACGTTCTCGCGAAGTGCTACGGCGGCGACATCTCGCGCAAGCGCAAGCTGCTCGAAAAGCAAAAGGAAGGCAAACGCCGCATGAAGCGCGTCGGCAAGGTCGAGATCCCCCAGGAAGCCTTCCTCGCCGTATTGAAGGTGGGTAAGACCACGGAATCGGACGACTGAACATGGACGACGCTTCGCACACCGCACCGGCCGCCTCACCGCTTGCCGCACCCGCGGCTGAACCCGCGCCCGCCGACGAACCCGCGCCAGCCATCGCCGTGGCGGCAGCGGCGCCGCCTCTCGACGAACAGCTCCGCCTGGAACGCTACCGCGCGCTCCACGAACGCCGCCGCGAATGCGGTCAGCGCGCCTGGGTCTCCGGTCTCGTCCTCGTGCCCGCTTCGTTCGCCTCGCTTGCGGGCCTCACCCGCATCACCTGTCCGGCCGCGATGGATTTCGTTATCCTCAGCGGCGCTTCCTGCGTGCTGCTCACGATGTGGATGCTGCTCGCCAACCGCTTCCGTCAGCAGGAAGAGGACGCCCTGAGCGCCATCGCCGCCATGGAGGGCATCGAGCATACCCCCGGTAATCTGGGCCTTGCCCACGCGGCGCGCCTGCTCGTCGCCGTGGCCCTGTTCGCGCTCTTCGCCACCGCTTGGTACATCCGGCCTCCTTGCGAAACGGAAGCGCCTATCGAGGATCCCGAACTGACGCGGCGGCTGTGATAGCCTGCAAGGTCATGACCCGCGGAACCCTTCGTATCCTGGCCTGCGCTTTCGCGGCCGCCGCCCCCATGCTCGCTCAACTCCCCCCTCCGAACCCGCAGGGCGTCTCGATGGGCCACCTGCATCTCATGGTGTCCGACGTCGACGCGATGAAGAAACTCTTCATCGGGGTGATGGGCGCCGAGGTGGTTCACGCCGGCCGCCTGGAAGCCTTAAAGCTGCCGGGCGTGATCATCGTATTGACGAAGTCCACGCCGGGCGGCGGCACGGACGATTCGGCCGTCAATCACCTCGGCTTCATCGTGAAGGACCTCGCCGGCATGAAGGCGAAACTCACCGAAGCCGGCGGCAAGGTCGTTCGCGAGATGCCGGACACGCACCAGATGTTCGTCATGTTCCCCGATGGCGTAAAGGTCGAGTTCACCGGGCAGCCCGACCTCAAGGTTCCAGTCGCTCACCATCACATTCATTTTTTCACCAACGATGTCGAAGCCACACGCGCTTGGTATGTGAAGCACTTCGGCGCCGTGCCGGGCAAGCGCGGACGCTTCGAGGCCGCCGACGTCCCTGGCGTCAACCTCACCTTCTCCCCCAATCCCACCCCCACGCTGCCCACCAAGGGCCGCGCCATGGATCACATCGGGTTCGAAGTGAAGGGCCTTGAAGCCTTCTGCAAGAAGCTCGAAGCCGAAGGCGTCAAATTCGAGATCCCATACCGCAGCGTGCCGGCCATCGGCTTGAGCATCGCATTCCTGATCGATCCCTTCGGCGTCCGTGTCGAACTCACCGAGGGCCTGAATAAGTTGTAGTTCTGATCGGCGCCTGGAAAATTTTTCCGGTTTCGCGAACCTCGCTCCTGCAATCTCCGTAACTTAACGATGTGGCACGGTGATTGCACTCATAGTCCGTGCAGCCTAGCTGCAAGGAGCGAAGGAACCAATGAAACATACCAGACTGTTTTGCCTGCTCTTGGCCGGTTCGCTCACCGCGGCCGCCTGGGCGCAGAATCCCAATCCATCTCTCGCGCAGCAGCCAGCTTCGCAACAGCCCTCCGAGATCCCCATCTTCCGTGTCGACGTTGTGGCGCGCAGCATCAAGGCCATCAACTACCACCACCGTAAGGGTTCGACCGAGGTCGGCCTGATTGGCACCAACCTCGCGCCGCGCGCGCGCGGTGAAGCCAAGGTCGATAGCCGGACCGGCGCCACGCAGGTGGAAATCAACATCGACCGCATGACGCCCGCCGGCGACATCGCCGATGAGTTTCTCACCTTCGTCGCCTGGGCCATCACGCCCGAAGGCCGTTCGCAGAACCTCGGCGAGCTCATGCTCGACGGCGACAAGGCCAAGCTGAAAGCCGCCACCGAGCTTCAATCGTTCGGTCTGGTCGTTACGGCGGAGCCCTACTATGCCGTGACCCAGCCGAGCGACGCCGTGGTGATGGAAGGCGTGGTGAAGCAGGGAACCACCGGCACCATTACGCCGGTGGAGGCCAAGTACGAGCTCATGCCGCGCGGTATGTACATTGCGCGGCTGCCCGCCACCGATCGCGTGAAGTGGTCCGTCGAGGGCAAGCGTGAGATTCCGCTCGACCTGCTCGAAGCGCGCCAAGCCATGGCTGTCGCGCGTTCGGTGAACTCGGAGAAGTACGCGGCGGAAACCATGAAGAAGGCGTCCACCGATCTCTACAACGCCGAGTCCTATCTCAAGTCCAAGGGCGACTTCAAGAAGATCCAGTCGCTCGCCCGCAACGTCACCCAGCTCGCCGAGGATGCGCGCCTGATCTCGGTGAAGCGCCAGGAAGAGGAATACCTGGAAGCTCAGCGGCGCGAGGCCGCTGAGCGCCTGGCCGCGGCCCAGACCGCCGCCGAGCAGGAAGCGCGCCGCCGTGAACTGGCCGAAGCCGAACGCAAGATCGCCGACGAACGCGCCGAGACCGCCCGGCTGCGCGCCGAACGGGAAGAGCGTGAGCGCCAGCGGGCCGAGCAGGAGCGCGCGGAGATCGCTCTCGCGAGGCAGGCGGCCGACGCGGCCCGCGCACAGGCCGAAGCCGCGTTGCGCGAAGCGGAGACCCGCAAGGCGGAAGCGCTCGCCGCCGCCGAAGTGGCTCGCCGCGAACAAGCAGCCGCCGAGGCCGCGCGGAAGGCCGCGCTCGAAGAGCAGGCCCGTCTTCGCGGAGAAGCCGACGACGCCAAGGCCCAGGCCCGCAAGGCCGAGGAGGAACGCATCCGCATGAGGCAGCAGCTCATGGCGCAGTTGAACAGCGTGCTGCAGACGCGCGAATCGGCCCGCGGGCTGATCGTCAACATGCCCGACGTCCTCTTCGAATTCGGCAAGTTCGCTCTGCGGCCCGAGGCGCGCGAGAAGCTGGCCAAGGTCTCCGGCATCGTGCTCGCCTACCCGGCGCTCAAGCTCGAAGTCGAGGGCCACACCGACAGCATCGGCAGCGACGCGTTCAACCAAACGCTCTCCGAGAAGCGTGCCGAAAGCGTCCGCTCCTACTTCGCCTCGCAGGGATTACAGGGCGGCGCCATCACCGCTCGCGGTTATGGCGAATCCAAGCCCGTGGCCGACAACTCCTCAAACGCCGGACGCCAGGCCAACCGGCGCGTCGAGATCGTTGTGAGCGGAGACGCGATCCAGGCTCCCACCGTGGAAACCAGCTCCGCTTCCCAATGATCACTTCTTGAGGCGCGGCTCTAGAAGCCGGACGAACGACGGGACCACCTCGCGGTATCCAGACGCCGTGGGGTGGATTCCGTCGTTTTGCATCATGCCCGGTTTGGCCACCAACGGTTCGAGCAGAAACGGTATCAGCGTCAGCTTGTATTGCGCCGCCAGTTCGCGATAGATCCTCTCGAACTGGCCGATATACTCCGGACCGTAGTTCCGCGGCAGGGTCATTCCCGCCAGCACCACCGTCGCGCCCGCCCCCTGGAACCCGCGAATCATCTCGTCCAGGTTGGCGCGCGTGATGTCGATCGGTAGCCCCCGCAGTCCGTCGTTTCCGCCCAATTCCAGCAGCACTACGGCCGGCTTCATCGCCACCGCGTCCGCCAGCCGCGCCACGCCGCCCGACGTCGTATCGCCGCTAATCCCCGCGTTCACCACCCGGTAGCGATAGCCGCGTTCGTCCAGCGCCGTCTGCAACAGGTCCGGATACGCGCTTCCCGGCGGCACGCCGTACCCGGCCGTGAGCGAATCGCCGAAGCACAGAATGATGGGACGGCCATCGGCGGGCGGATTCGCGGCGGCAGGGGCCGGAACTGTAGACTCCACGGGCGCCGGGACAGACTGTTTCTCTTCGTCCCGGCCGCATCCGATCGTCGTCAAGAAGAGCGCCGCAAGTGCAAGATGTATCCGCATCGGTTGCGATAATGGGATTCTCTCATGATTGACGTGCAGGGCCTCTACAAGGTAGCCGATACCGGAACGCATCGAGTCGAGATCCTGCGCGGCGTCGATCTGCATATTCCGCGCGGCCAGTTCATCGCCATCCTCGGCCCCTCGGGCAGCGGCAAGAGCACGCTGCTCGGGTTGATGGCCGGGCTCGACACGCCTTCCAGCGGCACGGTGACGTTGGATGGCGTCGAGATCAGCGGCTTGGAAGAAGACTCGCTCGCGCGCGTGCGCGGCCAGAAGATCGGCTTCGTCTTCCAGTCTTATCAACTCATCCCGACGCTCACGGCCGAAGAGAACGTCCTGCTCCCGCTCGAGTTGAACGGCAACGACACGGGCGGCCTCGATCGCGCGCGCCAACTTCTCACCGACGTCGGTCTCGGCGACCGCCACGATCACTACCCCGTCCAGCTCTCCGGCGGCGAACAGCAGCGCGTCGCCCTCGCGCGCGCCTTCATCGGCAAGCCGCCCATCCTTATGGCCGACGAGCCTACCGGAAACCTCGACTCGGCTACCGGCAAACAGGTGCTCGAACTGTTGCTGTCGCTCAATCGCCGCGAAGGGGCCACTCTTGTCCTGGTGACGCACGACCGGGAACTAGCCTCCTTCGCCGACCGCCGCCTGACGCTCCGCGACGGCGTTATCGTCAGCGACGAATCCACCGGCCCCGAGTCCGCGCAATGACGGTTCGCGGCAGCTTGTCGTGGCGCACGGCCTTGCGCATCGGCTGGCGCGAGATTCAATCCTCGCGCGCGAAGTTCCTCTTCGTCGTGTTAGCCGTCGCTGTCGGCGTCGGATCGCTCGCGGGCGTACGCGGCTTCGGCCGCGCTTTCCGCGCGATGCTGCTTTCGGAAGCGCGAACCCTGATGGCGGCCGACGTAAGCGTCCGCGTGTTCGACCTTCCCACCGAAGCGCAGCAGGATCTCTTTCAGAAACTCCAGCGCGAAGGCTTGCGCCGGACGCAGATCACCGAAACGGTTTCGATGGTCAGCGCCTCGTCCGCCGCCTATCCTGTCCTCGTCTCGTTGAAGGCGGTCGATCCCTCCGCTTATCCGTTTTATGGCCAATTGAAACTCGATCCTCCCGCGCAGCTCGGCAGCGCCCTGCGCGACGACGCCATCGCCGTCAGCGAAGACCTGCTGATCCGCCTCGACGAGAAAGTGGGCGGAATCGTTCGCCTGGGCGGCCGCGACTTCCGCATCGCCGCCGTAGTCGCCGCCGAACCCGATCGCATGGCGGGAAGCATCAACGTCGGGCCGCGCGTCCTGCTCACGCGCCAGGCGTTGGACCGCACGGAGCTGATCAAGCCCGGCTCCCGCGCCGCCCAGCGCCACTTGTTCCAACTGCCTCCGCAAGGCCGTTCGGTAGCCGATGTTCGCGAAGACTTGAAGGCCGCCTTTCCGCGCGCCCTCATCGCCGATTACCGTGAAACGCACCCGCTCATCACGCGCGGGCTCACGCGCTCCGAACGCTTCCTGTCGCTCGTAAGCCTCATTGCGCTCATCGTCGGCGCGCTCGGCGTCGCGGCCACCATGCATTCCCACCTGCAGCAGCGCCTCGACTCCATCGCCATCATGAAGTGCCTCGGCGCGCGCTCGGCGCAGATTCTGCGCATCTACCTCGCGCAGACGATGGTGCTCGGCTTGGCCGGCGGAGTCCTCGGCGCCATCGCCGGCGGGTTTGTTCAGGCTGCCTTCCCGCTGCTCATCATGCGGTACTTCAGCTTGACGCCGCGCTTCAGCCTCGACGCCCGCGCGGCCGGCGAAGCGGTTCTCATCGGTTTGCTCACTGCCGTACTGTTCACCATTCCCGCACTGCTCGGCGTGCGGCGCATCCGCCCCGCCGTAATCTTCCGCCGGGACATGCTGGAAGGCTCGCCCGAGTGGCGCGAGCGCTGGTGGAAAGCTCCCGCCTCATGGATGAGCGGGGTGGCCATTCTCTGCTCGATCGCGGGCGTCGCCGCGTGGCTCGCGGGAGGCGATTGGGAGGAACGCGCTCGCGTCGGTGGCTACTTCGCCGGTGGACTCGTCGTCAGCCTGCTCGTGTTGACGCTCTTCGCGTGGGCTCTTCTGAAGGCCCTGCGCGTCCTCGTCCGGCTGAGAGGCGCGCGCATGCACCCGACGCTGCGCCAGGGCCTCGCCAACCTCTACCGCCCTGGTAATCAGGCGCAAGCCGTGCTCGTCTCGCTCGGCATCGGCGTCATGTTCACGCTCACCGTCTTCCTCATTCAACGGGGCCTGCTCGCACAACTGGTGGCCAGTTCGCCGCCCAACATGCCGAACGTATTCCTCATCAACATCACGGCTCGCGAAAAATCCGGTATCGAGGAGTTGCTGCGAAGTCATCAATCGGTCAAGGGCAGCGCCGAGGTCATCGCCAGCACCTCGGCCAAACTCGAGACCGTCGACGGCGCGCCCATCGCGCAACAGAGGCTCGACGGTCCCGCGCGGCGGTTCCGCCAGGCGCGTTCGGTGAGCTTCAGCGAGGAACAGCGCCCGCAGACCGACGTCGTCCAGGGCGTTTGGTGGAGCGTCCGCGAGAAGCGAAACGCCGCGCCTGGACAGGTCTGCGTCTCGCAAGGCGCCGCGGGCGATCTCGATCTGCGTCCCGGCAGCCGGCTCGGTTTCACCTCCGGCCTGCGCACGCTTGAAGCCACGGTCTCGTGCATCTTTCGAACCGAAGAGGTTCGCATGGGCGGCGGCATGGACATCATCTTCTCGCCCGGAACCCTCGACGGCCTCCCCATGCAGTACTTCGCCGCCGTCCGCATGACGCCCGCCAGGGTCGCGGAGTTCCAGCGCCTCTCATTTCAGCGATTCCCGTCGATCACGGTCATCAACGGAGCCGACGTGCTCGAAATCGTTCAGGGCGTGGTCGATCAGATCGCGCTCGTGGTGCGCTTCATCTCCGGCTTTGCCATCCTTGCCGGAGCCATCATTCTCGCTTCGAGCGTGGCCAGTACGCGGTTTCGCCGTGTCAAGGAAGTGGCCATCCTCAAGACCCTCGGCGGAACGCGCCGCCGCATCGCCGCCATATTCAGCACGGAGTTTCTGATCCTGGGCGCCGCCGCCGGCCTTCTCGGGGGAATCCTCGCCACGCTTTTCTCGAACCTGCTGCTCACGCGCCTGCTTGAGTCGAAATTCGTCTTCGACGCCGTGCCCAACTTCGCGAGCGTCATCCTGTCCGCGGCCATCGCCAACGCCGCCGGATGGCTCGCCAGTTGGCGCATTCTGCGCGAGAAACCCCTCGAAGTGTTGCGCCACGAATAGCGGCCCGGCTCACAGCAACCGCCGTGTCCTCGGCGCCTGCGCCAGCCGCGTCAGCCGGTCCCGGCGTTTTCGCGTCTCCACGGAGTCCTCGATCGCCAATGCCTGCGTCACCCACTCCAATGCCATCGCGTAGTTCTTCTCCCGATGCTCGTAGTGCTTCGCCAATTCCACCAGCGACGCCGCCTGATGCGGATTGGCGAACGCGGCCAGCTCGCTCCACACCGCCACCGCCGCCTCCCACCGTTTCCGCCGCCGCTCGATGAGCGCCACGTCCCACAGCGTGCGCGACATCAATTCGTCCCTCAGCCCGCGCGCCGCGGCCTCTCGAAACAGCGCCAGCGCTTCGTCCGCGCGTGCGCTTTGGCGCAGCCACCGGCCCATCGACACCATCTCTTCCGGATGTTCGATCGACAGGTTCGACGGCGCGTGGAACCGCTGCGGAAGTACCGCCGCCACGCAAGCCAGCGTCACGATGTCGAGCGCGTTATGTTCGAACACCTGCGCCAGCCAGGCCGCTCCCTGGCCCCGCAGGAAGTCGAAGTACGCCGTGGGAATCTGCTCGCCCGGAATGTCGCCTTCGCGTTCGAATCCGACGATCTCGCGCTCCAACTGCTGCAGCTTGCAGTTCTCCAGCCGCAGCCGCCACAATCTCCTCGCCCCGTACAGCAGGTCGACGTGATCGAGCGCCGCGAACGGCGGCCGCGCTCGATTCATGCGGTAGCGTGTCTCCAGGAGGGGCACGTCGAACGCACGGCCGTTGTAGGTCACCAGCGTTCGAGCGCTCGCCAATTCCGCGCTCAACGCCTCCAGCACGCTCGGCTCCTCGCCGAAATCCCGTAGAAAAAACTGCCGCAGGCGGAATCCCTCCGGCGCAATGCGTCCTACGCCGATCAGGAACGCGCACGTCCCGGAGCCGCCGGCCAGGCCCGTCGTCTCCGTATCGAGGAACGCCCACTCCGCCGCCGCCGCCGGCCTGGCTTCGCCCGCGCTTACCGCATGAAACAGATCGTGCGGCAATTCAATGAGCGAACCCACGTCCAAGCGCCCGTGCCGAGTTTTTGCGTCCCACACCCGTTCGCACTCCAGATGAACGCCCTTCGCCGTGGCCACCTCGCGCCCGTGCGTCAGCTCGGTCAGCTTGGCCACCGCCTCCGCCCGCTGCGACCGCGCCTGCTCCTGCCGCTCCGCCACCTCCGCCTCGGCGCGTTCGGAGGCCTGCGCCATCCTACGGCGAAGCTCGGCGAGTTGCTCCTGCAGGTCCATCGCTACCCACCCAGCGATTCCAGCTCCGCGGTCAACTCCTCCCATCGCGACATGAGCCGCTCGGACTCCTTCCGCCGCGATTGCACCTCGCCCGCCGTCCTCTGCGTCTCCTCGGCGCTCACAAACACCCCCAACCGCCGCTCGCCCTCGGCGATCTCCGCTTCCAGTTCCGCCAGCTTCCGTTCGATCTCGCCCGCCTCTTCACGCATTTTGGCCAGCCGGATCGGGTTCACCTTCCTTGCAGGCTCCGCGGTTTTGGCCGCGGCCTGTTCACTCGCGTTCGCGGCCGTCTCCGTAACGAACTCGTTGAGATGCACGGCCAGCACGCCGGGAGGCGTCAAACCGCCTCCGTTGATGCGCCACAGATAGTCCTCGTAGTTGCCCGGATACACACGCACTTCCGTATCGGCCACTTCGTACACGCGCGTCGCCAGCTTGTCCATGAAGTAGCGGTCGTGCGAAACAAACACCACCGTGCCACTGTACTCCTGCAACGCGCCCAGCAAAACGTCCTTGGCGCGCATGTCGAGGTGGTTCGTGGGCTCGTCGAGCAGCAGGAAGTTCACCGGCTCCAGCAGCACTCTCGCGAGCGCGTAGCGGTTGCGCTCGCCGCCGCTCAACACGCCGATCTTCTTCGTCACGTCGTCTTCGCCGAAGAGGAAGCAGCCGAGCAGCGAACGCAGTTCCGTGATCGTCGCCTTGCTCCCCACCGCGCTCAGATCGTCCAGCAGACGCGCGTCGCCGTCCAACTCCTTGTACTGGTCCTGCGCGAAGTAGGCGACCGAAACGTTGTGGCCCAGCTTGTAGTGGCCGGCCGTCAGCGGCTCCGTGCCCGCCAGAAGTTTGATCAGCGTCGATTTACCCGCGCCGTTCTTGCCCACAAGAGCGATCCGCTCGCCGCGCTCGATGGTGAAACCGATGTTGTTCAGCACCAGCTTTTCGCCGTACGCCTTGCGCACTTCGCGGAACTCGGCCACGATGCGCCCGCTCTGCTTCGGCTGCGGGAAGCGGAAGTGAATCGTCTGCTCTTCCGGCGGCGGCGCCTCGATTTTGTCCATCCGTTCGATTTCCTTGATGCGGCTTTGCACCTGTTTGGCCTTGGTGGCCTGGTAGCGGAACCGGTCGATGAACACCTGGATCTGCCGGATCTTGTCCTGTTGGTTGTTGTACGCCGCCTCCTGCTGCGCCCGCCTCTCCTCTTTCTGCTTCAGGTACTTCTCGTAGTTGCCCGGGTAAAACCACACCCGCTTGTTCCACACCTCGATGATCTTCTTCACCGTGACGTCGAGAAAGTAACGGTCGTGCGAGATTAGCACGAACGCGTTCGGGTACGACTCCAGATAGCTCTCCAGCCAGTTGCGCGCCTCGATGTCCAGGTGGTTCGTGGGTTCGTCGAGAAGCAATAGATTCGGGGCTTCCAGCAGCAGCTTCGCCAGCGCGATGCGCATCTGCCAGCCGCCGGAGAACTCGTCGGTGAGCCGGTCCCAATCGTCGCGCGGAAATCCGAGGCCATCCAGCACGATGCCCACTTTCGACTCAAGCGAATATCCGTCCTTGGCCAGGAACTCGCTCTGGATGTGATGGAAGCGGTCGGCTACGGCCGCGTATTCCGGCGAAGCGGCGTCGAGTTCGCTCATGCGGTGCGTGAGATCCTCCATCTCGCGCTCCTTCGCCTTTAGATCGGCGAATACGCTGAGGCATTCGGCGAACACGGTGCGCCCGCGCAGGCTCAATCCTTCCTGCGGCAGGTATCCGATCGTTGCGTCGCGTTGACGCGTAATCGTCCCCTCTTCCAGCGAATCCATTCCGCCCAGAATCTTCAGCAGTGTCGACTTGCCTGTCCCGTTGCCGCCGACGATGCCGACACGATCCTGCGGCGTGATGAGCCAGTTCAGCTCTTCAAAGAGGATTTTGGGGCCGAAGTGCTTGGCTCCGGCGGTTAATTGAATCATTGCCCGGAAGCCGCCGCCGGCTGCGCGGAGGCGCTCCACCGGCGAATCACCCGTCCGCCGCGGTTTTCGGTGAGCTTACCGTCCTCCACCATAAGCGTCCCGTTGACGAGCGCGAAGTCGATGCCCTCCGTGTACTGGTGCGGCTGCTGGTAGGTCGCCTTGTCTTGAATTCGCGCCGGGTCGAACAACAGTAAATCGGCGGCGAATCCCTCGCGGATCTGCCCCCTGTCGCGGAACCCGAACGTTCGCGCCGGCAAAGAGGTCATCCGCCGGATCGCGTCCTCCAGCGTCAGGACGCCGCGTTTGCGCACAAACTCGGCCAGCACGCGCGCATTCGTGCCGTAGCTTCGCGGATGGGGCATGCCCTCGCCGAACACCCGGACTCCACCGTCGCTGGCGATGGCCGTATTCGGATACTTCATGATCCGCTCCAGGTCTTCGGCGCCCATCGAGTGGTACACCATCTGCGCTCCGCCCTTCGCCATCAGGTCGAGAATTGTTTCGGCTTCGTTCTCGATGGTCTTGGCCCGGCCCAGCAGGACGTTCACTTCGCTAATGTTCTTGCCTTCATAGGCCTGCTCCGGACGGTAGCGCGCCACTATGGCGTAGCTGTAATCGGCGTGGCCCAGGCTCTCTAACCGTTCCAGCATCTCCGCCTTCACGCGCGCCCGCGAAGCGGCGTTTGTCAGCCGCTCCTTCACCGCGTCGTCCCCATCGGCCAGCGCCCAACTGGGCAGCGTGATGCCTAGGTTCGTCGACGAGTGATCGTAGGGGTACTGGTCGATCACCACGTCCACCCCCTCCTTGCGGTACTTCTCCACCAAACCAAGCGACTGCGTACTCATGCCCCACAGCCTCGGCGTGTCGATCTTGAAGTGCGATAGCTGCGCCGGAACGCCCGCCGCCTTCGCCACTTCCACCGCCTCGCGAATCGCCTCCAGCACCTTCTCGCCTTCGTCGCGCATGTGGCTCGCGTATACGCCGCCGAACCGGCCCGCCGCCTTGCCCAGAGCCACCACCTCGGCCGTATTCGAATACGTCCCGGGAATGTAGATCAGTCCCGTCGAAAAGCCCACGGCGCCACCGCGCATTGCCGCGGCCACCAGTTCCCGCATCCGCTGCAGTTCTTCGTCTGTCGCCTGCCGGTTTGCCGTCCCCATCGCCTCGCGGCGTACGGAATTGTGCCCGATCAGCGTCGCGACATTCAGGCCCAGTCCCGTCTTTTCCAGTTCGGCGAACCACTCGCCCACCTTCACGCGGCTCCCTCCGCAGTTGCCCGTCACCACGGTGGTCACGCCGTCCATCAAATAGTTGTCCCCCCGGGGAACCTGCTCCACCGCGCCTTCGATGTGCGTGTGAACGTCGATGAATCCCGGCGTGAGAACCCGCTCTCCGGCGGCGATCGTCCGATCGGCCGTCTTGCCGTTCAGGTCGCCGATGGCGGCGATGCGCCCTGCCTTCACGCCCACGTCGGCCCGATACCACGGGTTGCCCGTTCCGTCGATCACTCGCGCGCGCGTGATCACAATGTCGAAGTCGGCGCCGGCCAGCAGGGACACAAAGGCGGCGAATGGAGCCAGGAAGCGCCACATGAGAAAACCCTCCCGCGAAATCAATTGCCCACGAAGAAGCCCAACGCGTTGGCGATGTAGTCCTTCATCGCGGCGCGAGGGACGATCGCATCGAGAAATCCGTGCTTCAGGAGGAACTCGCTCCGTTGAAACCCATCGGGCAGCTTCTGCCGGATGGTCTGCTCGATCACACGCGGACCGGCGAATCCGATCAATGCCCCCGGTTCGGCGATGTTCACGTCGCCCAGCATGGCGAAGCTCGCCGTGACGCCGCCGGTGGTCGGGTCCGTAAGCACGCTGATGAACGGAACGCGCGCGTCGTCCAGCCGCATCAGCGCCGCCGAGATTTTCGCAAGCTGCATCAGGCTCACCGCGCCTTCCTGCATCCGCGCGCCGCCGGAAGCCGACACCACGATCAGCGGCGACCGCGTGTCGTGCGAACGCTCGATGGCTCGCGTGATCTTCTCGCCCACCACCGTGCCCATGCTGCCGCCGATGAACTTCAGCTCCATCGAGCACAACTCCACTTGCCGGCCGTGGAGCGCGCCTCTGCCCGAGACGACCGCATCCATCATTCCCGTCGCCTTCTGCATCGTCTTCAAACGGTCCCGGTAGGGCCGCGAATCGACGAATGAAAGCGGGTCGGACGTCACGAACGCCGCGTCGAGCTCTTCAAACGAGCCTTCGTCGGTCAGCAGGCGGATCCGCTCGCGCGCGCCGATCCGGAAGTGATATCCGCACTTATCGCAGACGTTGAGGTTGTCTTCCAGCGTCTTCCGCCAGATGATCTGGCTGCAGCCGTCGCATTTCTGCCACAGACCCTCGGTCTTCACCGTCCGTTCGCCTTCCGGCGAAGATACGAGCGCCTGCTTCTTCGTGAACCACGACATGTGTCAGCAACCAAGGTAACGCGCGGCGCTCCAGGCCCGCAATGTGCCTAGTTCCGGCAGGCTGGCCGAACCGCTACACTAATTGAGGTCACCCCCGTGTCTCAAGCCACTATGAAACGGGCTCACTACGCCCTCAAGGAGAGCGCCCACAGCAGTCATAGCCGGATCCTCGATCTCCTGCCCGGCGCCGGCAGCGGCCGCCGCGTTCTCGACGTCGGCGCGGGCACCGGTGAGTTCGCCCTGCTGCTGGCTCAGCGCGGTTTCGAAGTCACGGCCCTGGAGCGCTTTCCGCTCGTCGAAGCCGCGGCCGGAAGAGTCGAGTTCCACCAGACCGACCTGGATGACGGATTGCCTCCGCTTAAAGGCGCTTACGACTGGATCGTCTGCGCAGACGTACTGGAGCACCTTCTCGACCCGCAACCGATGCTGCAGCGCCTGCACGCGCTTCTCACTCCAGGCGGCGTCCTGATCGCGTCCCTTCCCAATAGCGGCCATTGGTACTTCCGGTTGAACATCCTCTTCGGACGGTTTCCGCGCCATGATAAGGGTCTGTTTGACCGTACCCACCTGCATTTTTATATGTGGAGCGGCTGGCGGGAACTCTTTCACGATTCCGGCTTTGCCTTGGAGCCGCCCGGCGTTACCGTTCCGCCCCTCGAACTGCGTTTCCCCGGTTCCGCCCGGTCGCTGTGGCTCAGGTGCATGAACCGCGCCAGCGTGCTTCTCGCGGAAACGTGGAAGGAACTGTTCGCCTATCAGTTCATCGTCGTGGCGCGGCCGGCCGGGAGGGAAGAATGAGTTCTGCCGCCGGCCACAAGCCGAAGGTCGTCGTCGTGATGCCGGCCTACAATGCGGCTCGCACGCTTCGCATGACCTACGCCGAGCTGCCGCACGACGTAGTCGACCTCGTGATTCTCGTCGACGACGGCAGCTCCGACGAAACCATTCAGATCGCCCGCGAGCTTGGCCTGGAGTTGTTCGTCCACAACCGTAACTACGGCTACGGCGCCAACCAGAAGACCTGCTATCGCGAAGCCCTGCGCGCCGGCGCGGACATTATCGTAATGGTTCATCCCGATTACCAGTACGACCCGACGCTGCTTCCCGAAGTGATCGCGCCCATTCAGCGGGGCGACGCCGACGTCGTGCTCGGCTCCCGGCTTCTCGGCGGCCGCGTCATGGAGCAGGGCATGCCCTGGTGGAAGTACATCGCCAACCGCTTCCTCACCTGGTGCGAGAACGCCGTGTTCGGCTTGGCGCTAGCCGAATATCACACCGGCTATCGCGCTTACACTCGCGAGATCCTCGAAGCCGTTCACGTCGAGATGAATTCGGACAATTTTATCTTCGATCAGGAGATCATGGCCCAATTCGTCGAGGTGCGCGCCAAGATCGCCGAGGTTCCCGTTCCCACGCGCTACTTCCCCCAGGCCTCCTCCGCTTCGTTCCTGCAGAGCACGCGCTATGGCCTCTCCATCCTCTGGGTGCTCGCCCAGTACATCCTTCATAAGAGCGGTCTGTGGAAGCAACGCCGGTATGAGAGTCTGCGCCGCCGCTATTCCAGCGTGACCGATCCCTCTAACGGGCATGCTCCTGTCTGAACGCCGGCGAAGGTTCGCGCCCGCGCTCGACCTCGTGCTCCTCGCCGCCCTTGCCGCCGCCTTCATCTGGCCCGTCTTTCATCTGGGATTCCTCGACAGTTGGGGAACCATCGAGAGCACCTTCATCTCCGACGCCAATTTCCTGGCGGACAACTTGCCCCATCCCAATTGGCAGCCCGACTGGTATTGCGGCACGCGGTGGGACTATATCTATCCTCCGGCCATCCGCTACGGCACGGCGTTAATTCACGAATGGACGGGCCGGTCCTTTGCCCACTCCTACCATCTCTTCGTCGCGCTGTTCTATTGCGTGGCCATCGCCGGCGTCTACTTCTTTGTCTTCGTCTGCGCGCGCTCCCGTCTCGCCGCGGCCGGTTCGGCCCTCGCCTCGCTCCTGATTTCGCCCGGTTATCTGCTGCTTCCCGCCTTCTGGGAAGACGTATCGCTCTACTACTGGCTTCCGAACCGTCTGAACGCCCTGATGCGATGGGGAGAAGGCCCGCACATGTCCGCCTGGGCGCTGCTCCCGTGGGCTCTTGGCGCGGCATGGCTCGGCCTCCGCCGCGGACGCTCAGGTTGGCTTGCCGCCTCCGCCATCGTCTGCGCCTGGTCCGTCTCCACCAACTTCTACGGAGCCACCGCTCTTGCACTCATGTTCCCGTTTCTCGTCTGGGCCGTGTTCCTTTCCGAGAAGGACTGGTGGGTTTGGGTGCGCGGCGGCGCCATCGCCCTTCTCGCTTACGGTCTCACCGCATCCTGGCTCTCTCCCAGCTATCTCCAAGTCACCACTCGCAACCTGCGCTGGGTCTCGCAGCCCGGCCATCTTTGGTCCGCCATCCTCGCTGCGGCGCTGATCGCGGTCTACGCCGTGCTCACCTGGCGCGCCGCGCGCGGACGCCCCGAACGCGCCTGGTTCGTATTCGTCTCCGGCTTCGCGATGCTCTTCACTCTGAACACCGCCGGTCAAAACCATTTCGATTTCCGCATCGCCGGCGAACCGCAGCGCCTCGCCCCGGAACTCGACCTTGCTCTCATCCTCCTCGGCATGGAAGCGCTACGCCGCCTCTCCCGCGCCCGCTTGGGTCCGATCCATCCGCGTTGGGGTCTCTGGCTTCCGCGGGCTCTGGCGGTTGCGCTCTTCGTCGCCGCGCTTGTCCCCGCGAAGGGCTACATCCGCCGCGCGTGGAAGTTCTTCCCCGAAGATCGCCACCCGGAAAAGCGCATCGAATACCGCATTACGGACTGGATCGCCGCGAACCTCCCCGGCGAGCGAATCCTCGCCACCGGCTCCGTCCGCTTTTGGTTCAACGCCTGGCGCCACATTCCCCAACTCGGCGGCGGCTCCGAGCAAGGCATGTTGAACGACCTTGTCGTCGAGCCCTACTACCAGGCCACTTTCGGCGAGGAGCCGGAGATGACGAAAGTCTGGATGCAGGCCTTCGGCGTCGGCGCGATTGTCGTCAACGAAAAGCAGTCCTCGGAGATGTATCACGACTACGTGCGCACCGATCTCTTCCCCAAGAGTTTGGAGACCGCGTATTCCAGCGGCGAAGGCGACTTTGTCTACCGTATCCCCCGCCGTTTCCCCGAACGCGCCCGAATCGTGCGTGCCTCCCAGGTGCGCGCCGTTCCCGCCATCGTCCGGCCGGTGAATACCGATCACCTTCGCGCCTACGTGGACGCCATCGAACGCGGGCCCGGCCAGCGCCCATCGTTCTCGCGCGAAGCCGCTGACCGCATCCGCATTCAAGGCGTATTCGCCGAAGGTGACGCCTTGGTTGTGCAGGAAAACTTCGACCCCTCCTGGCGCGCCTATACCGCGGCCGGCGCCTCGCTTCCCGTTTCATCCGACCCGCTGGGTTTCCTCTTCGTCGACGTCCCGCCCGGCGCGCGTGAGATCGTCCTCCAATTCACTTTGCCGCGCGAAAACGCGATCGGCCGCCTTATCACGATCCTCACCGCCTGCGCCCTGCTTTTCCTTTTTGCCGTTGCGCCCGGCGGGGGCCCACTTTCCCCGCGCTGGCGCCGGCCGTCGTTGGCCGTCGCAAGCCTGCTGCTCGTTGCGGCCGTCAGCTTCGGCCTGAATCTCATCCTGTTCTTCCCCGGCGAAGCCGTGTACCGGGACAGTATTGAGATGGGCTACGTCTCCATCGCGAAGACAATCTCTTCGAACCCCCACCCGTGGAGTTGGGACCCGCTTCACTACAACGGCCTGCCCACACAATTCCTCTACCTGCCGTTGCTGCCTTACGCCGCCGCGCTGGCCACTCGCCTCTTCCCAGCCATCGAGTTTCCCCACCTCTGGCGCATCCTCATGGCGTTCGCCGCCTGTCTCGCGCCGCTCGGGCTCTGGTGGCTGGTGCGCTACTTCACGCGCAGCCCGCTCTGGGCCACCGTCAGCGCGCTTGCCTGGACCCTCTGGTCTCCCGGTTACGCCCTCTTCCGCCAGTTGGACGGCGACCGCGGCCTTGCTCAACTTCCGTGGCGCCTCCAGGTGTTGGTGAAGTACGGCGAAGGACCGCACACCGCCGGCCTGGCGCTCTTGCCTCTCGCCATACTCGCCGCATGGTGCGCCGCCACCCGCGCCGGCTTCTGGCGCATCTTCCTTGCCGCCCTCGCCATGATGGCGGTGACGCTCTCCAACTGGATCGCCGCCGTGGCCCTGGCCTGGTGCATGCTCGCGATGTTGCTCGCCGGCGCGGGAACGCGCGCCTGGACCAACTTTCAACCCGCGCGCCTTCTCGCCGCCGCGTTCCTGGCCTATCTGCTCGCGGCTTTCTGGTTGACGCCCACTTTCCTCTCCACCATGGCCTTCAACTGGCCCAAAGACGCCTACGAATACAAGTTTCAAACCTCGCAGGTCTGGATGATGGCCGCCCTCCCCATCGGCGCGCTGTCGCTGCGAATGCTGTTCTGGCGGGTGCGGCAATCGATCTGGCTTTGCTTCCTGGCGATCTGCTCCTTCGGCTTCTCGTGGATCGTGATCGGTTTCTACCGCTTCGGCTACAACACGCTGCCCGAGTCGCGCCGCTACGAAATGGAGTTCGAGCTGTTCGCCATCCTGCTCGGCGTGGAGCTCGTCCGCCGCGCCGCCGCTCACCGCTGGATTCTCGTGCAAGGCGCGGGCCTCGTGCTGATGCTCTCCGCCGTATCCATGGGCGCCAACCAGGCGATGCGCTACGCCGCCACCGCCTATACGTCCTTGCTCCCCATTCCCCCAACGCAAACCGCCGAGGTCCGCACGGTCCAGGCATTGGAGCGCCTTCGGCCCCAGGGCCGCGCCGCCGTCTCCGGCGGAACACGCTACCGACTCAACGCCCTCACCTCCATTCCGCAACTCGGAGGCACGTTCGAATCGGGGCTCGCCGACCGCCGCTCCGTCGACTTCCTTTATCGCGCTCGCTCCTCGGCGCGCAGCAAGCCTGGTGAAGAAGGACGCGACGCTGCTTGGCTGCTTTCCGCCCTCGGCGTCCAATACGTCGCCGTGCACAACGAGGACTCCTCGGAGTACTTCCGCGACTTCCGCCTGCCCGCCAAGTTCGAGGGCCTTCTGCCTCGCGTCCATGACGATCGCGGCGACCGCATCTACCGTCTCCCCTACTCCGGCCTCGCCCATCTCGTCCGCCCGGAAGAGCTTCCCGCGAAATCGCCCATCGAGTACGGCGCCGCCGTTCTGGGACCGTATTTGCAGGCGATTCATGACCCTCAACGCCCCTCCCCGCGCCTCTATTGGGCCAGCCGCTCGCGCATCGAGATGAGGACCGCGATTCCAGCCGGCCAACTGCTCTCCCTGCAAGTGAGTTATCATCCCGGCTGGGAAGTGCAGCAAGATGGAAAACCCGTTCGCACAACCTCCGACGCACTCGGATTCCTGGTTGCACACGTGAGCCCGTCGGTGGATTCGCGCGTCGCGCTCCAGTTCGCCGCCTCGCGCGAAACGAAATTCTTCGGTTACCTATCTCTTTCCGCTTGGATTGCCTCCCTTGCCCTATTTGCACGCAGCCTTTGGCGGAACCGCCGCCGGAGCCCGGCTTCCTAGCCATGGTGACCAGGACCCTCGCGCTTCTCCGGCGCGCCGCCTGGACGACCTACACGGAAAACTGCCTCTCCATCTCCAAGGGCGCCGCCTATTCCGGACTGCTCGCGTTCTTTCCCGTGCTGACCACCATCGCCACATTGCTGGTGCAGGCACAGGCCAACTCCGTACTCCAGGTCCTCTCGCATTTCCTCGCGGAGATCGTCCCGCCCGGCGCCGAAGAACTCGTTCTCAAGCGCTTCGCCGTGGAAGGCCAGCGCCCGCTCTCGGTCCTGATCGGCGCCACGCTCATCAGCCTCTACGCCGCGTCCGGACTGATGCTCAGCCTCATCGAAGGCTTCAACGCCGTCTACCACGTCCCCGTGAGCAGGCCTTGGTGGAAACAGCGCGGCTATGCGGCGTTCCTGGTGCTCACGGCCGCGCTCCCCGCCGTCGGAGCCTCGGCGCTCATTCTCTTCGGCGACCGGACCGAGCGCTGGGTCCTCGACTATCTCAACGGCGACGCCGCCTTGAGCCGCGTCACTTCCGGCCTGTTGATCGCCGGCAAGGCGCTCCGCCTTCTGATCGCCTTCTCTGCCGTCGTTCTGGTGACGATGCTGTTTTACCGGATCGGCCCTCGCCGCAGGCAATCGTGGGCCGGCGTTTGGCGCGGCTCCATCGTCGCCACGGTGTTGTGGTTCCTGCTGACTCTCGCTTTTAGCTGGTACGTGCGGAACCTCTCCAACTACAACGTGATGTACGGAAGCGTGGCCACCGTGATCGCTCTCATCGTCTGGATGTACCTGTTGAGCGTCATCGCGCTCTATGGCTGCGCCTACAACGCCGTTCACGAAAGCGCCGCCGGAAGCGGCTCCGGCGTCACTCGCCCAACCAGCGCTTGAACTCCGCCGCCCGCTCCTGGCTCACTGTCACTTCCGCGCCCGAAGGCGGTTGCAGTTGCACCAGCAGCCTACCCTTGCCGTAGGGCGAACATCGCGCCACCGCGTCGATCGACACCAGGAAGTTTCGGTTGGCGCGAAAGAACCGCGCCTGCTCCAGTTCGGATTCGATGTCGGCGAGCGTTTTGTCCAGCAGATGACGCTTGCCGTCGCGGGTCACCAGAAACACCAGCTTGTGTTCGCTGAAGAAGTAGGCCGCATCCGCCGTTCGCACGGAGACGAACTCGCTCCCCTTGCGCACCAGGAACCGCTCCCTCGTCCCTGCCTGCCTGGTCAGCGCACGCGCCAGCGCCGTGTGATCCGACAGGAAATGCCCCTTCAGCCGTTCGTATTTCTCCAACGCCGCGGCCACCTTTTCGCGCCGGATCGGCTTAAGCAGGTAGTCGATTCCGTTGGCCTGGAACGCCTCCAGCACGTAGTCGTCGTAGGCCGTGGTGAACACGACCGGGCAGTTCACGCGCGCCCGCCGGAAGATGTCGAACGACGTGCCGTCTCCCAGCTGAATGTCGGCGAACAACAGATCCGGCTGTCCGTTCGCATCCAGCCAACTCACCGCGCCGGCCACGCCCTCGAGCACCGCCACAATCTCCACCGCTGGGTCGCACTGATGAATGCAGTCGGCCAGCATCTGGCGCGCGACGGGTTCGTCCTCGACAATCGCGACCCTCATCCCACGCGCTCCACCGGAACCGTGACCGAGAACTCGCCCGGCTGTTGGCGCACCTGGATGCCGCGGCCCATGATCAGCCGGCAGCGCTCGTCCAGGTTGCGCAATCCGATGCGGCCCGATTCCCGCACGGCCGTACGCGGGCGCCTTTCGTTGGTCATCGTCAGTCCTTCCGGCCCGGCGGAGAGGCGGATGCGCAGCGGACGCTCCCGCGAGAACTCGTTGTGCTTCACGGCGTTTTCCAGGAGAATCTGCAGTGAGATCGGCGGCGCCAGTTGACGCTGTCCCGCTTCCGCTTCCGGCGTCTCCAGCTCCACTGCGTCGCCAAACCGCAGCCGCAGCAGTTCGAAGTACCGCAGCAGAAACGCCAACTCCTCTTCGACCATCACGAGTTCGCGGTGCTTGTTGTGGAGAATATAGCGGTACACCTCGGCCAGGTTTTCGTTAAACCGCAGCGCCCGCGCGGCGTCGTTCCGAATGAGCCAGGCGAGCGTGTTGAGCGAGTTGAACAGGAAGTGCGGATCCACCTGCGCCTTCAGCGCCTCCAATTCGGCTTCCGCCTTCGCCCGCTCCAACTTCTCGAACTGCACCAGGTCGCTGCCGCGCTGTTGGATGAGATACACCGTCTCATACACGTGCGTGATGAACAGCACGCAGATCACCGTCATCAAAGTCGCCGCGCGGATCGCGCCCCAATCGGCCTCGAAACCGTTTGCCCGGTACCACGCCCACAACATTGCCACCGCTAGCGGCGCGGTGAACAGAATGTTCGCCAGCACCAGCAGCGCGATCTTGCGCATCGGATGGTGGAACCAGTCCAGCCTGCGCCGTTGCGCCAGCAGAACCCACCGGTTCCCGTGCCATACCAGAAAGGAAAGCAGCGTGAACCACAGGTAGCCCGCCCAGTAGGCCGCGTCGCGCACGCCAAGCGGCCCGAAGAGCTGCGTCGCGTGCGGAATCCCGATGGCGAACGCCGGAACCATCACCAGCCGGATTCGCAGGTCGCGCAAGGAGAAGTCGGGCGCGGACCGGTTCGGCGCCGCATCTTCCGCCTTCGGCGCGCCGAATTCCGGTTTCAGAATCTCCGATCTTGCCGTCATCGCTCTATGGCCGTATCGTACCGGATCTATGGATCTTTCGAAATTGAACTGGCTTGCCGTCCT
>Ga0268299_1002380_pt1 | contig 22865 bp, 16 predicted proteins | sample NOBtaG_FD_193484 | JGI IMG/M metagenome (GOLD analysis project Ga0268299, IMG submission 193484) | Activated sludge microbial communities from bioreactor in Nijmegen, Gelderland, Netherland - NOB reactor | ecosystem: Engineered > Bioreactor > Aerobic > Activated sludge | place: Netherlands... | reverse complement strand
TACGACCGCAGCACGCGCAGCAGCAACCTGGTCGTTCTCGACGCCGAGCACGTCGAGCAGGGCCCCGTCGCCGAGGTCGAACTGCCGCAGCGCGTCCCCCACGGCTTCCACGGCGTCTGGGTCCCAGCCTGAGCGCAGCCGGCCGCACTCCAGAAACTGCACCGCGCTCGAGGCAAGCCTCGGCGCCAGGGCGTGTGCCTTCCGGCCCGGGGTTTGCTCTAACGCCGGGCGTGAAGAAGATCACCGCAGCGTTCGGCCTCCTCGCGCTCGCTCTCGCCCTGGCGGCACCGAGCCGCGCCCAGGTGGCGGAGTGGCCCTACACCGAGGGCGCCCCGGGCGGCGGGCGCTGGTCGCCGCTGGCCGACATCGAGCGCGGCAACGTCGGCACCCTGAAGGTCGCGTGGACCTACCGCCACGGCGACTTCTACGACGGCGGCTGGCGTCCGGACGCCGTCAACCGCGGCACCTCCTTCGAGGCGACGCCGATCGTCGTCGACGGCCGCCTGATCTTCTCGACGCCCTACGATCGCGTCGTCGCGCTCGACCCCGAGAGCGGGCGCGAGATCTGGACCTACGACCCCGGCATCGACCGCGACCGCTTCTTCGCCAACATGATGATCAGCCGCGGCGTCGCCTACTGGCGCGGCCCGGACCCGAAGGCGCCGTGCGCGCGCCGCGTCTTCCTCACCACCCTCGACGCCCGCCTGATCGCGCTCGACGCCGACCGCGGCCGCCCCTGCGCCGAGTTCGGCGCCGGCGGCACCGTCGACCTGCTCCGAGGCGTCGAGCCGCTGGTCGACAGTTGGGAGTACAACCTCACCTCGCCCGCAACCGTCGTCGGCGACGCCGTGGTGCTGGGCTCGTCGATCGCCGACACCGTCCGCCGCGTCGCCCCGCCCGGCCACGTGCGCGCCTTCGACGCGCGCAGCGGGCGCCTGCTCTGGACCTTCCACACCATCCCGCGGCCGGGCGAGCCCGGCTCCGAGACCTGGGAGAACGGCACCGAGAACGCCGGCGCCGCCAACGTCTGGTCGACCATCACCGCCGACCTCGAGCGCGGCCTGGTGTTCCTTCCCGTCAGCACCGCCAACCCCGACTTCTACGGCGGCGACCGCCTGGGCGCGAACCTCTACTCCGACTCGGTGCTCGCGCTCGAGGCCGCCACCGGCGCGCGCCGCTGGCACTTCCAGACGGTGCACCACGATCTGTGGGACTACGACCTCGCCGCGCCGCCGATCCTGGTGCAGGTGCGGCGCGAGGGGCGCACCATCGACGCCGTCGCGCAGGCGACCAAGAGCGGCTTCCTCTTCGTCCTCGACCGCGACAGCGGCGCGCCGCTCTTTCCAGTGGAGGAACGGCCCGTGCCGGCCAGCGACGTGCCCGGCGAGGTCGCGTGGGCGACGCAGCCCGTGCCCCTCCAGCCGCCGCCGCTGAGCTCGCAACGGATCGGCGACGAGGACCTCTGGGACATCGACCCGGCGCGTCGGGAGAAGTGCCGCGCTCGCCTGCGCGAGCTGCGCAACGAGGGTCTCTTCACACCGCCGAGCGAGCGTGGCTCGATCGTGCACCCGTTCACCGCCGGCGGCGCCAACTGGTCGGGCGGCGCCTACGACCCGGTGCGCGGCCGGCTGTTCGTGCCGGTCAACAATCTCGCGCACGTGATCAAGGTCGAGCCGCTGCCACCCGGCAATCTCGCCGACGACGGCGGCCAGCCCTTCCGCGGCCTGATCGGCGGCCTGTGGTATGCGCTCACCGGGCGCGGCACCGGCCATCGCTGGTGGACCTCGCCGATCGACGGACGCACGCTCTTCGCCGTCGACGGCGTGCCCTGCAACCGCCCGCCGTGGGGCGAGCTGGTCGCCGTCGATCTCGACGCCGGCGCGCTCGGCTGGCGGGTGCCGAACGGCGAGGCGGACGGCGTGCGCGGCCTATCCGGCTTCGGCCCGCCGCTGGCCACCGCCAGTGGCCTGGTGTTCCAGTCGGGCACGCGCGACCGCCGCCTGCGCGCCTACGACTCCGACACCGGCGCGGTACTGGCCGCCTGGGATCTGCCCGCCGGCCTGCACGCCGGCGCGATCAGCTACCGCGTGCGGCCGGAGGGCAAGCAGTTCCTCGTCGTCGCCGCCGGCGGCCACGTCGGCGTCGGCTCGACCCTCGGCGACCACGTCATCGCCTTCACCCTGCCCTGACCTGTCGTTTCACGCCGCACTCCCGGCGCTGCGCGGCTCGGCGACGGGGCATTCGCGGCGGAGCCGCGATCTGGAGTGCGGCGGTATCCGCCGCTCTGGATTCTGCCGCGAACGATCCAGAGCGGCGGTGACCGCCGCACTCCAGATTTCGGGCGACATTGCGCCAGTGATGCGCTAAGTCCCCTTCTTCATGGCGACTCGGGGGGTGAGGCGCTGGCTGCGAGCGGCGCTCGCCGCCATCGCCCTGGAGCACGGCGCAGCGGAGGCGACGACCACCTTCACGCCGCCGGTGCGCAACGCCACCGGCGACGACCTCAGTTGCTTCGCACAGAACCACACCGACCAGGACGTCGAGGTCGCCTCGGTGCTGCGCAGCTCCACCGGCGCGGCGCTCGACAGCTTCGCCTTCGCCGTCCCGCCGGGCCGGTCGATCGGCCTGGCGTTCAGCGACACCCCGGTCGACGCCGCCTACTGCCAGTTCGACTTCGAGGGCGACGACGCCGCCGTGCGCGGCTTCATCGTTCTCAGCGACGACGGCGGCAGCAGCACGCGCCTGCTCTACGGCTCGACGGAGGTGCGCGGCGCGGCGCGGCCCAACGTCGTGACCTACTCGCCGCCGGTGCTGACCAGCGCCGACGACCGCGTCGTCTGCCTGGCGCAGAACCTCGGCGCCGCCGCGGTCCAGGTCGCCGCGGAGATCCGCGACCACACCGGCGCGGTGGTGGCGAGCGCGAGCAGCAACGTCGGCGCCGGCGACGTCGTCACGATCGTCGGCGAGGACGACCCGCCGGGCTCGAACTACTGCCGCTTCGCCTTCGACGGCAATCCGGCTGCCGTGCGCGGCTTCGTCCGCCTGAGCGACACGATGGGCGGCAACACCCGCTTCCTCGCCGCCGCCGCGGAGCTCGGCGGCGCGCCGGCCTCCCGTCTGTACGCGCCGCCGATCGTTCCCACCGGCGGCACGGTGCGCTGTGGCGTGCAGAACCTGAGCGCCGACACGGTCCCGGTGGAAGCGGTCCTGCTCGACGACGACGGCGTACCGCTCGGGCCGCCGACGGAGGTCGACGTGCCGCCGGGGGACGTCGAGTACCTCGTCAACACCGGGCTGGCACTGCCCTCGGCAGTCGCCTGCCGCTTCGACCTGGGCGCCACGCCCGCCGGCGTGCGCGCCTTCACCGCGCTCACCGAGCCGGGCGCCGGCGCCACCCGCATCCTGCAGCCGGCGAGCGCCGCCGGCGGCACCATCGGCCTGGGCGCCACCAGCTACACCGCCACCGTGCGCAACAGCGACGGCGACGACATCGAGTGCTGGGTGCACAACCTCGGCGCCGCACCGGTGGAGGTCGATGCCGCGCTGATCAGCTCGACCGGCGCCGTCGTCGACGACGACGCCACGATCGTACCCGCCGGCGCCGCGCGCGCGGTGCTCGTCAGCAACCAGCCGCTGCTGGGCCTCTACTGCAGCTTCACCTTCGACGGCAGCCCCAACGACGTGCGCGGCTCGCTGGTGCGCGACGACGGCAGCCCGCGCCTGCTCGAGCTCGCCTCGATCGCCCTGCCGCTGATGCCGCCACCGACCGCCACGCGCACGGCCACCGCGACCCGCACGCCGACCGCGACGCGTACACCGACGGCGACGCGCACCGCCACCGCGACACCGACCCCGAGCGCGACGCGTACCCCGCCGCCGACGTTCACCCCGACCCCATCGCGCACGGCGACGGCGACCGCGACTCACACCGCCACGATCACGCCGAGCGCCACGCTGGTGCCCTCCGCGACGCCCAGCCCCACCGCGACCGCCACGCCTGCTGCCAGCTCGACGCCGACCCTTACCGCAACCGCGGCGGCGACCACCAGCCCGACCCACACCGCACCCACGACGGCCGGTGCGTCCCACACCCCGACGGCGACGCCCACGCCGGATGGAGCGACCCCCGCGAGCACGGCGACGGCGACGAGCGCGACCGCCACGACCGAGGTCGCCACGGCGACGCCGACCGATCCCCCACCCTCGCCTTCGCCCGCCGAGGCGACGCCCACGACGACGCCGCTCGCCCCCGGCTTCCCCGGCGACGCCAACTGCGACGGCATGGTCAGCGCCGCCGACCTGAGCGCGCTCGCGCTCGCGATCGAGGCGGGCGCGCCGCCGGCCTGCGGCCAGGACGCAGACCAGGACGGCGACCTCGACGCCGACGACATCACCCGCATCCTCGCGCTGATCTTCTGGACGAATGCCTAGCCGAATAGTTGTCGCGGGTCGTGCACGTGGGCGCTCTGTTCGCGCACGAGGTCGACTGCATCGTGCGGATCGGGTCCCGCTGCGAGGAAGCTGCGCCTGACTAACCAACCGGTGCTCGCTCGCGGGCGAGGATCTCCACCGCCATTCTCTCCGCCACGACCCTCTGGGCGGAATCGGTGAGATGGCAATCGTCGATGAAGTTGCCGTCCCCGGGACGCGCCCCGGGGAAAATCCCGGTAGCATCGACGTAGGTGCAGTTTGGCAGGCCTGCCGCCATCGCGCCGACCTCGGAGATGAGACGCGCGTACGCCGGCGCGACGATGCTGGGATACTCCGACAGCGGCTGCGTCATCAGGAGGATCTTGCGGTCGTGGAATCGCGCCACGATGCGCTCAAGGCTGTGCTTGTAAAAGCGGACCGCATTCGTGAACTCCTCCGACGTCGTCACTGCGGGAAGCGGCGCGCCGACCTGTTGCAGGCGGTCCGCTAGGCGGCGGTAGGCGAAGACCGGCATGCGCTGCCAAGCCGACAGATGCTCTGCGTCGTCGAAGACGGCGTCGAGCCGCCGCTGTCCGGTCGACAGAAAGTAGTTCGGCACGCGCTCGCCCTGGATCGTCGGCACGTAGATGTCGTTGCGCCCGTCGAAGAGCACGATCCAGTCGCCATCGAACTCGCTGCCGTAGAGATCCAGTGCGATCTGTTGCTGATAGGCGATCCAGCCGCCCATCGCCAAGTTGACCACATGCCAGCGATGCGCGGGGTCCCTTCGATTCAGCTCCGCAGCGAGCACGTAGCTGATCGTCCGTTCATTCGAGGACGCGCCCCAGCCATACGCAGCGCTGCCGCCGCTGAGCAGGACGACCCGATCGTTCGCCCCCTTCTCGAAGCGCCCGGGCGAGGTGCGCCCAGCATTGAACGGGTACATCGTGTAGGGCGTCAGAAAGCCATAGTTATTCGTCCTGAAGTGGTACCGCTGGCCGCGGAAGACCTCCTCTACATCCGCGTTCGCCGGGTGGTGGAAGCCGGTGTAGGGCTGGAATTCGAAGCGGATCATCTTGGCGTCGCCGACGCTGGCGAGAATCGGGCCGAGGATCGGATTCGCAGCCCGATCCAGAGCGTGATTGGCAGGGAACAGAAACCCGAGGCCACCCACCAGAACAACCGCAAGCAGCGCCCAGAAACCGGCCAATACCATCCAGAAGCCGAGTCGCTTGCGGCTGTCGTTCTTCTCCACGTCGAAGGCTTGGCTCCGGCGGCCGCACTTGCCGCGCTTGGCGCATCGAGTCAAGAGGTGTTCGAGCCGTCCCCACCTCACCTCGTCGCCGACCCGCGCCGCCGCAGCGACCGCCGCACTCCAGAGGACCCCTTGCTCGGGTCATCGGCGCTCGCTACGGCAGAGGCATGCGCACGACCACCCTCGCCGCCACCCTGCTGTCGCTGTTCCTCGCTGTCACTGCCTCCGCCGCCGAGCCCGAGGTGGGTGAGCCGGCGCCGTTGTTCACGGCCAAGACCCAGGACGGCAGCGAGTTCAGCCTCGAATCGCGCAAGGGGCAGTGGACGGTGCTGTTCTTCTACCCCAAGGCCGGCACCCCCGGGTGCACCAAGCAGGCGTGCGCCTTCCGCGACAGCATCAAGGTCATCCGCGCCGAGGGCGCCGAGGTCTACGGCATCAGCACCGACGACGTCGCGGCGCAGGCCGCCTTCCACCAGGAGCACCGGCTGGCATTCCCGCTGCTCGCCGATCCCGACGGCAAGGTCACCGAGCTCTACGGCGCCAAGATGCCGATCGTCACGGTCGCCAAGCGCTGGACGTTCATCATCGACCCGGACCTCAGGATCCGCCAGGTCCAGCACGACGTCGACCCCGCCCTCGACGCCCAGCGCGTCGCCGCCGAGATCCAGCGCCTCAAGCAGGCGAAGCCCTGAGCGCGGCGGCCTCCGTCGCTCGGGATCGATCACCGATCCAGAGCGGCGGGGACCGCCGCACTCCAGATCATTGCCGGTGGGCGAGGCGGTAGAGGCCGGGGAGGACGAGCAGCGTCAGCAGCGTCGACGACAGGATGCCGCCGACCACCACGGTCGCGAGCGGGCGCTGCACCTCGGCGCCGGTGCCGGTCGCGAGGGCCATCGGCAGGAAACCGAGCGCGGCCACCATCGCCGTCATCAGAACCGGCCGCAGGCGCGCCATCGAGCCCTCGAGCACGGCCTCGTCGAGCGACCGCCCCTGGGCGCGCAGCCCGTTGATGAAGGTCAGCATCACCAGCCCGTTGAGCACCGCCACGCCCGAGAGCGCGACGAAGCCGACGCCGGCGGAGATCGACAGCGGCAGGCCGCGCAGCCAGAGCGAGAGCACACCGCCGGTGAGCGCCAGCGGCACGCCCGAGAAGACCAGTAGCGCGTCGCGCACGCGGCCGAAAGAGGCGTACAGCAGCGCCAGGATGAGCCCCAACGCCAGCGGCACGACCACCCGCAGGCGGGCCGAGGCCGACAGCAACTGCTCGAACTGGCCGCCCCAGGCGAGCCAGTATCCCGCCGGCAGCGCCACCTCGGTGGCGATCCGCCGCTGCGCCTCGGCGACGAAGGAGCCGAGGTCGCGACCGCGCACGTTGGCGGTGACCGCGATGCGCCGCTTGCCGTCCTCGCGGCTGATCTGGTTGGGCCCCTCGCTCGCGTCCACCCGCGCCAGCGCGCCCAGCGGCACGAAGTGCTGCACCAGCGCGCTGCCGTACGGCCGCCCGCGCCGGCCGGCGGCGGGCTCCCCCGCCCCGTCGCCGGCGCCCGGCCACAGCCAGCCGTCGCCGTCGCGCCTCTCCCACTCCGCCTCGGCCGCCACCCGCACCGGCAGTCGCTCGATCGCCGCGACGTCGCCGCGCAGCGCCTCGCGCAGCCGCACCACCAGCGCAAAGCCGCGATCGCCCTCGAAGACCCGCCCGACCGTGCCGCCGCCGAGCGCGATCGCGACCACGTCCTGCACGTCCGTCAGATCGAGCCCGTAGCGCGCCACCGCGGCGCGGTCGACCTCGACGCCCAGCAGCGGCAGACCGCTCACCGCCTCCGTCTTGACGTCGGCCGCTCCCGCGATGGCCCGCAGCACGCCCTCGATCTCCTCCGCCGTCGCCCGCAGCGTGCCCATGTCGTCGCCGAACACCTTCACCGCCACGTCGCTGCGCACGCCCGCGATCAGCTCGTTGAAGCGCATCTCGATCGGCTGGGTGAACTCGAAGCTGGTGCCCGGAAGCTCGGCGACCGCGGCTTCGAGATCGCGCACCAGTTGCGCCCGCGGCTTGGCGGGGTCGGGCCACTCGCGCCGCGGCTTCATGATCACGTAGCCATCGGCGACGTTCGGACCCATCGGATCGTTGGCGATCTCGGCGGTGCCGATCTTGCCGAAAACGTTGGCGACCTCGGGCAGCGCGCTCAGGCGCGCCTCGAGCGCGTGCTGCATGGCGACCGCCTGCGCCAGGCCGGTGCCGGGGATGCGCATCGCGTGCAGCGCCACGTCGCCTTCGTCGAGACTGGGGACGAACTCGGTCCCCATGCGCCCCGCCAGCAGCGCGCACAGGGCGCACAGCACGACCGCCGCCGCCGCCGTCACCGGCCGGTGCCGGAGGCAGAAGCGCAGCATCGGCGCGTAGAGCCGCCGCGCCCCCCGCATGAGCGCGTTCTCGCGCTCGGCGACGTGCCCGCCCAGCGCCAGCGCCACCGCCGCCGGCACGAAGGTGACCGACAGGATCATCGCGCCGACCAGGGCGATGATCACCGTGAACGCCATCGGGAAGAACATCTTCCCCTCGACCCCGGTGAGGGTGAGGATCGGCACGTAGACGATGGTGATGATCACCTCGCCGAAGAGGGTCGCGCGGCGCACCTCCTTGGCGGCCTCGAACACCACCGCCAGCCGCTCCTCGCGCGTCAGCACGCGGCCGAGCCGGTGCTGCTCCGCCGCCAGGCGGCGGACGCAGTTCTCGACGATGATCACCGCGCCGTCGACGATCAGGCCGAAATCGAGCGCGCCCAGGCTCATCAGGTTGGCGGTGATGCCGCTCTCCACCATGCCGGTGATGGTGAACAGCAGCGCCAGCGGGATGACGCAGGCGGCGACCAGCGCGGCGCGGATGTTGCCGAGCAGGAGGAACAGCACCGCGATCACCAGCAACGCGCCGGCCTGCAGGTTGCCGCGCACGGTGTCGATCGTCGCGTTCACCAGGCGGGTGCGGTCGTAGACCGGGTGCGCCTCGACGCCGGGAGGAAGGCCGCGATTGATCTCGCGCATGCGGGCGTCGACTCGCTGCGATACCGTGCGCGTATTCTCGCCCATCAGCATGAACACCGTGCCGAGCACCACCTCCTGGCCGCGCTCGGTGGCCGCGCCGACGCGCGGCTCGGTGCCGAACTCGACGTCGGCGACGTCCTCGACGCGTATGACCACGCCGTCGCGCCGCGCCAGCGGAATGGCGCGGATGTCGTCGAGCGTGCGCACCTGACCGGCGGCGCGGATCAGCACCTGCTCGCCGAAGCGCTCGATCGAACCGCCGCCGACGGTGGCGTTGTTGCGCTCGACGGCGGCGGCGATGTCGCGGAAGCCGATGCCGCGCGCGACCATCGCCTCGGGGCGCGGCGCCACCAGGTACTCCTTGACGAAGCCGCCGATGGTGTTGACCTCGGTGACCCCCGGCACCGTCCGCAACTGCGGCTTGATGATCCAGTCCTGGATCGTGCGCAGGTCGGTGGGCGTGTACGGCCGTCCGTCCGGCGCGAGCGCGCCGGGCGCGGCGTGCACGACGTACATGTAGATCTCGCCCAGGCCGGTGGCGATCGGGCCCATCACCGGCTCCAGCCCTTCCGGCAGCGCGCCGCGCGCCGACAGCAAGCGTTCGGAGACGAGCTGGCGGGCGCGGTAGACGTCGGTGCCGTCGGCGAACACCACGGTCACCTGCGACAGACCGTAGCGCGACAGCGAACGGGTGTGGTCGAGACGCGGCAGCCCGGCCATCGCGCTCTCGATCGGAAAGGTGATGCGCTGCTCGGCCTCGAGCGGCGAGTAGCCCGGCGCCTCGGTGTTGATCTGCACCTGGACGTTGGTGATGTCGGGCACCGCGTCGATCGGCAGGCGCTGGTAGTTGTACAGACCGAGCGCCGCCATCGCGCCGGTGGCGAGCAGCACCAACCAGCGGCGGCGGATGGAGAAGGCGAGGATTCGCTCCAGCATCGCGGCGCCTCCTCTCAGTGGTCGTGGCTGGCCGTCGCTTTGCCGAGCTCGGCCTTGACGACGAAGCTGTTGGCGGCGGCGTAGGTCTCGCCCGGCCGCAGGCCGGACAGCACCTCCACGCGCGTGCCGTCGGCGCGCCCGAGGGTCACCGGGCGCGGCGCGAACCGCTCGCCCGAGCGAACGAAGACGACCGCGCCGCCGTCCATCCTCTGGATCGCCGCGAGCGGCACCGCCACCGCCGCCGCGACCTCGTCCAGCACCACCGTGGCGACGACGAACAGGCCCGGCCGCCAACGGCCGTCGGGGTTGTCGATCTCGACGCGCGCCAGCGCACTCTGCGTCTCGGGCAGCGCCAGCGGCGACACCCAGGCGATCTCGGCCTCGCGCGGCGCGATGCCCGCGCCGCCGTCGAGCGCGACGCGCCGGCCGGGCGCGACCTGCTCGAGATCGCCGCGGGGAACGACCAGCTCGATCCAGACACTGCTCAGATCGGCGATGCGATAGAGCACCTGGCCCTGCGCCGCGTACTCGCCCGCCAGCGCGTCGCGGGCGATCACCGTGCCCGCCACGGGCGCGACCAGCGCGAAACCCGCGAGGCTGTCGTTGCTCTGGATCACCGCCAGCGTCTCGCCCTTCTCGACCCGCTCGCCGAGGCGCTTGCGCGCCTCCTGGATCATGCCGGGGAAGCGCGGCGAGACGTGCGCCACGCGTTCCTGGTTCGGCACCACCTGGCCGTTCAGCGGCAGGGTGACGCGCACGACTCCCGCTCCGGCGGTGGCCAACTCCACCCCCGCCAACGCCAGCGCGGCGTCCGAGATCGCCGCGCCCTCCTCGTGTACCTCTTCGCCTTCGTGCTGCGCATGCGCCGCCGGCGTCGGCGAGCTCGCGCTCGGCGCGAGATTCGCGATGCGGCTCGCGAGCCAGGCGCCGGCCGCCAGGATGAGCACCACCGCCACGAGCTGTCCGCGGGTCATGGCTCCCTCCCGTACTCGTCCGCCGACGAGGCGGGATGCGGTGATCCGGCCGCCGCAGCGGCGTTCGCCTCGTCGGCAGCGACCACCCCGTCGCCGCCCGCCAGATCGCCCACCAGGCGTTCCACCCGCACCAGCGCCTGGTGGTAGCTCGCCAGCGCGCGCAGGCGCTGCTGGCGAGCGGCGATCACGACCCGCTGCGCATCGAGCACCTCGAGCTGGTCGGTCCGCCCCTGGGCGATCGCCCGGCCGACGGCGGCAAAGACCTCGCCCGCCTTCGGCAGGATCTCGGCGTCGAGCAGACGGATCTCGTCGTGGGCGGCGGCCAGCGCGGCGTAGGCCTCGGCGAGCGCGGCGCGCACGCCGGCTTCGGCGGCGAGGTGCTGGTCGCGCGCCTGCTCCAACCGCCGCTGCGCCGCCAGCACCGCGCCCTGGTTGCGATCGAACACCGGCAACGGCAGCCACACCTCGGCGACGAAGGTGTTGCCGTCCGGGCCGACCAGGCGGCGGTAGCCGGCTTCGACGGTGACGTTCGGCACCGCCTGGCTGCGCTCGAGCGCGAGCGTCGCGTCGCGCTGGGCGATCTCGCTCGCCCAGCGCGCCAGATCGGGGTTGCGCGCCACCCGTTGTTCGAGCTGGTCGAGCGACGGCAGCGGCCGCACCAGGTCGAGCGAGCCCTCGGCGCGCGCGAAGCCGGGCCGCCGGGCGCCCCACTGGGCGGCGAGCTGCTGGCGCGCGCCCGCCAGCGCCCGCCCGGCCTGCGCCGCTTCGATGCGCGCCGCCGCCTGCGCGATCTCGGCGCGGGTGCGATCGCGCGCCGGCGCGGCGCCGGCTTCGAAGCGCCGCTGCGCCCGCGCGGCGACGCCCTCGGTGAGGGCGATCATCTCCTCCGCCAGGGCGAGGTGCTGCTGCTGCGCCAGCACCTCGATGAACGCCTGCGCGGTGGCGCTGAGGACATCCATCCGGCGGCGCTCGTAGTCCCACGCCGCCAGCTCGGTGCCGAGCTTCGCCAGGCGCACGCGCGCGGCGCGCTTGCCGCCCAGCTCGATCAGCGAGCCGAGGCTGAAGGTCGCCTGGGCCTGGTCGACGCCGTCGAAGGGGGCGTCGGCGCCGACGTCCTCGAGCTCCACGCGCGCGAAGGGATTCGGCAGCAGACCCGCCTGCAGCGCCTCGGCTTCGTTGGCGCGCACGGCGCGCTGGTCGGCGGCCAGCGTCGGGTTGTGCAGCAGCGCCAGCGCCAGCGCGGTCGCGAGCGGCAGTGGACCGTGCGGCTCCTGCAGCGAAGGAGGGGGCGGCTCGGCGTGGGCGCCGCCGGCCGCGGCCAGGGCGAGAAGCGCGAGAAGCGGAATCGAACGAACCATGTCTTCCTCGGGGTCGATACGCACGCATGCGACGCGTGCCGGGGCCGCGGAGGCGGCCGGCGGACGGCGCGCGCGGCGCGCCGTTCAGGAGCCGAGGGAGACGATCAGCAGCGGTCGATGGTGGTGTGCTGCGCGCGCGGCGGCGGCGCCGCGGCGAGGGCCGTGCGCGCAATCGCGGACGCCGCCGGCGCCTGCCACTCGGACAGGCGGGGCGGGGGAGCGACCGAGGCGAGCCAGGCGTGCGCCAGAGGATCGGCGGGCTGCGGGCTCGCCTCCAGCACCGGCACCGACATCGCGGTGTCGACGCAATCCGACGGGCAGGTCTCGAAGTCGCCACCGGCGGTGCGCTCGCCGCTGCAGCAGACGTCGCTCGCCAGCTCGATCTCGCCGTGCCCCTCGCCGATGCAGACCACCAGGCGCGGCGGCAGCATCGCGACCAGGGTGATCACGACCGTCGCGAGCGTGAGAGCGGCGCGGCAACGTCGGCGCATGGCTATAGCGAGTAGCTGCCGTACCGCCCCCGGTCAAACCGGCGCGCGCAGTTCCAGCGCGATCGCAGAGCCGCATTGAATCTCGCCCCCAATCCAGCACGACAGCGGAGCCGCGACCGTCAGGGAGCGGTTGGCATCGCGCTGGAACGCAGCCAACCGCTCCCTGACGGTCGCGGCTCCGCTGTGGTGCCGGGCGGCGGCCGGCGCTCAGAAGTCGTTGCGGTCGATCACGTCGATCACCAGGACCGCGGCATTGTTGCTCGGGTCGGTGTCGCCGCTCGGACCACTGGCGGTGACGACGGCGGTGCAGCGCGCCGGCGAGCGCAGGCTGCGGGTGGTGAAGGCCGCGCCGGCGACGGCGACCTGCACCTTGCCCTTCTTCACCGCCCCCGAAGGCACCGCGGCGATGCTCTGGAAGCCCGGCGTAAGCCCCTCGAAGTCGGCGGCGCCGAGCGTCCCGGGAGGGCAGTCGCCGGCGGCCGCGCTGACGGTGACGCCGTGACCGGCGACATCCGCGAGGTCGCCGTTGCCGGCGCCGATGCTGGCTCGCTTCGAGGCCGTCACCTTGCCGCGCCCGAGGCGCACGGTCAGCGCCCGCAGGCTCGACAGGAAGGTCTCGTGCTGCTGCGCCTGCTCGGGGTCGTTGCCGTCGAGCACGTTGATCTCCACCGGGTAGAGATTGTTGGCGGGCGCGGGATCGGCGTTGCCGACGACCTCGGAGCGCGCCTCGAGCCAGATCCGGCAGCGTTGCGGGGCGCGGCGGTTGAAGGGCGTGAAGCCGGCGCTGGTCGCGACCACGCTGACGGTGGCGATCGCCTGACGCCCGCCGCCGAGGAAGAGCGTGTCCTGCGCGCCGGCGGCGCGCTTGTCGAAATCCGGCAGGCCGACGACGATGCCCGCCGGGCAGTTGCCGTCGCTGGCGACGAGGCGGACGAGGTGACCGGCGGAGGGTGAGGTATCGGCGTTGACGACCTTCACCCGCAGTCGCTTGGCCGCCAGCATCTGCCCCTGCGGGATGCGCAGATCGACGGGCAGCACCGGTCGCACGACCAGATCGTGGAAGGCGGCCGGGGTGCCGGAGGGCGACAGCGCCGGGGTGGCGGTGGGCGTTGGCGTGCTGGTGGGCGTCGGCGTGTTGGAGGGGGTGAACGTGCGCGTCGCCGTCGGCGTGACGGTCGGCGTGAAGGTACGCGTCGCCGTCGGCGTCGGCGTGAAGGTCGCCGTCGGCACGCCGGGGGTGCCGGGCGTGAACGTCGGCGTCTCGGTCGGCTCGACGCAGTCGGGCGTCGGCAGCACGCGGCAACCCAGTTGCGGGTGGCACTGATCCGCGGTGCAGGTCAGACCGTCGTCGCAGTTCTCGGCCTGACAGTTGGAGGAGCAGCCGTCGCAGCCGACCGGCGCGCCGGATGTGTCGCAGGTTTCGGGGAACTCGACCGCACCGTTGCCGCACGTCGGGCAGGGGGTGAGACAGCCGGACTGTCCGACGGCACTGCAGAGCGGCAGCGATTGCAGAGTCGCAGGCGGCGAGATCGCGCCGGCGCCGCTCGGCGGCGCGCCGCTGCGATGGGCGATCGCCACCAGGCCCTCCGTTCCGGTGGTGCTGGTGCGCGAGGCATTGACCGGTCCGCCGACCGCGAGCGCCTGGCGCGCGACGAAGTCCACCTGCCCGCCGCTGGGCGCGCGGGCGTCGATGCTGCCGAGGGCGCCGACCGAGAGCGAGCAGCCGATGACCGAGACCGAGCCGCCGCTGCCGCACCCGAGCAGGTCGCCGCAGATGCCGCCGCCGGCGGTGATCGCCGCGTTGATCGCCAGCGTCCCCGGCACCGCCGTGGCGGAATCGAGGATGACGATCCCGCCCAGGCTACCGAAGTCGCGCCCGCGCACGTCGATGATCGCGCCGATGGTCATGTCGCGCTGCGAGGTCACGTCGATCTCGCCGCCACCCGAGCCGCCGCTGGCGTCGAGCTTGCCGGAGATGGTGACGTTGAGTCCGTCGACGAGAACCTCTCCGCCATCGCCCTCCGGGCCATTGGCGCGCGCCGAGAGGCTGGCGGTCGACTGCACGGTGACGTTGCCGCGCGCCAGGACGTCGATCTCACCGCCGCCGCCGTCGGGCTCGGCGCCCTCGGCGAAGACGTCCTCGGCGATCAGCACGTCGCCGAAGTCGGCCGAGATCTCGACCAGGCCGCCGTCGCCGCCGCCCGAGAGCGTACCCGAGATCGTGCCGCGCGCCAGGATCTGTCCCAGCACCTGCACGCCCAGGCCGGCGCCGAGGGCGACGCTGCCGCCGCTGCCGGCGTCGCCCGGGCCGTTGACGTTGATGCCGCGCACGACGATGTTGCCGCCGGCGTAGATCTCGACCGTGCCGCCGTCGGCGCCGGTCGCCTCGAGCGTCGGGTTGATGTCAACGTTGCCGTCGGCCTGGATGTCGATCGTGCCCGGGCTGAACGACTGCGTCCCGGCGCTGGCGCTGATGACGGCGCCGCTGGGCGCGCTGACGTTGCCCTTCGACGTCAGGCGGATGGTGCCGGCGGCGGCGGCGGTCACGAGGTTGTCGGCGTTGAGCTTGCCCGCGATGGTGATGCCCCCGCCGGCCACGATCTCGATGGTGCCGGGCGTGGCGTTGGCGGAAACGTCGATGCGACCGTTGGTCGAGCCGCTGCGCTGGAGGTTGACGGCGCCGGTGGTGTGGATCTGCATGAAGCCGCCGACGTTGCCCGGGTCCGTCGTGCCGGTGCCGCGGCCGTCGACGAAGCCGCCGGGGGCGATGGTGAAGCTGCCGGCGAGCAGTCGCACCATACCGTTGCCGATGTCGAGCTTGCCGCTGGCGGCGAGGGTGACGTCGCGGCTGCCGAAGTCGAGGACGCAGCCGTTGGCGACGACGAAGTCCTTGGTGATGACGCAGGCGCCGGCGGCGGGACAGCTCGCATCCTGCGCCGTGATCTGCGCCGCCGTGCAGGCGTTGAGCGCGGCCGCGTCGTGCGCCCGGCCGGCGACGGCGAGCGCGAGAGCGAGAGCGAGTACCCACTTCGGGGAGCGGCGGACGGGGGGCTTGGCGCGCATGCGGGCTCTCAGGGTTTGCAGGGGGTGCCGTCGATGGCGCACTGAATGGCGGGGCGCTGCTGGCCCTCGCCGCGGTTGCCGCTGCCGGCGTTGCCGCCGCCGTCGACCAGGCGGACGCCGGAGACGACCAGCCCGTTGCGGCCGTTGTCGTCGGCGCGGTTGTTGAAGAAGCCGAGGTCGCCGCCCTCCCCGGAGATGCCGTCCATGCCGTTGCCGGTGGCGTTGCAGGCGGTGAGCTCGAAGCCCGAGCCGCGCACGCTGATGCCGTCGCGGCGATTGCGGCGCGACTCGGCGACCGCGAGCCGGTGACCGGAACCCATCAGGTGGAAGCCGTCGTTGCCGCCGTCCTCGGCGAGGTTGCCGGCGAGCGGGCGGCCGACGATGGCGTTGCGGCCGTCGATCTGGAAGCCGAAGCGACCGCTGCGGCTGGCGCGCGAGCCGTGGCAGCGGTAGTCGCGCCCGCCGAGGGTGATGCCGTCGCGGCCGGCGTCCTCGACCACCACCGAGGAGACCTCGTAGCCGTCGCCGTGCAGGCGCAGGCCGTCGCGCTTCGGAGCCCGGACGTCGACGTTCTCGACGCGCGCGACCGAGCGGCCGCCGCGGGCGGCGATGCCGTCGCGGAAACCCTCGACCGCGCCGCGGCCGCCGCTGCTCACCACCCGCGCGCCGCCCGGTCCGCCGTCGACGATCCAGATGCCGGTGCCGCGCTCGCCGCCGCGCAGGGTGGCGCCGCGCAGATCGATGGTCACGCCCTGAGCCGCCTCGGTGGCGCGCACCAGCAGGCCGTCGCCCTCGCAGGGCGCCGCCAGCAGCGGATCGCCGGCGAGCGTCAGGTCGCTCACCAGCACGTCGCCGCAGGCGCAGGGAACGTCCTGCCCGCCCACGTCGTCGCCGCAGAGCTTGGCCTCCGCCAGCCCCGCGCTCGCCATCAGCCCGACCACCAGAACGAAGGGCACGGCTCGTCGCATCGCGTGTGTTCTCCTCCTGACCCGAAACGGCCCCGAACCAGCGGATGGCGCGCTCACCTCCCGCAAGCGCCCGCACCCCCTTGCCAACGGCCCCGTTCTTATGTTGACCCGGCGGGACTTTCAACGCCTTTCTCGCCCGGGCGTCGCCCGCCGCGGCGAAAGTCGCTATCAGGCGGCGCATGCCGGACGACTCGCGTCGCTGCCCCGGGTGGTTCCCCTGCACTTCGAGGGCCGGTCTCGCCCTCCTGCTGGCGATGGCGCTGGGAACCGCCGGTTGCATGTTCCGCAGTCTCGGCCACGACCTCGAGGTGTGGCGCGGCTACGCCACGCTGCGCGGCCAGGTCTCGGTCGAACCGCCGTCGCCGAACGCGATCGTGGTCGTGCTGTACAGCGGCGGCGACGGCGCCGAGCAGGTGGTCGACACCTACGTGCAGGCGGCGCCCGGGGCCTACTTCTTCGTCGTGCCTCCGGGGACCTACCGGATCGCCGCGTTCGAGGACCGCGGCAGCAGCCTGGTGTACGACGCCGGCGGCGACCCGGCGACGACCTTCAACGGCGGCGCCGCGATCGCGGCGGCGAGCGGGGCGACGATCGGCGGCCTCGATCTCTTCCTGCGCACCGACTCGGAGGAGCGGCTGCCGTTCGCCGTCGTGCTGAGCGAGGAGGATCGCGGCGTCGGCGCGCTCCCCAACGTGCGACTGGGCGAGGTGGTGGCGCTCGACGACCCTCGCTTCAGCGACGCCCACGCGGGCCTCGGCCTGTGGCGGCCGGTGGAGTTCATCTTCGACGTCGGCCCGGGCATCTACTTCCTCGAGCCGCACGACGAGCAGAAGACGCCGGTGCTGTTCGTCCACGGAGCGCTCGGCCACCCGGGGATCTGGCGCGAGATGGTGGCGCGGCTCGATCGCGAGCGCTTTCAGCCCTGGTTCGCCTACTATCCCACCGCCGCTTCGCTCGACGTCATATCGACCGCGATCGAGCGCTGGATGCAGCACCTCTGGTTCACGCACGGTTACGAGCGCTTCTTCGTCGTGGCGCACAGCATGGGCGGGTTGGTGGCGCGCGACTTCGTCGGGCGGATGGTGCGGCGGGGGCTGTACGGCGACCAGGGCGTGGCCCTGCTGCTGACGATGGCGACGCCGTGGCAGGGACAGGCGGGCGCCGGGCTGGGCGTCGAGCAGGCACCGGTGGTGGCGCCCTCGTGGGTCGACCTGGCCCCCGGCAGCGAGTTCCTGCGCTCGCTCTGGCGCGAGCCGCTGCCGCCCGAGGTGCCGTACCATCTGCTGTTCACCTTCGGCGGCGGCTCGCGCATCATGAGCGGCGCCAACGACGGCGCGGTCACCCTCGCCAGCCAGCTCGACCCGGCGGCGCAGGCGGCCGCGGTGCAGGTCTACGGCTTCGACCTCCCCCACGGCGCCATCCTGCGCGACCCCGCCGCCGCCGCCATGGTCGCCGGCATCCTCGCCGCGGCGGCCGACTGAGAAGGGGGTTCGGGTTCGACGGACGGGGAAGGAACGGGGCGGCGGATGAACGCGGATGAACGCGGATCGGTGTCGCGAACCGTCAGTGGGCAGCGCTAGGCATGTGCCCGCGGTCGCACTCGAGGAACGACGCCACGCTGCCATCGGCGGGCCGCAGCGTCACGTCGACCGCCCCTGGTTTGAGATCCCAGCCACCTCCACTCGAGGCATCGATGGTATGGCCCACGAGTCCGCCCACCAGGACGTTCCCCATCGTCGACTCGGAGGTGACGCGATCGATGTGGACCGTCTCGCGGCAGTATCCCTGGAGCTCGACGCGCACGGTGTGTGCGCGCACGCGGTCGAGCTCGACCTCCGCGGGTGTGGTGACCGTGAGGTTGTCCGGCAGCACGAGCGCGGTCGCACCCGGCGGCCGGCTTCGGATGGCAACCGTCTGCCTCGTTCCGTTGACGATCGTTCCGCACGCGCTCAGAAGGGGCAGGAGCGCGATGAAGGCCTGCACGCATCGGCAGACCGGCGCCTTCACTCGACCACCCCCTCGGCCGGCGGACATCGCAGCAGGCGAGCGCGCACCTGGTAGCAGCTCGAGATCGGGTCCGTGATGCGGCGCGCCACGGCGAGGTTCGCCCGCACCTGGCAGCCGGCGGAGTGCACTTCCGAGAGGACGCGCTCACGATGGCAGCGGGTCGAGAAGCCGGTGTCGCCGACATAGACGTCGCCGACGTCGATGCACCCGGACGGAATCCGCGCGCCGTCCTCGATCACTTTCGGACAGCTCGGTTCGGCATCGGCTCGATCGGCCTCGGGGTAACGGACGACCTGCACCTCCATCTGCGGTGTGCAGGCGCAGAGCGGCAGCAAGACCAGCAGCGCGAGCCAGAGTCGCATCGGCATCAGGATCCGGCCTCGTGATTCGGCGTTTCGCGGCCCTAGCAGAGTCGGCACGGCGACCGCAAGATCCACGCGCGCCGCGGGCCCTCACTCTGATCCGTGCGATCCGCGTCATCCGTGTCATCCGTGCGAAGCGTGCGATCGCCCGACCCGCGCGATCCCATCCCCACGCCCGTGGGAGCGCGCTTGCGCCGGCACCGCGGAAGCACTACCGGCGGGGCATGCGGCTGCGCATCGACCAAGTGGACGCCTTCACCGACCGGCGCTTCGGCGGCAACCCGGCGGCGGTGGTGGTGCTGGAGGACTGGCTGCCCGACGAGCTGTTGCAGGCGATCGCGGCGGAGAACAACCTCGCCGAGACCGCCTTCGTCATCCCGCGCGCCGAGCGATCGCCGCTGCGCTGGTTCACGCCCGCGGTCGAGGTCGACCTGTGCGGCCACGCCACCCTGGCCACCGCCCACGTGCTCTTCCGCGACCACTTCCCGCAGCAGCGCGAGCTGCGCTTCGACACCCGCAGCGGCGAGTTCGGCGTGACGCGCGGCGAGGGGCTGCTGTGGCTCGACTTCCCGGCGCGCCCCGGGCGGCCGGTCGCGGTCGACGCGGCGCTGGTCGCCGCCATCGGCGCGCGCCCGCGCGAGGCGCTGCTGACGCGCGACCTGCTAGTGGTGTTCGAACGCGAGGCCGAGGTGCGCGACTATCGCCCCAACCTCGAAGGCATCGCCGCCCTCGACGCCTTCGCGCTGATCGTCACCGCTCCCGGCGACGAGGTCGACTTCGTCTCGCGCTTCTTCGCCCCGCGCGCCGGCATCGCCGAGGATCCGGTCACCGGCTCGTCGCACTGCACCCTCACCCCCTACTGGGCCGCCCGCCTCGGCCGCGACGAGCTCCGCGCCCGCCAGCTCTCCGCCCGCGGCGGCGAGCTGCGCTGCATCCAGCGCGGCGAGCGCGTTGCGATCGGCGGAGCGGTGGTCGAGTACCTGCGCGGCGAGATCGAGGTGTGACGGACGGCCCTTCGCTCACTCCACCCCCTCGAACAACCCCTCGAACTCGAGCTTGCCGTCGCGCACGCGGCCGTAGAGCAGCCAGTCGCCCTTGAGCATCTTGTGGTCGTAGGGGCTGGCGGCGATGTGGGTGCGCGGGCCGCCGCAGGTGGAGGGCATGAAGCGGATGCGCTCGAGGCCTTCCTTGAGACCCGGGCCGGTGAGCAGCGGGGCGCGATGGATGGCCTCGACCATGACGCGGGCGGTGTCGTAGGCCAGCAGCGGGATCGCATTCGGCCACATCGGCGGCGGGCTGCCGTAGCGGCGCTCGTACTCGACGCGGAAGGGCTCGACCCTGGGGTTGTCGGGGCAGTACTGGTCGATCCCCACCCAGCCCTCGAAGTGCTGGAAGCCGACCAGGTAGAACATGAAGGCGGTGGTCATGATGCGTGGCGGATCCCAGCCGATCTGCTCCAGCGCCGGCCGCACCAGCCCCTGCGCGAACAGCATGCCGTAGCCCATGAACGCCAGCGCGTCACAGCCGGCGCGCTGTAGGTTGCGCAGGTTCTCGGCCAGATCGCGCGGCTGCTGCGGCACCGTCTCGACCGCGCCCACCGACAGCCCCAGCCGCCGGCACTCCTGGCGGAAGTAGCGGAAGTACTCCTCGCCGTTGGGCGAGACCTCGTTCAGCACCGCGATCCGCCGGTGTCCGTGGCGCGCCAGCCAGGCGGCCATCAGCGCCGCGTCACCGCCGCAGTCGCCGTTGCCGAGCTGGAAGCAGTACTCGCCCGAGTAGCGCTCGGTGCCGCACCAACTGATCAACGGCACGCGCGCCTCCTCGACGTACGGCGCGACTGCGATGGCGTTGTCGGAGCTGTAGGCGCCGGCGATCACCACGCAACCCTGGTCGACCAGCCAGCGGTAGCCGTCGACGGCGTTCTTCGCCGAGCCGTTGGGCAGGCCGTTCTCGGCGTGCAGGACGTGCTCGACCTTGCGCGTCAGCACGCCGCGCTCGAGCGCCTGGTCGAAGGCCATGCGATGGATGCGGTCGTAGCCGCCGCCCTCGCCGTCGAGGCAGGCGCCGAGCCAGCCGACCTTGACCGGTTGGAATTCGCCTCGGGAGCGTTGCTCAGCCATGCGGATCTCCTGTGACTGAAGAAGGGCCACAGAGGCACCGAGACACGGAGAAGCTCAGGGTCTCCGTGTCTCCGTGCCTCTGTGGCCCATTCTCTTCGCCTTTCTCTTCCTTCAACTCCTCCCGAACTCGATCGGCAGGCGCGCGAAGCCGCGCACGTTGACCGAGTGCACGCGCTCGATGCCCGCCGGGTCGATCTCGAAGTCCGGCAGGCGGCGCTGGACCTCCGCCAGCGCGATGCGCGCCTCGAGGCGGGCGAGCGAGGCGCCCATGCAGAAGTGCGTGCCCTTGCCGAAGGCGAGGTGGTTGGCGGTGTCGCGGCGAAGGTCGAAGACGTCGGGGTTCTCGAACGCGCGCTCGTCGCGGTTGGCGGCTCCCAGCAGAACCATGACCCGGTCGCCGGGGCGCAACGTACGGCCGTGCAGCACGGTCTCGCGCCGCACCGTGCGCGCCAGCATCTGCGTCGAGCCGTCGTAGCGCAGCGTCTCCTCGACCCAGCGCGGGATCATCTCGGCGTCGGCCCGCACCAGCGCCCGCTGCTCGGGGTTGCGCCAGAGCCAGTAGAGGGCGTTGCCGAGCAGCTTGGTGGTGGTCTCGTTGCCCGCGATGATCATCAGGAAGAGGAACGACATCACCTCGAGGTCGGTCAGGCGCTGGCCCTCGACCTCGGCTTCCAGCAGGGCGCTGGCGAGATCGGCGCCGGGGCGCCGGCGGCGCTCGCCGACCAGGTCGCGGAAGTAGCCGAGCAGGTTCATCGCCGCCTCGATGCCGGCGGGCGGGACGTCGGTGACGCCGTCCTCGCGGTGCAGCAGCGTGTCGGCCCAGTGGCGCAGGCGGTCGCGATCCTCGGGCACCACCCCGAGCAGCTCGCTGATCACGTCCATCGGCAGCAGCGCGGCGAAGTCCTGGATGAAGTCGCAGCGGCCGCGCGCGACGAAGCGGTCGACGTGCTGCGCCGAGAGCGCGCGGATGCGCGGCTCGAGGTCGGCGACCCGCTTGGGGGTGAAGCCGCGCGCCACCAGGCCGCGCATCTGGTCGTGGCGCGGCGGGTCCATCGCCAGGAAGGAGGCGGTGAGGGTCGGGTCGGCCTGGCTGGAGCGCTCGAGCGAAACGCCGTCGGCGTTCGAGAAGCCCTCGGTGTCCTTGAGCGCCGCCAGCACGTCGTCGTAGCGCGACAGCGCCCAGAAGCCGATGGTCTCGTTGCGGTAGGCCGGCTCCTCGTCGCGCAGCCAGCGGTAGGTCGGGTAGGGATCCTCGTGGAACTCCCAGGCGTAGGGATTGAACTCGCGCATCCCGCTTCCTTTCAACTGCCCTTCAGCGCGTTGCCGTCGAGGGCGCTGGCGAGCTGGCGCAGCACGTCGCCCGACGTCACCGGCCGCTCCCCGGCCTCCGCCGGCGGCTTGCCGCCGGCGCCGCGCAGCAGCGACAGGTCGACGTCGCCGGCCTGCGCCCGCAGCGCGCCGACACACGCATTCGCCCGACCGCCGACCTTCTCCAAGGCGTCGCTGTGGAACCAGGCGAGGGCATTGCGGTGGGTGATGCGGTCGACCTCGTCGTCGGCCACCCCCGCCAGGCTGCGCATCAGGCGCTCCGGCGCCTCGGGCCAGGTGCTGTCGGAGTGCGGGTAGTCGCACTCCCAGGCGATGGTGTCGACGCCGATGGCGTCGCGCGCGCGGATGCCGGCGCGGTCGTCGATGAAGCAGGAGAGGAAGTGGCGGCGGAAGACGTCGCTCGGCCGCTCGCCGCCGAACTTCCAGCGCGTCCAGGCGGAATGGCGCTCGTTGAGGTAGTCGATGCGCTCGAGAAAATACGGGATCCAGCCGATGCCACCCTCGGAGAGGGCGATGCGCAGCTCGGGGAAGCGGCCGAACACCTCGGAGAAGA
>Ga0268299_1002379_pt1 | contig 22865 bp, 24 predicted proteins | sample NOBtaG_FD_193484 | JGI IMG/M metagenome (GOLD analysis project Ga0268299, IMG submission 193484) | Activated sludge microbial communities from bioreactor in Nijmegen, Gelderland, Netherland - NOB reactor | ecosystem: Engineered > Bioreactor > Aerobic > Activated sludge | place: Netherlands... | reverse complement strand
AAGTGAGAAACCAGATTCTTTAGCTTTTTTCATTTGCTTACCTCCGCTATTTATAAGGTCTTAAAGTTAGTTAGCCTACAAATTAGTATAATAGTTTCAGATGTTCCTATAGGTGTTTGGTAACTAACTCTAACTTCTACCTCTTTGACTGCAACTGGTGTTGGGGTTAAATTTCGGATAATTATCTCTCTTGAATAATTAAGCATTTGTACAGTCCGATTATTGCTAGTAGTTGAATACCTGCCATCCGGGCCAGGATCTAAGGTAAAGGAACGCAAGTTTACGCCTAGATTACCGCCTCCAGAGCCAGCACAATTAACAAAACCTTCTGATTCTGATCTACCATCATCACAAGTTCCATAAACACCATCAGGGCCGGCTGTAAGCATTTTGGTTATATTTGAATTAGCAGTTGAAGAAATAAAACGTCCTTCAGGGTTATCACTTGCATAGCTGAGGGCATTAAAAGTAGCAAAACCTGTTGGTGCTGCTTCTTTGGCAAAGATAATGCTTTCCATTATTTCATTGGCGAGTTGTTTGGCAATTTCTTGTTGTTTGGCTTTTTGTGGAAGTGTTATGCCTACTACTAAGATACCTGCTAGTGCTACTAAACCTATAGCCATAATTATTATTGCAATTACTATTTCAACTAATGAAAAACCTTGCTCTTTGTGTTTTTTCATAATTACTCCTATAAATTATTGGCGGTTATTTTTCCATTGATCTTGTTCATAACGCCAAAAACTTACTCCACCTGTAGCCCCATAAAGCGTAATAGCTCTAGTCAAAGCGTTCATCCCCTGAGCATTTGAATTTGATTCTTTTTGTGGAGAAAAATAAAAAGTCCGATAAAGCTGGTTAGCTGATTCGGTTGCTGCATTTAATGCTCTGCCTGCGGGGTCAAAATAAAAAACATAAGTATTGCTAGAAAAAATATCATCAGTAAAAGTACGTTCTAAAGGAGGGAATTTAGTAGTTTTATCAGGAATAAAATAATCAGTTTTAACAGGATTTATAATTACATCTCTTGGATAAATATTGACATTTTGTATTCGCTCATCTGTTTGAGAACTAAGCGATCCCATATCCACTAGTGAAACGCTATTACCAGGAAACCTAAGACTTAAAGTAGAGTTACTAAGGGTTAAGGGTTGTTCTGTTTCTGCTGTGTTTATTACTACAGCATAGTAAGTACGTCTGGTTATAGAAAGTATTCTGGCCTGTCTTGCAGTATTATAAAAAGCACGCGCCGCGTCATCTGCCTTGAGTTGGCGACGCTGAGGAGCTAGATACAAAACAGTCATCGTGGTAAGAGTTGCTAAAATAATTACAACTATCAACAGTTCTACTAAACTAAATCCTTTTGTTTTATACATATTTACTCCTTACAACTCCTTGAATCTAAAAGTTTGCTTAAAGAATTTAGTTAAAACTTGTTCTATTTGTTAGATTAAAATCTGTAAAAGATTGTAATTTTTAGGTTTAGTTTATGGTTAATAATTAATAACCAATTAACGAATTATTAACGAATTGTTAACGTTTAATATTAACTCATTGTTTTATTGGTTAGGTTTATCAAAGTTTTGACAAACTTTACGAAGTTTATCAAGATTTTATTTTTTTTTCATTAAAATTTTTATTAATAAGTAGAATTTTCAGAAAGTTAGTAAAATTTTAGGTTTTTCTAAGAAGTTGCACCTAAAAATTAAGATTTAATTGTGAAGGGGGTTAGTTTCCATAGAGGTTAATAATTCTGATATGGTTAGTGTGGCTGTTCCACGTTTCATAACTACAATAGCACCAGCGTGATTAGCTATTTTTGCTGCCTGTAAAAAACTGGCCCCACTAGCCAAAGCCAAAGTAAATGTAGCTATAACTGTATCTCCTGCACCAGTTACATCTACAGGTTCTTTACTACCTACTACAGGAATTAAAATAGCAGGATGTTTTTTTTGAAATAAGATCATTCCATCACTTCCACGAGTAAGAAGTAATACTTCGAGTGCTAGTTTACTACGCAGATCTTCTCCAGCTTCAATTAATTCTGTTTCTGTAGATAAATTTTTATCTACAAGTGCTTCTAGTTCTGCTTGATTGGGTGTTGCTGCTGTAAAGTTAAGACAGTTTTTTAAGTGAAAGCGCGAATCTATTATTATTGGAATTTTTGGATGTTTAACAAAGGTATTTTTTAATACTGTTAATAGACTTTTAGTTACTACACCATAGTTATAATCAGAAACAATTACAGCGTCAATTTTCCCTAAATAATTTTCTAGTTTTTTAGTTAATTTATTAGTAGTTTTTTTAGTTAATGGTAGAGAAGGTTCACGATCTAAGCGAATTACTTGTTGACGTGTTGAGTGAAAAGAACCTGCTAAAATTCTACTTTTTGTAGGTGTTTGATAGTCAGATAATGTTAGCACAGCTTCGGTATTAACATTATTGGAATTTAGTTTTAGTAATAATTGCTCCCCAGATAAGTCCTTACCAACAACACCTAGTACAGTAGCTTGACCAGCTAATGATGCAACGTTAGAAGCAGCATTTCCCGCGCCTCCTGGCATTGTTTCTGTTCTCTCATGTCGCAAAATCATGACAGGGGCTTCTCTTGATATGCGAGTTATTTCTCCATAAACAAATTCATCTGCAATTAAATCTCCAATTATTAGTAGTCGGCATTTGGAAAAATTTTTAACGATTTCTGATAATGGCATAGTTAAGTAGATAGTTTTTAACGTGCTGGGTAAAGATGATAGAGCATAAAGTAAACTATTACTCCTGTAACAGATACATAAAGCCAAATAGGAAAAGTCCAACGAGCTATGCGAACATGACGTTGAAAATTGCTTTTCCAGCCACGATAAAAAGTAGTTATAACTAAAGGTAAGACTACTACAGCTAAAGTAGTGTGTGTTAGTAGGATTGTTAAATAGATATTTCGGACTAGTCCTACGCCAGTAAACTTAGTAGAACCATGAAAAGCGTGATAAATTAAGTAGGAGATTAAAAATAAACTAGATGACATCATCGCGCCTATCATACAATTGCGATGTGCTGTTTTGTTATTACGACGAATAAAAATATAACCAGCAATCATAAAAATTGAGCTAGTTGCATTAAGAATAGCATTAAATGTAGGTGTAGAAATAGGTAACATCTTTTTTTACAACATTTTACTAAAATTTTTAAGTCTCTTTCTGCTAGTTTAGCTTAGTTTTTTAGTTCAATCAAAACTAACTGGCTATTTTTAAGCTAAACACAAACAGTTTATTAAAAATACAATTATTAAGAGGTTAAATAATCAATAAATGGAAAAAGCGAAAAAATTAATTATTCTTTCTATGTTGTTAATGTTTGTATGCGTTTCTTTGGGCTATGGTCAAACTAGCAAAAGAAAAAGATCTCGACCTAGCAAATCAGCTAAACCATCTGTAAGCAAAACTAAAACACCTGTAACAACCACTGCAAACTTAAATTCTAATGCGGTAACTACTGAAAGTGGACTTACATATATAATTACCCAACAAAAGGATAAAGAAGCCCGTAAAGCGGCTATTGGCGAAACCGTGTTAGTACACTATACTGGCACATTAACGGATGGTACTAAGTTTGATAGCTCACATGATCGCAATCAACCTATAGCTTTTAAGTTAGGTGTAGGACAAGTAATAAAGGGTTGGGACGAAGGAATTGCTAAATTAGGTATAGGAGATCAAGCTATATTGGTTATTCCTTCTAACTTAGGCTATGGTGAACGTGGTGCAGGAGGAGTGATACCACCTAATGCAACACTAATTTTTATTGTTGAACTTGTAGAAATAAAACAATAACTTTAATAATCTGAATATTTTCCATGAAAGAAAACTTAGAATCTAGTAATTTTGCTAAAACAGAAAATTACTACAAGGTAGTTGCTGATTTATTAGAAAAAATAGCAAAAAAAGATGCTGCTGCTTTAAGTAGTTTGTATGATTTAACTAGTGCGCAAATTTATGGAATTATTTATCAGTTAATTAAAGATCCTACTATAGCTGAAGAAGTTCTTTCTGATACTTATCTTTATATTTGGCATAATGCAGAAAACTATGATCAGCAAAGAGGTAAACCTATTACTTGGCTATTTATCCTAGCTCGTTCTCGTGCTGTTGACGAAATACGTCGGTATAAATGGAAAAATTTAGTTACTCAAGATATCTCATTAATAGATAGTTTTACCCTAATATCAGTATTTAATAAACAGCCTTCCCCAGAAGAAAGTTTTTTTGATAATGAAAGACAAAAATCCATACAAAATGCCCTAAAAAAACTACCAGATGAGCAAAGGAAAGTAATTGAGCTTGCTTATTATGGAGGTTTTAGTCACCGGGAAATTGCCGTAGAAACTAATCAACCTATTGGCACAGTTAAAACACGTATTAGAAGTGGTACTGATAAACTCAGAGAACTACTTAAGCCTTTAATAGAGGATAAAGTATGAAGCATTGCGTGGATGAAATTAAAGAACTTATTGCACTACATTCTTTTAGTATGTTGGCAGAAGAAGAAGCTAATCAAATAAATCAACATTTGTCTTTTTGTGATGAATGTAAAAGAGATTTTTTAGAGTTAGAAATTTTAAGTGGTATTTTATCGTACAACACTAAACCTATTTTACCAGCACCATCTGTAAAAAGTTTAATACTTGCTACCATAGAAAAATCGTCTAATAAGAGTTCTTATAAAAATAGTGAAGCTTTTATTACTGTTAGAGCTAGTGAAGGCGAATGGCAAGAAATTTCTGCTGGTGTATTTAGTAAAACACTTTTTAGTAATTTACAAACTGGAACTATTACTAGTGTAATGAAAATGCTTCCTGGAGCAAAAGCCGAGTTTCATTATCATACATCTATAGAAGAGTGTTATGTTATTTCTGGGGATTTTCATGTAGGTGATAGTCAAGAAACAGAAATTGCTCTCGGGCCTGGTGATTATCACTGTGCGCAAGTTGGAAGCACTCATGCTATTGCTTATACTAATCAAGGTACAGAACTACTTGTAATAATGCCGTTAAATTGTGAAATTGCTTGTGAAATGCCTAATAAGTAAAATAAATTATTTTGAACAGGGAAAAAATATGATTATTAAAGATAATGAATTTGTAGATTTAGAAACTTTAGCTGGGTCAATGCGGACACATATTTTTCGTCCAGCAGCGACGGGACGCTACCCAGGAATTGTTTTATTTTCTGAGATTTTTCAAGTAACTGGCCCTATACACCGTACAGCGGCCCGGCTTGCTGGCAATGGCTTTATTGTTGCCGTTCCAGAAATATTTCATGAACTAGAAGACACACCTGGAACAGTAATAGCTTATGATGATGCTGGCGCGGCAAGAGGAAATAGCCATAAAATTACTAAAGAGCTTGCAAGTTATGATAGTGATGCCCGAGCCGCATTAGATTATCTTAAAACACATCCTGCTTGTACTGGAAAACTTGGAGTTATGGGAATTTGCATTGGAGGACACTTATCTTTTCGTGCAGCAATGAATGCAGATGTTTTAGCTGGAGTTTGTTTTTATGCTACAGATATTCATAAACGTAGTTTAGCTAAAGGACAAAACGATAATACAATTGACCGTATGGGTGAAATTAAAGGGGAAATGTTGATGATTTGGGGACGACAAGACCCGCATGTTCCTCGTGAAGGTCGAATGCTAATTTATAATGCAATGAGCGATGCCAATATACATTTTCAATGGCATGAATTTAATGCAGCACATGCTTTTATTCGGGATGAAGGTTATCGTTATGACCCAGCAGCAGCAGACCTATGCTTTGCAATGGTTTTTGAGCTATTTAAGCGAAAACTAGCTGAAGGCGATATCTTGGGTGATACTTCAACAGACAAAGAAAGTAAATGCTAATCTTATTCTAGAAATTAAAAAATCAAACCTTGAATGCTACATAGTAGCATCTGACAATAGCCAAGTCCTTTAGCCTAGCTCTGAAGGGCAGGTCTATTGTCAAAAGCCCCGCTGGGGCTTAAGAAATGAAAATTAAACCTTGAATGCTGCGTAGTAGCATTTGATAATAGCCAAGTCCTTTAGGGCTTGGCTATTATTTGGCTATTATTTGGCAGGTTGTATGAAAAAGATACATTTATTAGTAGCTACAATTACAATTTTTGTTTTTCTACTTTCTGGAATTTATATGCGAACGCAGTTTCCTGCTCTTTATGCTGGTAATGAAACAACTAGGATGATGTTTCGTGCCAACCATATCTATATTTTGTTTATTGGGTTATGTAACTTATTATTAGGTCGATATTTAGTTACTTATCAAAAAAAAGCTTATTACTTACAATTAGTTAGCTCTGCTATTATTTTTATAGCAACCGTTTTGTCTATAATTGCTTTTTTCTTTGAGGCTGGAAAAGGGCAAATGGGGCGCAGTTTTTCATCAATAGCAATTATATTGACTACTTTTGGCGTTTTAGGTCATTCACTAGCAAGTGCTAGACAAGAAGCAAAAAATGAAGAGTAAAATAATCTTATTAACTTGGAATATTTTATTACTACTTTTATTTCTTGTTCCTAACATTAAATTAAAGGCACAGGAAATAAATATTTCTTCTAGTGAAATCAAAGAACTAAAAGAAGAAATGCTAAAACTAATAAATGAAAGCCGACAAAGCGAGGGACTAAAGCCGCTTGAACTTGATGAGCTAGCTAGTCAGGTTGGAGATAAACATTGCCAAGAAATGATCTCAGAATTTTATTTTAGCCATTGGAATGGTCAGGGATTAAAGCCTTATATGCGTTACTCTTATGCTGGTGGCAAAGATGCTTTGATGGAAAATCTTTCTTTAACTGAAGGTGGAACTTACTTTAATAGCAAAGAAAAATTAATAAATGTCTTGACAGCAATGCACCTTCGTATGTTTAATGAAAAACCGCCTTATGATGGTCATCGACAAGCTATTATTCATCCTCAACACACACATGTTGGTGTAGGAATAGCTTTTAGTGAGTCACAAGTTAGATTAGCTCAAGAGTTTATTGCCCGTTATGTTGAAATAAAAACATTTGCTAACAAAGCTAAACCGGGTGATACAGTTAATATTGTTGGACGAATACTTAAAAGCAAAATATATGAACTTGCTGGAATTAGCATTTTTTATGAACCAATACCAGTAAATTTAACTAGGGATGAACTTAATAGCCGGGGAAGTTATTCTTTTCCTGAAGAAGAGAAAATTTTAAGACCTAAGTTGCTAAATCAGTATACTTATAAAGATGGCTCAAAAGGTGAAGTTGTTTATCAAAAATCTAGCGGTGAATTTAGCAGCCAATTTAGCTTTGAAAAAAATAAAACAGGTGTTTACACAATAACGGTTTGGTTAAAAGAAGAATTAAACAAGTTTCCCGTAACAAATATTTGTGTGGAAGTTAAATAATTTATGCGACAAGTAATTTTAATTTTCTTACTAACAATTTTGGTTTTTTCTGGTTGTACAGGGGTTTTTTCTCGTGATGAAGAGCCAGGAAAAATTCGAGTTGGAATTGTTTATGATATTGGTGGCAAAGATGATCGTTCATTTAATGCAGCAGCCTGGGAAGGTGTAAAACGCGCTCGTGATGAAATGGGAATAAAACTGCGGGATGCTGAACCAGGCGACCCAACATCTATTGAACCATCGCTAAGAGCCTTTGCAGAATTAAAATATGATCTAGTAATTGCAGTTGGGTTTGCTCAATCTCCAATTATTGAACAAGTCGCAAAAGATTATCCAAATGTTAATTTTGCTATTATTGATGGATTTGTTTTGCTTCCTAATGTCTCACCGCTACTATTTAAAGAGCATGAAGGGTCGTTTTTAGTAGGAATGATAGCTGCAAGTAAAAGCCAAAATGGAAAAATAGGTTTTGTTGGAGGAATGGATATTCCATTAATTCATAAATTTGCTGTTGGCTATCAAGAGGGTGCTAAATATGTTAACCCTGATATTAAAGTAACAGAAAATTATGTGGGAATTACTGATTCTGCTTGGAATAATCCATCTAAAGGTAAAGAGCTAGCTAAAAATCAATATGAAAATGGATGCGATGTAGTTTTTCATGCTGCTGGTAATTCTGGAATGGGTGTTTTTGATGCAGCAGAGGAAACTAAAAAACTTGCTATTGGCGTAGACTCTAACCAAAACGGTATTAAGCCCGGCTTTGTGCTAACTAGTATGCTAAAACGGGTAGATGTTGCAGTTTATAGCATCATTAAGGATTTAGTAGAAAAACGCTTTAAGAGTGGAATACACGTTTATGGACTAGAAAATGAAGGTGTAGATTTTGCAATTGATGAGCATAACCGCGCTTTAATTCCTTTAGATACAATTGAAAAAGTTAAGCAAGCTAAACAAGAAATTATTGATGGTAAGATAAAAGTTACTAATGCTATGGAGAAGTAGAACAATTTGAAAATTCAGACAAAGTTTAGCACTAAGACCGGGCCTCTTGCCTTAAAACAACTTGCTCATCCAGCCGACAAGTTTTTTTGCTCACAACCTTTAGGAGCTATTTACACTCCTGATGCTACTACTTTTCGTGTTTTTGCTCCTACTGCTAGCCAAATTATCTTAAATCTTTATCAATCTCCTACAGGCGCAAAAATTGCTATTTTCTCTATGACTTTTAACCCTACAGATGGGAGTTGGGAAGTCACTATAAATATTGATTGTCTAGGCTTTTACTATACCTTAACTGCATTTGGAGAGGATGAAGGCTTTCATCCTGAACAGGAATTAATAGACCCTTATGCCCGTGCTGTTAGCTCACATGACGGACGTGCAATAGTTGTTTGTGATCAATTTCCTATTGCTCCAAGACCAAATTTCTCTAATCAAGATGCAATTATTTATGAACTACATATTCGGGATTTTACTATAGATCCTGACTGCGGAATCCAAAAACGAGGAAAATATTTAGCTTTTACAGAAAGTGATACACATTTATCAAATCGAGTAGATATAAGCACTGGAATTGCTCATTTAGTTGAACTTGGAATAAACACTGTCCAGTTAATGCCTATAGGAGAATTTCATAGTAATGAAAGTCTAGATCAATATGGTTGGGGTTATGATGTCGTTCATATTAATAGTCCTGATGGATGGTATGCCTCAGAACGTTTTGACAGCAGACGTATTACAGAAGTTAAACAAATGATAGATGCTCTACATCGCCAAGGTATTAGGGTTGTTTTAGATGTGGTTTATAACCATACATTTGAAATTGCCAGTAAAAGAGTTTATAGCTTTGAAGGACTAGTACCAGGTTATTATTATCGTAGAAAACCTGATGGAAGCTATTGGAATGGCTCTGGCGTAGGAAATGAATTTCGATCAGAAGCACCAATGGCACGCCGATTTATTATTGATTCTGTTAAATACTGGGTTACAGAATACCATGTTGATGGTTTTCGATTTGATTTATTAGGACTTATTGATCTTGAAACTATTACATCACTAACAAAAGAGTTACGAGAAATAGATCCTAATTTGTTAATTTATGGTGAACCCTGGGCCGGAGGAGATAGCCCAATAGAAATTACTTACAAAGGAAAACAAAAAGATTTAGGTTTTGCAGTTTTTAATGATCATTTTCGAGATGCTCTAAAGGGTAGCGTTTTTCATGCTCGTGAGCGTGGTTTTATTCAGTCAGGAACAAATATTGAGCGTGTTAAACAGGGAATTAAAGGTGCGATAGATGATTTTGCTCATAGCCCAACGGAATCACTTAATTATCTTGAATGTCATGATAATCATACTTTTGCAGATCGGTTGCTACTGTCTACCTTAGATGATAGCTCTATTAGCGATCAAGATCGTCGGGCTATGAACAAACTAGGGGCAGCAATACTTTTTACTAGTCAAGGAATACCTTTTATTCAAAGTGGTCAAGAATGGGGTCGTTCTAAAAAATATATGGATAACACTTATAACAAACCTGACTCAGTAAATATGCTACGCTGGGAGCAAAAACTAGCTAATAGTGATCTGTTTGAGTATTATCAAGGATTAATAGCTTTACGTAAGGCACATCCAATTTTTAGACTAAATACAGAAACACAGATAAAAACAGCAATTAAATTTTTAGACACAGATTTAAGATTAACTTTACCAGAAAATACTATTGCTTATCTCTTAGTAGATGTTACAGAAAAAGACACTTGGCTTCATGCCTTGGTTCTTTTTAATGCTAGTTCTAAAAAAGCACAGTTTCCTTTACCACTTGGAGATTGGCAAATTTTTGTTGATAGCCAACAAGTTAGCTTAAACCCAATAAAACATTCATCAGTTAAATTAACCAAAACAATAGCTACAGTTGCTCCATATAGTGCTACAGTGCTAGCGGAAATACGTAGTTGATTTTAAAATTTGATTTAGGCATCAAAAATTTTTTTAACCTACTTATTCTAAGTAGCAACAAAAAATTAGTGATAAAAAAGATAAATTTGCCAAAATTTTGTAAAAATTAGTTAAATGTTGATAAATAATGCAGAAAACGTCTAATCTTCTCTTGACGGATCTTAAAACAGATGGTAGAAATGGCCTGCGAAAGTAGTTTATAAATAAGTTTTCTTAAACACCTATTTAATAATACAAACAACAAAGGAGGAGTCTGCTTGTCAGCGCGAGGATTTGCTGGGACTTATGAAATTGAGGTGCGACTTGGCCCTCAAGAAGTATGCTTCTTAGAATTTGATATGCCGGAGTCTGAAGAAGAATTGCGTAGGGTTAAAGTTGACCCTCCTGGAGCAGAAGCAGAAGAAATTTTTCGTGGGCTATTTGCTACTATTTTTTCTACTGCTAGTGGTGGTCAAACTACTCGGAATATTCAAATTTATGAGCTAATGAACAATGTTGCTTCTGTTCGTGAAGCAGTTCAATCTCAAGAATCATATACAACCATTAAAAATAAAATAGAAAGCTCTACTCAAGATGAAGTATCTAAAATTAGCTTACGTTACTTTTTCTTTATGGTAGAACTAATTAGCAGAGATAAAGTAGTAGAAATGTTAGCACAGTTTTCTAAGTTTCTTTTCACTAAAAAAGAAGCTTTACCTAAAGCTGCTAGCGTATCTCGTGCTAGTAAAGATTCCCCACGTTGGGATCGAGTTGTAAAACAAAATGTTTTAATTAGTGATGAACAATCTTCAGATATAGAAGTTAATCCATTAGAAGAAGAAGTAGTAGAAGATGCAGAACCTTTAGAAGGTGATTGGACAGAAGGCCCGGCTGATTTAGAGCCTCTTGGAGATTCTGAATTAGAAGAAGATGAAGTTGATCGCTCAGAAATTTCTTAAGTATAATTTTTTATAACTTATTAAATACCAAAAAGCATAAAATCAATAATCTATGCCCCTTTTATAGGGGCATTTTTAATTTGCTATCCTGATTATAAACAATAAGTTATAAGAAAAATTCTTATAAGCAAATTTAAAATTTTCTAACTTGACAGCATTACAGTAAATATCTACAATGCTGCTATGATTTTAGAAGATAAAGATCAAAAATATTCTTTAGCAGAACTCTTACAAGCAGTAACTAAGTTATTAGCTGATAATGGTTTACTTGATGCTCAGCAAGATAACCGAGTTTCTGCCGCACCAGATGCCCGGACGATTCGCTATTATACAAGTTTAGGACTTCTAGATCGGCCTAATTTAATAGGAAGGCAAGCTTATTATGGAAAAAGACATTTATTGCAAATAGGAGCAATTAAAGCCCTACAAGGGCTTTCGCTTCCTCTTTCTGAAATACAAGCTAAACTTTATGGATGTAGTGAAAATGAATTAATAGCAATATTAACCAATATTGCTAAAGAACAAGCTAAACGCCCTGTTACAATACATTTAGTACGCTGGCAAGAAGTAAATATTGAACCAGGGCTAAAAATATTAGCGGAAGATGGTTGGACAACTTCTCAAAACCTGGATTCATTGATGGAAAAAATTAAAACCACTTTATCCGCTTTATCTAATATTTCGTTAGAGAAAGAGCCAAAAAACTAAAAAGCCATATTTAACATTATCATTGGCGGTGGAAGAGGTTTAAGTTTTTCTCTAACAACCTTAAATGATGCTTTTGTAGTGCTATTTTTGTTGGTTGTATTGCCTAATTTGATTTTAACAAGTGTTGGTTCAACAAATTTTTCTAGTGGTAAAATATTTCCTGAACGATCAAAATTATTCCATTGTGCATTAGCAAAAAAGTAAAAATTATTATTAATAATTGTTGCTAAGGTTGGATCAGGCATCAGGTTTTTGTTAGCTGCTAGGGTAGTAAAGTTTTCTATCTTATCAAAATTATTGCTTAAGGATAATTTAATTACTCGTCTTGGATTAATTCCATTTTGAACTGCTATCAAAGAATTTTGGTAAAAATAAATCCCATCAATACCTAGCAAAGTAGCATTAGCAGGGCTTTCAAGCTTTGTTATTTTGTTTTTATTTTTTAAGTCAACTTCAAAAATTCCCTGAGAATAATCAGAAACAAAGAGATGATTTCCATCTTCAGAAAGGCTAATCCCTTGTAAAGAAACAAAAGGGCCATTAGCAAGAGTCTCTATTATGTGTCCTGTAGCAGAAATGTAATAAATATTAGGTGAGATACTATCAGTAATAAATACATCTCCTTTGGAATTAAGCGTTAAATCTCCAAAAATATGTTTTTTGTTGTCTGATAAAGAGAATTTTTTAAGTAATTTTTTAGTTTTTAGGTCATATTGAAAAATAGCTGCTTGAGAGTCTTCTTCTTTACGAAAATCAGCTATTTCTGGAAGTGAAGATGTTGCAACCCAAAGAACACGGCGTTTAGGGTCTATTTGCATACCAAAAACACCCCAAAGCCCATCTTGTTGACTACTAGTAAAATCACTAACCTTCCCATTTTTATCGATAGTTATGATTTTTCTTTTTCTTATACTGCCTGCATAGAATTTTTCTTCTTGACTATCATAGGCTAAGCCTTCTGTAATTAAGTCTTTTTCTGGTAAGCTGGCTATAGTTTCTACTTCCCCAATAGGAAGACTATTTTTTTCAATTTTTTTAATAATTTCTTGAAATTCTTTAGAGTCTTTGATTGAGCTAAAATCTTCATCTGCTAGTGGGTTAGCAATTACACCAAAATCAGCAAATTTATTAAGTTCTTTTAAGGCTAGTTCTTTTTTACCTGTTAATGCTAATGCTCCAGCATAGTTATAGGTTAATTCTGGATGATTAGGACGAAGTTTGTTGGCTTTTTCCATATTTTCTAAATAAGCCGGATAGTTTTTTTCTTGATATAGTTTTAGAGCAGCCTTTACAAATTCCCTAGATTGTTGTACTTGGTCTTGAGCAATTAAAAGTTTAGGGAAAAATTGTAGTAAAATAATTATTGTCAACAGATAGAAGAATTTTTTCATTAGAGCCTCAAATATTTATCCACTTAATTTGCGTTTTTTATTAATATTGGCAGAAGTGTTAAAATGCCAACGGGCTAAACGCTGACTTTTTAGAAAATGTTTCCAGCTTTAACTCATAATAAATTCAATAGTTTTGCATTAGAATAAAACCAAAAAAGAGTTGCTTTAATTTATGAACCGTTGTCCAAATCATCATTGTCGTCACGCTTGCGAACCAAACCAAGGCTTTTGCTATCATTGTGGCATTTCTATAAAGCTTTGTAGTAGTTGCCAGCAAAATAGAAAAATAACGCTTAATCGTGCTGATGGTTTTTATTGTCGTCGTTGTGGTAGTGTTTTGCCTGCTCCTAAACGCAGCCAAGAAACCATAGGTATTTTTAATAATAATAAAAAAGCCATTTTATCTAGCTTAAAACTTGCTCTTAATGAGCGTAGCGACTCTTTTTCGTTAATTTCTTCTCAAGCAAAACTTTGGGTATTGACTAGTAATAATAGCTTAAGAATTATATCTAATAAGGCAAAACAGCTAACTTTAGATCAAATAAATACAGGAAGACTAAATGTTGATGAACTCCAAACAGCTATTAAATATCTTGAGCCTATTACCTCACCAGTAATTTTTCGTGATCGATTGATTTTGTTTGGACTAAAAAAATTTCTAAGTTTCTCTATTCATCCTAATGAAAATCGCTGGTTACAAAATCGGGAGGAAATTACTTTACCAGAAAATTGGCAAGCAGTTTTTAGTAGTGATATTACTTGCCGAATTAATTGTGTTGAACTACCTATTAAATTAATGGAAAATAGACAATATGCTTTAGCTAGACTCTCTTATGAAGTAATTCTAGGTAAAATTCCAATAACTCCAAAAATACTTTCTAATGAAACAGAATTTCTTCCTATAGGTGCTTTAGATTCAAATGGTCATTATTATTGGGCAAAAGATCTACAAACAGGCTTAGGTAGAATTTTGTCTTTAACTCGACAAGAAACCAATTTGCTATTAAAACCTATTAATTACTCACCTTTTTATTTTTTTGTTCGTCCAGTAATGATTAATGAAAGACTTTATGCAGTAACAGAGGATTTTCGTTTAGTTGAACTTATCTTGCAACAAGGCGAAGTTACTCGACAACGTAAAATTAACCAAGTTAGTCGAGGAGCGCACTGCTTAGTTGTTACAAAAGATAAAATTGTTGTGGCGGTACATCAATCACTGCTTTTCTTTGATTATCAAACTGGAGAATTACTTAATATTGGTCAAGATATTGACCCTACACATTTATTTGTCGATCCTCAAGGTAATTTATTAGCTATACATCGTACAGGGAAATTACTAATGCTTAACTCTGCACAACCTTTAGAACGTTGGGGAACCGAAGATGCAAGTATAGACGACTCTAGGGTTTATGATGCTTTTGTCTCAGGCAATTCGCTTTATACATTGTCGGAAAATGGGGAGGTTTGCCGCTTTGATTTTAACTAAATTATTAAAAATATCTTTGTTTTTTGTGTTTTTTGCTCTGTGTTTACACCTAAATCTAATTACTGCTAATGCTACTGAGGTTTATTATTTATTTGATAACTCAGCTAGTATGTATGATGGTTATCCTTCGCCGCGTGCAGGTGCAAAGTTTTATTATCAACGAGCGGAATTTCAAGCTTTTATTCGTGATTATATTGCTGCAACCTCTAAATCAGATGACTCTATATCAATAATTACTTTTAACCGTGTAACTAATACAGTACTGCCTCTTACTCCAGTTGGAGATATTAATTGGGAAAGTGTTTTTCCTCCTGTTGGAAAACTAGATGTTGTTGGCTCACAATCTCCACAAGATACAGGCTTTACCCGTATGCCTGACGCACTAAGAGAGCTATTAGCCAAAATAAATGACAAAAAGGCTGTTGTTTGGCTACTTACAGATAATATTGCTGATAGTGGTGCAAGTAATGAAGCGGCTGATACAAGGGAATTTTATAGTCTTCTAGCTACAGATCCTCGTGTTCAAATGGTTTATGCCTATCCTCTTTTACGAGATCCTATTAATAGTAAATCTACGTTAATGATTTATGGTATTGTGCTAGGAGATAAAGAGCCTTTTTCTTTACCAGAATTAAAAGAATGGGATGAAAAATATGTTGGGACAAAAACAATGGTTGACCTTATGGGTCAAGATGCTTTTCAAATGAAACCCCTTAACCGTAATACCTTAGAGCTATCCTTAAAAGAACAATTAAAGCTAGATGCAATTGATGAAGACTCGCCATTAACAGGTAGTGTTGATTTAGTAATAAAATCTTATTTTCATTACCATACTATTACTTCTGCTAAATTAAATTTACGTGCTGATGACTTAAAACCAGAAAGAGCTAGTATTAGTTTAATACCTGGGGATAAATTCCAATTTTCTCCAGAACAACCTTATGAAATTAATAATATTCGTGCTAAATCACAATATAGCTTTAACGTTAAGTTTACTACTCCTCAAGTAACTGTTAGTCCATCACGTAATAAATTTGCTACACTTTTAGCAGATATTTTTGACGAAACTTTCCCAATGCATGGTGTCTTATGGGCAAAAGTTGATGATGTCCAATTAAAACTAGAAGTTCCTCCTACAATGCAAAAAGCCTTTGGAACTCAAGATATACCAGAGATTTTTCGCCCAGAAAAAATTAATATGGATGAACTACGCATGGAAATTAATCCTACTGTGCGTAATAGCGGCGGACGCTTATTATTATTTTTATTAGTTGGCGCACTCTTATTAACTGGACTTATTGCCTTTATTATTTGGTTTTTCTTGCCACAAAATTACTATGTTAGTTTTGATGATAGCTTTGAATTTTATAAACGCTATAGTATGCGCCGTAAAGGTGAAGTTCGCATTAAATCCGATTCAGGAGAAAATTTAGGCCGTCTTTGTAGAGGTTGGGGAACAGATTGGAAGTTTTTCCCTAATCGAAATGAATTTAAGCGAGTGTCTGATAATGTATTAGGGAGTAATGTTGCTTTAGCCCGTGCCGAGGCAGAAGATAGCGATATTGCTTATCGTTTATATATTCGTACTAAACGGCCTACACCAAGAAGAGAAGAGTCTATTTAATTATAATTACTTGTTATGAACAATTATGTGTTATATTATAAGTGCCTAAATTTTAATTCTGGAGGTTGGGATGAAAAAATTAATTTTGATTTGCTGTTTTATGTTGATGGCAACGCTTGTAGAAGCTCAACAAGTTCAACAAGAATCTTTGGCAAAACAAGAATATGAAAAATGGAAAAGTGCATTAACCAGTAATGTAGCTAATTTACCTCATTTTTACTTACAAACTACTTCACAACGTCTTGATGATAGTAGTGCGTTAGTAAAATTAGCAATTGCTAGCCCAAATATTTCTCAACAAATTTTAATTAAAACATTAAAGATCGAAAAATCATTAAATAATGAGCCAAGTTTAGTAGAAATTGGTAAACCTTCTACAATTTCTAGCCAGTCTAGAAAATCAAATGGTCTAATTAATTTTTCTGAAGTTTCAATAGTGATTCCTGCTGATAGTCAAGCAGATGCTTTGGAAATTATTATTTTTTCTGATAATGATCAAAATAAGAGAAGCCTTGTTATAGACTTAAAAGACTCAATTTCTAGGGCAATGATTACTTCTTTAAGTCATTAATTTCCTATTATTTACAATAAAATTTTTAACAATAAAAAAGGTCTGCTTATTAGGTTAAAGCAGACCTTTTTTATTTGTAAACTAAAAATTAGCTGTTTTACTAGGATTGGCTATTGATGGCTACTTCAGATGTATCAGTATTTGTTTCCGTTGAACGTTTTTTATCAAGCAAAAATTTAATTAAATATAATGTTGCAAGTCCAGCAACAAACACTAAAAGTAATTTTAAGCCATACTTAGTCATAATGTCTCTTGCTGCTTCACCAAAATAAAATGCTAGGACTCCCAAAACTCCAAAGCGAAGGGTACGACCAGCTAAAAGACCCAAAACAAATCTTGAAAGCTTAAAATTAAATACACCAGCACATAAAATAAAAGGCTTAAAAGGAAATGGGGGTGGTAATATAGATGCTATTACTAGAGCTAGAGCATCATAACGACCTAAAAAGTTAGCGATTTTCTTTCTTTTTTCAGGATTGACTTTTTGGAGGACTTTTTCACCACCTTTTTTAGCAATTAAATAAAGTATTGTACAGCCTATAGTTGAGCCAATAGAAGCAGCTAAAACTAGTTGAATGAGTTTTAGGGGGTATTGATAATTTTCTACAGCTAATTTAGTTAGTAAAAGATCTGGGCCGCTTGGTATTGGAACAAAGGTAGAATCAAGAAAAGAGATTACAAACATTCCTAGCACACCATAAGCTGACAACCATTGTGAAAATTTTGTTAATGCCTCTATGATTTTGGACTTCCATAAAAATAGAGCAAATAAAGTAAAATAATAATTAAAAATCATAACAATTTCATAAATCCCATAAATTTAATTTGCTGATAAATTGGTGTTAGGAAAGTAAAACTCTAAAATCTCCAAAAAACTACGATCTTGCCGAGCTTGCTCACTTGCACCAGCCAAACATAACCCAAGGTTATGACCAAAACCTTTTCCTACAAATGTAATTTGTTGGTGTTGAAATTTTACCTGGTAAAAATTACTAAGAACAATATTCCAACCTAGGGTTTTGCCTACTAAATGGCGAAATTTTGCCGCCGAAATTTTTGTTTTGTAGTTATTTTCTTTGATATTAAGTGCAGTTACTACACCTTTGCCATTATATATTGGTATCAATTTTGTTTCGGCACTAGGACGGAAGTTTAACATTGTTTGCAAAGCTTTCCATAGCTGTTTAGCCGCAATAGTACGTTCCCAAACATAAAATCGATCATTTTTGCAATAATCACACTTAATAGAAGAAAAAGGATAAGTGCTATGTTGTTTTCCTGTCCAAACCTCTGTAGGTAAAGCAGTTAATCCACCACAACAAGCTGTAAAATATGTTGGGACAATTTTATCCTTAAATTTTAATACTAATGCTTTAGTTTCTATTACTGCTTGTGTGACAATATTTGCTTGTTTTGAATTAGCCAGGCTATCTTCACCTAAATAAAGTAAACAATGGGTGTTATCGCAAATGTCATAACCTTCTTGGCGATGGCGGCCTTTTTCTGATTCAATATAGCTACGCACAACTACAGCAAATGCCTTAAAAATAGCTAAAGCTTGAGTGGCATTAATATTATTAATTTCAGAAACTTCTGAAGCAAGTGCTATTTTTGTTGTGTCTTCTGGATTTGTTAATAAAGTTGTATAAAGTAGGTCATTTTTGGCATAAAAGCTAACTTGTGCTGGAATTTGCCGTCTTAACCTATTGGCAACAAATAAAGATAAAGAATTATTACCAGATAAGTTAAGTTTGTCTACTTCCCATTTTTTTATAACTGTTTTTTGAGAATTTTTTAAGTAACAAGTGATTTTATTTGCTTTTGCTACTAAGGTTAAACTTTGTTCCAATAATAAAACTTTTGAATGGTTTTCTTGAGAGCTTTCTTGACTATTAATTGCTACTATTTCATCTGTAACTACTTCAATATCAATAGTTTTTGGTTTAAGCAAGTTAAAAAGTCCTATTTTTAGAATAGCAATTTTAGGCTCTGTTGCTACTACTGAGGAATTAATTAGTAGTAATAGCAACAGAGCAAATAGAACTTGGTAAAAGTAAGATTGCTTAACCATCAATATTTTAAGCTCAAAGAAATTATACTTGAGTAGTTTTAGATAGCTCTTTTTTTATACTCTTAAATAGTTTTTGCATTTCATCAAAGAATGGATCTTGAGGAATAGTTTTAAAATTTGATAGAAAATTTTCTAACAAACCCTGTGCTTCAGCAAATTTATTAGCTTTACATAATGCTAAAGCCAAGTTATAAACAGGTTTTGGATCATCAGCCGTCACCAATTTACAGGCTTGAGAAAATTGACGAATTGCTTCGGCTACATCACCTTTTTTAAGTAATATTACCCCTAAACCATTATGAGGTACATAAGAATTTTTATTTAATTTAATAGCGGCTTTATATTTTTCTATAGCTTTATCAGCTAATCCACTTACATCATAAAGTTCTGCTAAGTAACAATGAGGTTGCCAGGCTCTAGGGTTTTTCTTTATAGCTGTTTGGAAAATTTGTTCTGCACGTTGTACATTACCTGCTACCAAACAAATTTTTCCTAGCTCTAAATAGTCTTCCATAAGTCCACGTTGTGCAATTACTTGTTCCCAAAGATTATAAGCAGACTGAAAATCACCTTTTAATAAAAGAAAATCTTTTAGCATATCTACTGCTTCCCAACAAGTGGGGATTCTTTGAATACACTCTTTTAAGATATTAATAGCTTGATCAATATGATTGTTTTGTTGGTAAAGTCTAGCTAATGCTAGATAAGCACGTTCATATTGAGGATTAATTTTTAAGGTTTCTAAAACTTCATAAATAGAGCTTTCTATCCTCATTTGATAAGCTAGAGTTTGAGCTAATTCATAGTGTAAATGATAGTTTTGAGGATCATATTTTAAGCCTTTTTGTAAAGCTTCTTCAGATTCAGAAAATCTTTCTGTGTCTCTTAAAGCTGTACCTAAATTGGTATAAGCCATTATTAATTCAGGGTTTATAGCTACTGCTTTTTGATAACTTTCAATTGCTTCATTAAGTTTATCTTGGCGGGAAAGCATTATCCCTCTAAAAGTCAAAATATCAGCATTATCAGGAAATGAATTAAAAGCTTGTTCAACAAATTTGTCAAAATCTTCCCACTTTTTCATTAGTCCTAATAGACGCAGTAATTCTACTTGTGCTGTAGCAGATGTTTTATCCATCTCAACAGCTTGACGAAGTGTTTTTTCTGCTTCTAAAGGTTTTTTTTGTATAAGTAAATTTTTTGCTTGATCGATTTTTTCTTCTACAATAGTCATTATTTTTGCCTTCTAATTTAAGTTATTTAGCATTTATTTTATCTCTTAAAAATGCTCGTAAAGATTTTAAGAAAACAGTTTTTTTCAAGTTCTTACTTTGGGTAATAAAATAATTTATATTCTCACTAGTAAGTAAAGGAAATGAAGAACTGTTATTAAGTATTTGGTAATCATTATTTTCTAATTTATAAATAATAACTTTTTTGCCATCATAACGCCAAATTTCTGGAACTGCTAATTGTTTGTAAATAGAGAGTTTATCTATAGAGCTATTAGTAATGTCTATTTCTATTATTAAATCTGGAGGGGGATCAACCTTTAAGTCAAATTTAGTTTTCCCCTTAGCTATAGCTTCATGTTGAATATAAAAGCAAGAATCAGGTTCAAAGCCTTGAACAAAATCTTTATGTTTAAAGGTAGTTGAACCAAAAGCTTCAATATCTATATTTAATTCTTCAGCAACAACCTCAACTATTAATGCTACTATTCGGTTGATTCTTTCATGTTCAGGTAGAGGGGCCATAATTTCTAGCTTTCCTTGATTGTAAGTTAGACGAGCAGCAGTTGTATCAGCTAAATCATTTAGCAAACTTTCATAGGTTGACCAGCTAATATTAGGTAAAACTATATGATTTTCTTTAACTATTTCTTTTGGCTCAAGAATTGGTGTTTCTATTATTGCGCTCATAACTAACTCCAAAAGCGGCTTTTTAAGGGATTTTAGCACAAGATAAAAACGCTTGTTTTTAAATAAACTTGATAAGCTTGATAGTCTAGCAAGATGCTCGCTATCATGACAATAGCTTGTTACACAAGAGAAAAGAAGGAAAAATCTATGTTTGCTGCATTTAAGGTTTTGTTGGTTTCTATATTTTTTCTTATGGTGGCTTGTTCAGAGCCAAAAGAAATTACTAGTAAAACAAATCCAACAGAAACGCCAAAAATAGCGGATACTCCAACTTTGATTAAACCAAAAATGGGAGAAATTTCTGTTGTTTTGCCAAAAGGCTGGATTGGGACTTCACAACCACAACCAAAGGAAACAGAAGTGCTTTCTTATATTCGTAAAGTAGATCAAAAACTTTGGTCTAACCCTGGGCCTGCCGGGACGGGTAATTTACCAGTAATGAGCCTGACTGTTACATTAAGAGATGCTAAAGCTAGCCGGGCTGACCTTGACCCTAAAAAATTAGGCAATGGTCTGGTAAAACAAGGGGTTTTTACTCAGCTAATAAGGGCTGAAGAAATTAAGGTTGCTGACCTTTCAGCTACCATTGTAGTTGGAGACTCTCCCGACCGAGGACGAACTAGCATTATAATGCTTCCACATAATGGTTTTCTTTATAAATGGACATTAGATGGAACAAAAGAAACAGATATGGAAGTAAATGGAGATTTAGAAGCTTTTCTTGATTCAGCTAAACTCAATAAAACTAACTAAAATTTTTAATGATTACACAAACTAATGAGAGCTTTTGCTCACTTTAGAAAGGAAATTTATGAGTGCCAAAACAATTGCTGCCGTTTTTACGATAATTGTAGTTGTTATTACTACGATAATTGTTGCTACTAACATTGAATATACTCAGGAAGGTACTGTGAAAGTATTTACTCAGTGGGGGTCAATTAAACGAGTTTATACACCTTCAGATGGTTGGTTTACTACTATGTTACCAGGTCAACGCGCTTATGAAGTTAATATGCGTTCTTTTACCGAAACTACTACACCTAGAGTAACTTCCAAGGATAATGCTGCGCTACAAGTTCCTGTAAGTGTAACTGCTTCTACATCACCAGATAAGGTTATGGAATATGTCCGCAAATTTGGTTCTGATGAACCAGAGCGACATAAGCGACGCAATGAAATTTTACATGGTATCGTGCAAACTGAAGCTAGAAATGCTTTTTCTACATATAATGCTTATGACATTTATGCTAATCAAGAGGCTATACAAAAAAGAATAGTTGAATCTTTAAGACCTATATTATCTAGTCAACTGCTTTTAACTATGGAAAGTGTTCAAATTGGTAATCCTGAGTTTTTAGATAACCGAATTGAACAAGCTGCAAGTGCTGTAGTTGCTAATGAAAAACAAAAACAAGCTGAAGAAGCTCGCCTTCAAGCAGCCGAAGTTGCTGCTAAAACCAAACAAATTGAAGCTCAAACTTATGCTAACCCTGCACTACTAGAAATTAAAAAACTGGAGTTACAGTTAGAAATTGAAAAGGCGCGTGCAGAAGGCATTAAAGGTCATAACGGGCCACTTACTTTAGTAATCGGAGATGGTAAAACAGGTATTCAACTTCAAACACCAACCCGTTAATTAAAAACCTATTAGCTACCTGGAAAAGATAACAAATAATGATTCCAAGTTTTTTTTCCAGGTAGCCTTATCCAAATAGCTAAAGTTAGCTTTTTTTCTAAAACAGGTTCTTTTGATTGT
>Ga0268299_1002378_pt1 | contig 22881 bp, 17 predicted proteins | sample NOBtaG_FD_193484 | JGI IMG/M metagenome (GOLD analysis project Ga0268299, IMG submission 193484) | Activated sludge microbial communities from bioreactor in Nijmegen, Gelderland, Netherland - NOB reactor | ecosystem: Engineered > Bioreactor > Aerobic > Activated sludge | place: Netherlands... | reverse complement strand
CCTCGAAGTTCTCGGTGACGTCGGTGTAGGACAGGGCCAGATCGCCGAAGTTGTCCCACATCTGGTTCATGGCCTCGAAATCCGGCATCTCGTCGGGCGCTGCGTTCGACGGGCGGAACGTCTTGCCCCACAGGTGCGAGCCCCTCACGAACTCGAGCGCGCTGGCCTCCACCGTCGACGAGGTGAGCGCCACCCAGGTGGACGCCACCTGACTGCCCCGGACCGGCCAGTAGGGGTGGTCCTGGTGCCAGTGGAACGGCCGGGCCACCTCGGGGCCCTTCACGAAGATCTGCTCGAAGTAGATGCGGATGGCCTGGCTGTCCAGGGCCCGGGCGGCCAGGGCCGGCAGATCGGTGGTGTGCAGGAACGAGCGGAACTCCTCGTCGTGGGGATGGAGGTGGCGATCCATCCCGGTTCCGCCCCGGCTGGCGGGCGAGGCCAGCAGCCGGTCGACGGCGGCCAGCATCCGCTGGGCGGTGGCGGGATCGACGGCGCCCGCCACCTTGATCACGCCGTCGGTGCGATAGCGGGCCACGTCCTCGTCGCTCAGTACGCCTGTCATTGCCGTTCCCCTCCCGGGTTCCTCCGCTGCTTTTGTGACTGTAGTCATGTTTACGGTCGCGGGCAAAGCGGAACCGGTGCCGAGCGTTGCCGTAGGCTCCCGCCATGGCCACGAGCTACGAGACGCTGGAGACCGAACGCGACGACGACCGACCCGAGGTGCTACGGGTGTGGTTGAACCGGCCGGAGCGGCGCAACGCGGTCAACGACCGGATGATGCTGGAGGTGGGCGACCTGTTCGAGAGCCTCCAGACCGACTTCACCACCCGGGTGGTGGTGCTGGGCGGGCGGGGCCTGTCGTTCTGCGCCGGGGCCGACCGCAAGCCCGACGACCGGCCGCTGCCCCCGCCGGTCAGCGAGCGGGAGCGCCGGTGGCGCATCCACCTCGGGCGCCGGGCGTCGCGGGCCATCGAGGAGTGCGAGATCCCCGCGATCGGCCGCATCCAGGGCCACGCCTCGGGCGGCGGCTGCGTGTGGGCGGTCTCGTGCGATTTCCGCGTCGCCACCGCCGACACCGTGTTCTGGTACCCGGAGGTGGAGCTGGGCGTGCCCCTCAGCTGGGCCGCCACCCCCCGCCTGATCCAGGAGATCGGCACCGCCCGGGCCCGTCAGATGGTGATGCTGTGCGAGCGGGTGACGGGCGAGACGGGGGAGCGGTGGGGCCTGGTGCACGAAGCGGTGGCGTCCGACGACGACCTCGATGCCGCCGTCGAGCGGTGGGTGGCCCGGGTGCTGGCCATGCCCGACCCCGCCCTCCACATGACCAAGACCCAGTTCCGGGGCTACGCCCGGGCCTTCGCCCAGGGCGACGTGTCGGAGGCCGACGGCGACCAGATCGAGCTGGCCCGCCACGTGCCGGGGGTGCGGGAGCGCTTCGCCGCACCCATCAAGGGGGCCTAAGCTCGCCCTGCCGAGGGCCGGGGGACGCCCGGCAGGGGATGGAGAGCAGCACATGAGCGTCACCGACAGCGACACGGCCACGATCACAGGCGGCGAGGCCATGGCCCGCCAGCTCGCCGAGGAGGGCATCACCCACATCTTCGGCATCCCCGGCGTCCAGCTCGACTACGCCACCAACGGCCTGTCCAAGGTGGCGGGCGACATCCGGTTCATCGCCGTGCGCCACGAGCAGACCGCCACCTACGCCGCCGACGGCTACTTCCGCTCGTCGGGCCGGATCGGCGTCGGCCTGGTGGTGCCCGGGCCCGGGGTGCTCAACGCCGGGGCCGGCCTGGTGACGGCGCTGAGCTGCTCGTCCAAGATCCTGCTGCTGTCGGGCCAGATCCCCACCCGCGGCCTGGGCAAGGGCTGGGGCATGGTGCACGAGATCCCCGACCAGTCGGGGATCCTGGCCACCCTGTGCCGGGACGCCACGCTGGTGGGGGCGGCCGGCGAGGTGGCGGGCGCCATCCACGGCGCCGTCGTCCGCCTCGGCGCCGGGCCGGGCCCGGTGGCGGTGGAGATCCCGCCCGACGTCCTGTCGGGCCGGGCCCCGGCTGTCACCATCGGCCACGAGGCCCCCGGCACGCCGTCGGGCGGGTCGGCGGCCGAGCTCGACGCCGCCGCCGAGCTGCTGGCCCGGGCCGAGCGACCCCTGATCTACGCCGGGGGCGGGGCGGCGGTGGCCGACGCCTGGGACGAGCTGGCCCGCCTGGCCGAGACCCTCGGCGCACCCCTCACCGCCAGCACCAACGGCCGGGGGGCGTTCGACGACCGCCACCCGCTGGCCGTGCTGCCCCTGGCCGGCAAGGAGCTGCTGAAGCGGGCCGACTGCGTGCTGGTCATCGGCTCCCGGGGCCTCGACATGCGGGTGGCGCCGCTGCCGGTGGCCGAGGGGGCCACCGTGATCTCCCTCAACCGCAACCCCGACGACTTCGGCCCGCCCCGCCACTACGACGCCACGATCACGGGCGACGCCAAGACCGGCGCCGCCGCCCTGGCCGCCCGGCTCTCGCCCCGGGCCCCGTGGGCCGACGACCTGGACGACGTCCGGGCCCGGGCGGCCGAGGCCCTGGCCGTGCTGGAGCCCCAGATGTCGTACGTTCGGGCCCTGCGCTCGGCCATGCCCGACGACGCCGTGCTCGTCAACGAGCTGACCCAGGTGGGCTACGTGTCGATGGTGGCCTTCGACGTGCGCCACCCGTGGAGCTACATCTACCCCGGCTACCAGGGCACGCTGGGCTACGGCTACCCGACGGCGATCGGGGCGGCGGTGGCCAACCCCGACCGGGCGGTGGTGAGCATCTCGGGCGACGGCGGCTTCGGCTACGGCCTGGCCGAGCTGGCCACCGCCGTGGCCCACGACATCCCGCTGGTGGCCGTGGTGTTCGCCGACGGCGCCTACGGCAACGTCCAGCGCATGCACAAGGCCCAGTTCGACGGCGTCCACTACGGCACCGAGCTGGTCAACCCGGACCTGGTGCGCCTGGCCGTGGCGTTCGGCATGCCCGGCTACCGGGCCACGTCGCCCGAGCAGCTGCAGACCACGCTGCGGGCCGCCATCGACGCCCGCCGCCCCGCCCTGATCGAGGTCCCGATCGGCACCACCCCCGACCCCTGGCGGGTCATCATGGCCCGCTGATGGCACGGCGGCCATGAGCGGCACAACCGACGACGCAGCCTGGGGTCCGGAGCTGGCCGAGCTGGAGGCCCGGCTCGGGTTCGCCGCCGCCATGGGCGGGCCGGAGCGGGTGGAGCGCCAGCACGCCGCCGGGCGGCTCACGATCCGTGAGCGGATCGACCACCTGGCCGACCCGGGGTCGTTCCGCGAGATCGGGCGGCTGGCCGGCCGCCCCCACCGCAGCGACGACGGCACCCTGACCTCGGTCACCCCGGCCAACTTCCTGTGCGGGGAGGCCGAGATCGACGGCCGCCCGGCGGTGGTGTCGGGCTACGACTACACCGTCCGGGGCGGGGCGATCGAGGGCGGCCTGATGGACAAGCGGCCCTACGCCGAGCGCATGGCCCATGATCTGAAGATCCCGCTGGTCCGCCTGGTCGAGGGCGTCGGCGCCAGCGTGCGGGGCGTGAAGACGATGGGGGCCACCTACGTGCCCACCGTGCCGGGCTGGGAGTGGAGCGTGGCCAACCTGTCCCGGGTGCCGGTGGTGTCGGCCGCCCTGGGTTCGCTGGCCGGCCTGCCGGCGATCGAGATCACGGCCGCCCACTTCTCGGTGATCGTGAAGGGCCAGGCCCAGGTGTTCGTGGCCGGCCCGCCGCTGGTGAAGGCGGCGACCGGTATCGACATCGACAAGGAGTCGCTGGGCGGCTGGGAGGAGGCGACCCGCACCGGCTCGGTCGACGCGGCGGTGGACACCGAGGCCGAGGCCCTCGCCCTGATCCGCCGGGTGCTGGGCTACCTCCCGTCGAACGTGTGGCAGCTCCCGCCCCGGGCCGAGCCCACCGACGACCCCGACCGCACCGACCCGTCGCTGCGCTCGCTGGTGCCCCGCCGGCCCCGCCCGATCGACACGGGGCGCCTGTTCGCCTCGGTGGCCGACGAGGGCTCGGTCACCGAGCTCGCACCGGCCTACGGCCGGGCGGCGATGGTGGCCCTGGCCCGGCTCGACGGCTACCCGGTGGTGTTCGTCGGCACCGACGCCCGCGTCGATGGCGGTGGCCTGTCGGCCGCCGCGGCCGACAAGCTCGTCCGCTTCATCGACCTGGCCGACACCTTCCACCTGCCGGTGGTGGCCTTCATGGACCACCCGGGCCTGCTGGTGGGCCTGGAGTCGGAACGGGCCGGCGTGCTGCGGATCGGCACCCGGGTGCTGTCCGCGGTGTACGAGGCCGAGGTGCCGTGGGCGTCGGTGATCGTGCGCCGGGCCTACGGGGCGGCCGGGGCCAGCCACCGCAACCCGACCCGCCACACGTTCCGGGTGGCGTGGCCGTCTGGCGAGTGGGGGTCGCTGCCGGTGCGGGGCGGGGTCGACGCCGCCTACCGCCGGGTGATCGAGGAGGCGGAGGACCCGGCGGCCAAGCGGGCCGAGCTGGAGGCCGAGTACCGGCAGGTCACGAGCCCGTTCCGCACGGCCGAGATGTTCGGCATCGAGGACATCATCGACCCGGCCGAGACCCGGCCCCGCCTCGTCCACTGGGCCCGCTCGGCCTACCGCACGATGGCCGCCGGCCCCGTCGGCCCCAGCGGCCGCACCTGGCGCCCCTGATCCAGGGCTCCGGGCGGCCTACCAGGTGTCGACCATGGGGCGCTTCTTGCCCTGGCGGGGCGGGCGAGGGGGAGCCGACAGCAGCGCCATCGTGATCCACTGGCGGCTCTCGGCCGGGTCGATCACGTCGTCGATCTCGAAGTAGGTGCCGGTGTTGACGGCCTTGCCGTTGTGGTACAGCCGGGCCACCCGCCGCTCGTACTCGGCCAGCCGCTCGGCCGGGTCCTCGATGGCCTCCAGCTCGTGGCGGTACCCGAGCTTCACGAAGCCCTCCAGACCCATGCCGCCGAACTCGCCGGTGGGCCACGACACGGTGAACGTGGTGGCCTTGAACGAGCCGCCGGCCATGGCCTGCACCCCGAGGCCGTAGCCCTTGCGGAGCACGATCGTCATGAACGGCACGTCGATCGACGCCGCCGTCACGAACATGCGGGAGGCGTGGCGCACGGTGGCCTCGTACTCGGCTTGGGGGCCGACCATGATGCCGGGGGTGTCGGCCAGGAACACGAGCGGGATGTCGTGGGCGTCGCACAGCTGCATGAACCGGGCCCCCTTGTCGCCGCCGGCGGCGTCGATGGCGCCGGCCAGATGGTGGGGGTTGTTGGCGATGATGCCCACCGGGCGGCCCTCGATGCGGGCCAGGGCGGTGACGATGCCGACGCCCCAGTTGGGCCGCAGCTCGAGCACCGAGTCGACGTCGCACAGGTTGGCGATGACCTCCCGAACGTCGTAGACGCGCTTGCGGTTCTCGGGGATCAGGTGGCGGAGGCGGCGCTGGTCAGGGGCCTCCCAATCCTCCACCGGGCCCTGGAAGTAGGCGAGGTACTTCTTGGCCACCTCGGTGGCCTCCACCTCGTCTTTGACGAGCACGTCGATCACGCCGTTGGGCACCTGGACCTCGGTGGGGCCGATCTCCTCGGGCCGGAAGATGCCGAGGCCGCCGCCCTCCACCATGGCCGGGCCGCCGATGCCGATGTTGGAGCCCTCGGTGGCGATGATGACGTCGCAGCAGCCGAGCAGCACGGCGTTGCCGGCGAAGCAGCGGCCGTTGGTGATGCCCACGATCGGCACCAGGCCCGACAGGCGGGCGAAGAAGTAGAACGCCATGCAGTCGAGGCCGGAGCCGCCGATGCCGTCGGTGTCGCCCGGACGGCCCCCGCCACCCTCGGCGTAGAGCACCACCGGCAGGCGGTTGTGCTCGGCGATCTCGAACAGCCGGTCCTTCTTGCGGTGGTTCTGCCCGCCCTGGGTGCCGGCCAGCACCATGTAGTCGTACGACATCACCATCGTCTGGGACCGCTCGGGCCCGAACAGGTCGCCGTTCACCTGGCCGATGCCGGCCACCATGCCGTCGCCCGAGGTGTTCTTCAGCAGGTCCTCGAAGCTGCGGCGCTTGCGCTGGGGGGCCACCATGAGCCGCCCGTACTCCACGAAGGTGCCGGGGTCGACGAGCTGGCCCAGGTTCTCCCGGGCCGTGCGGTTGCCCCGGCCGTGGCGCTTGGCCACGGCGTCGGGCCGGTTCTCGTCGAGCCCGTAGCCCCGCCGCTCGAACAGCTCGGCCAGGTCGGGCCGGATCAGGTCGAGGTCCGTCTCGGCCACCACCTCGGCGGCGTCGACCTCGACGTCGGCCTCCTCCACGAACACCAGCGGGTGATCCTCGAACACGACGTCGCCGACGGCCACCCCGAGCTGGCGGACGATGCCGGTCACAGGGGAGCGGATCTCGTGCTCCATCTTCATGGCTTCCATGACGACGAGCTGCTGACCGGCGGCCACGGCGTCGCCCACGTCGACCGAGATCGACACGATCGTCCCCTGGAGCGGGGCCTCCACACCGAGGCTGCCATCGGGGCCGGTCACCGGGGCGGCGGCGCCGGGCGCAGCCGGCACCGGGGGCGGGGGAGCGGCACTCGACGCCTCGCCGTCACGGGGCCGGTCGAGCGAGCCGTGGGTCAGCACGGCCAGGGGGTCGGTGGAGTTGATCTGCGCCCCGGCCAGGCCGGTGGGGCGGGCGGCCGGCACGCCGGGCGCGGCGCCAGCGGCCGCCGGGGCCGCCTCGGCCGCTGGCGCAGGGGCGGGGAACCAGCGGGCCTGGGAGTCGGCCGCGATCAGCTCGGCCGCCGCCACCAGCTCCGCCCCGTGCTCGGCGATGAACCCGGTGGTCACCTCGTTGGCCTGCACCTCGGGCCGGTCGAGCAGGGCCTGCATGAAGGCCAGGTTGGTCTTGAGACCGTCGATGCGGAACTCCCCCAGGGCCCGCCGGGTCCGGCGGACGGCCTCGTCGTAACGGGGGCTGGGGGAGTGGCCCACCACCTTGGCCAGCAGCGAGTCGAAGCTCGGGCTGGTGGTGTAGCCGGCGTAGCCGTAGGTGTCGACCCGGACCCCGGGCCCGGTGGGCACCTCGAACGCCGTCATGGTGCCGCCGGCCGGGCGGGCCAGACCCTCGGCCGTCATCGTCTCGGTGTTCACCCGCACCTGCACGGCATAGCCCCGGGGCGCCGGCACGTGGTCCTGGGTGAGGCCGAGATCGTGCAGGGTGGCCCCGTCTGCCACCCTGAGCTGGGCCTGCACCAGGTCCACCCCGGTGACCTGCTCGGTGACCGTGTGCTCCACCTGGACCCGGGCGTTGACCTCCATGAACGCCACCACCGACGGGTCGTCGGCGTCGACCAGGAACTCCCAGGTGCCCAGCGAGTGGTAGCCGGCGGCGCCGGCCATGGCCAGGGCGGCGGTGGTGAGGCGGTCGCGGGTGGCGGCCGGCAGCGACGGGCTGGGCGCCACCTCCACGATCTTCTGGTTCTGGCGCTGCAGGGTGCACTCCCGCTCGCCCAGGTGGGCCACGGTCTCGCCGTCGCCGATGATCTGAACCTCGATGTGGCGGGCCCGCGTGATCAGGGCCTCGACGTACACCGCCGGGTTGCCGAAGGCGGCCTGGGCCTCCCGCTGGCACCGCTCGTAGGCCGAGGCCACGTCGTCGCCGGCCCGGACCGGCCGCATGCCGCGGCCGCCACCGCCGGCCACCGCCTTGATCATCATGGCCCCGTGCTCGGCCAGGAAGGCCTCGGCCTCGGCCAGCGTGGTGTCGCTCGGGGTGCCGGGGGCCAGGGGCACACCCACCTGGGCGGCCAGGGCCCGGGCCGACACCTTGTCGCCGAACAGGGCGAGCTGCTCGGGCGTGGGGCCGACGAAGACGAGACCGGCGGCGGCGCACGCCGTGGCCAGGGCGGGGTTCTCGGCCAGGAACCCGTAGCCGGGGTGGAGGGCGTCGCAGCCCCGCTCGACGGCGGCGGCCACGACGGCCTCGACGTCGAGGTAGGCCCGGGCCCCCTTGGCGTCCAGGGCCACCAGCTCGTCGGCCACCCGGGTGTGGAGGGAGGTGACGTCGTCGGTGGAGGCGACGGCCACGGTCGACCAGCCGAGATCCCGGGCCGCCCGCATGATGCGGATGGCGATCTCGCCCCGGTTCGCCACGAACAGCTTCTTCACGCTCACCCGATGCTCCTTGTGCCGGCTGAACGCCAGTTTTAGCGGTCGCCGGCCCCCGCCGGCCAAAGGCCGGGCGCAGGCCTCCGGGACCAAGGACCTGACGAGGGGGAGGGGGCTCGGGCTACGATCCGGCCAACGAAAGGGAATCCCCAATGAGCGAGCTGTCAGCCGACGACCTCAAGGCGCTGAACCGGCAGGAGCAGATCTGGTCCGGGATGTACGGCCCGGCCCGTACCACGGCCATGATCGACGAGGTGAAAGCGAAGCGGGCGGCGGATGCATCCGCCGCCATCGCCGAGCTGATCCGGGCCGTCGATCCCGACGACATCGATGCCGAGGAGGCCGGGACCTACCGACCCGCCGTGGGGTAGGCGCCGCTCCTCCCTCCGTTACGGCCCCCGATGAGGGGTGAGACGCCGCCGGGTCGACGGTCCGGTCACGGGCGGCACCCCGGCCGGGGAGACAGTTCCGGGGTGCCGCACGAGCTGTGGGCGGGTCTCAGGACTTGACGAGCTTCCCGTCGGGGGCGGCGGCGAACCACTTGCCCCCCGAGCCCTGGCCGTTCACGTCGCCCTCGGCTGCGTCGCCGCCGAAGCGGTAGAGGGGCCACTCGCCGGCCTTGAGCTGGAACGTCCCATCGGTCCGCTTGACCACCGAGAACACCTTGGGATCGAGTCCGGCCGGTAGCTCGGCCGAGTCGACCAGCAGCGGGGGCCAGGCCGTGGCACAGGCGTCGTAGCAGCTGGGCTTGCCGCCCACGTCGGCGGTGAACCCGTAGAGGGTGAGGCCCTTGGCGTCGGCCATGACGTCGCCCAGGGCGCTCTTGGCCGTGCCGACGAGGGCACCGGTGGCCGGTTTGGTGGTGGACGAGGTGCTCCCCTTGGCCCCGGCGCCGTAGCCGCCGGAGCCGGTGGTGCCGGCGGTCGTGGCCTCCTCGCCGTCCGAGCCGCCGGAGCCGCCGGCGGCGTCCTTGATCAGGGTGCCCTTCGGGTTGACCAGGAACCAGACGTCACCCGAGCCCTGGCCATTGATGTCGCCGGGCACGGCGTCGCCGGTGTAGTAGTACAGCGGCCACTTGCCCGCCACCAGCTGGAGCTGGCCGTCGTCGCGGACGGTGGTGGCGAAGATGCCGGTATCGAGGCCCGGGCCGACGCTCCAGTCGGAGCCGACGATGACGGGCGGCCAGGCTGCGGCGCAGGTGCTGTAGCAGGTGCTGGCGGCGGCGGTGTCGTTGGTGAAGCCGTAGAGGGCCCGGCCGTCGGGGCCGACCAGGATGTCACCGGCCTCGCTCGTGCCGAGCAGGGCACCGGCGGCGCCGGCCGGCGTGGTGGCGGCGCCCGCCCCCGGGGCGGCGGGAGCGGCGGCGGCCGGGGCCGCCGTGGCCGGGACCGAGCCGGCGTCGCTGGCGCTGGTGGGCGTGTTGTTGGCGCACGCCCCCAGGAGTGCGGTCAGCCCCACGAGGGCTGCCGCCATGCGGCCGGTCCGGCCCAGCTGGGTGTGGATGGTGTTCATTGTCGGATGCCTTTCGGGGTCTGGTTGCTTGGTTGGGTTGGGGGATCTGGGATGCGCTCTCACCTCGCCGTCACCCGGCGACGGTGAGCGTCCCCTCCATCGAGGGGTGGATGGCGCAGAAGAAGCGGTAGGTGCCGGGGCCGGCGGGGGCCGTGATCGTGGCCCGGCCGCCCGACTCGAGCGTCCCGGTGTCGAACGATCGGTCCTCGGCGGTGAGGGTGTGGGCCGCGCTGTCGGCGTTGACCACCTCCACGGCGGCTCCGGGGGCGACGGTGCCGCCGCCGGCGAAGGCGAAATTCTCGATCGTGACCGGCGCCGCGGCCGGCGCCGGGGCGGCCGGGGTGGCGGCCGCCGGGGCGGAGGTGTCGGGCCGGCCGTAGCCGGGGGAGGCGGGCGCCGAGGGCGTGCCGGTGGTGGCACCGGCCGGGGCGGCGGCCGCCGGGGCCGGAACGGCCGTGTCCTCGACGAGCAGCCCGGGTCGGGCCAGCCCGATGCCGGCGGCGAGGCCGGCCCCCAGGCAGATCCCGAGGGTGACGGTGGCTCGGATGGGCATGTCGGTTCCTTTCGGTGTGTCGGGTGCGATTCGTGGTTGCGGACGGTGTGGATCTCCTGGGCCGGGGCGCGTCGGGCCAGGGCCCCCGGAGCGGGGCCGGTTCGACGACGGCGGATCAGGCGGGAGGGTGGTGGTTCGGCTGGCGGCGACGGGGGCTGCTCAGAGCCGGTAGTACCACCAGGCCGAGGTGAACCAGATGGCCACCAGCAGGGTGACCAGGGCGGAGCCGACCAGCGGCAGGGCCCAGCCGGGGACCCGGCGGCTGTGGAGCACGAGGAGCTTGGTGGCGAAGGCGCCGTAGAAGGCGCAACCCAGGATGGAGTGGGCCAGGACCCGGGGGGTGCCGTCCTGGAACCCGAGCCCCCACAGGCAGTGGTAGGCGGCCGGCAGGCTGACCACGAAGGCCATGGTGCCCGACCAGCGGTGGGCCGGGCCGAGCCAGGCCGGGGCCGGCTGCCCGCCGCCCAACCGGCCGTAGAGCCGGAGGGCCGACGCCAGCTGGAACAGGGCGAGGATGGCCGCAACCGAGGCGCAGGCCGCCTTCACGTCGAGGATGTTGTCGGGGCGCAGGGGAGCGACGGTGGCCCCGGTCGGCTCGTGCACCCGACCGTAGACGCCGAGGCCGAAGGCCACCGCCGCTCCCACGGCCGCCGCCCCGATCAGGGTCCATGGGGTCGGCGGTTGCGCCACCCCGGCGCCCGTGCCGGCGACCCCGGCGTGCCGGTGCACCGTGGGGTCGCCACCCGGTTCAGGGGCGCGCTCGATCAGGGGTTGCATGGTTCCTCGTCTCCCTCCCAGCGGCTCCCTGACGGTCGGGCCGCTGCTGTCCTCCTCTACGGGAGTGAGGGAACGGCGGTTCGCGGATACGCGAAGTTTTCTGCTCTGTCGTGCCGCCTACTCGCCGGTCCAGCGCACCTTGAAGGTGTGGATGGCGGGGACGTGGAGGTCGGGGTGGCGGACCAGCGGACCGGCCGCCTCCAGGTTCACCAGGTGGGGCGCCAGTTCCTTGAAGGTGGCCCGCAGCTCCCAGCGGGCCAGGTTGGCCCCGAGGCAGAAGTGCTCACCGTGGCCGAACGCCAGGTGGTAGTTGGGGTCGCGGCCCACGTCGAACGTGTACGGGTTCTCGAACTGGCGCTCGTCCCGGTTGGCCGACGGGAACCACACGGTCACCGTGTCGCCGGCCTTGATCTGGGTGCCGGCCAGCTCGTAGTCGCTGAGGGCGGTGCGGGCGAACTGCACCACGGGCGACGACCAGCGCAGGATCTCCTCCACCGCCGTCTGGTTGAGCCCTTCCGGGTCGGCGGCCAGCCGCTGGAGCTGGTCGGGATGCTCCAACAACGCGGCGACCCCGGCGGTGATGGCGTTGCGGGTGGTCTCGTTGCCGGCCCCGATCAGCAGGGTGATGTAGCCGTGGAGCTGCTGTTCGGTGAGGGGCCGGCCGTCTATGGTGGCGTGGACCAGGGCGGTGGCCAGGTCGTCGCCGTCGGGGCCCTGCTCCCGCCGCTTGGCGATGAGGTCGGCGATGTAGTCGTGGAACTCACGGCCCACCCGGCGGCGCACGTCGCTGTCGGACTCGCCGGGCAACGCGTAGCGGCGGGCGGTGCCGGGGAAGATCAGCTCGGTGAACCGGCAGATGTCGGTCCAGTCGTCGGTGGGCACCCCCAGCAGATGGGTGATGGCGGCCAGGGGGATGCTGATCGACAGGGCATCGACCAGGTTCACCGTGCCGTCGCCGTAGGGGCCGCCATCGACCGCGGCCTGGCGGGCGGCGGCGACGAACTCGGCCACGAACTGCTGGGTGATACCGGCCAGGTGGTTCTCCAGGCGGCGCATGGCCGCCGGGGTGAACTTGCGCATGGTGATCAGGCGCATGTCGAGGTGCTCGGGCCGGTCGAGGAACACCATGTCGAGCGGCTCGTCGGGGTCCCAGCCCCAGCGCTCGGCCTGGCGCTGCTTGAAGCGCTCCAAGCCGGCCAGCCCGGCTTCGGAGGCGAGGCGCAGGATGGGGCCGGCGTTGGAGAAGACCTCGTCGTGGACCAGGACGGTCTTGCAGTCCTCGTAGCGGGTGACGACCCAGTTCACCGGCACGCCGGGCCGGTCGTACCGGTACACGGGGGCGAACTCCCGCAGCAGATCCCAGGCCTGCCAGGGGAAGCCCCCGTCGATGTAGTTCTTCGTGGTGGTGATGTCGAGCTCGTCGAGCTCCCGAGGCTCCACTGCGGTCATGGCTCAAAACTAGACGACCGCCCCCGAGCCCCAAAGTTGGCGCTCAGGCCACGGCGGTGCCGAACAGGGCGCCGATGGCGTAGGTGACGGCGGCCGCCGCCACCACGATCAGCAGCTGGCGCAGGGCCCCCGCCACCACCGGGCGGCCGGCCGAGCCCGACACCCACCCGCCCACCAGCAGCCCGGCCACGGCCGTGGCCGCCACCGAGGTCACGGTGGCCGCCGTGCCCTCGGTGAGGAACCAGGGGACGAGCGGCACCAGGGCCCCCACGGTGAACAGCGCCAGCGACCCGAGGGCGGCCGTCATGGGGGAGCCCAGGTCGTCGGGGTTGACGCCGAACACGGTGCGGGCCGAGAAGTCGAGGAACTTGCCCTCGTCGAGCGGCAGCTCGGACGCCGCCCGCTCGGCCGTGTCCCGGGCGAACCCGGCGTCGGTCAACCGCGACGTGAGCTCCCCGAGCACAAGGCGGGGGTTGCGCTGCACCAGCGAGCGGATCTCGCCCAGGATCCCGTGGTACAGCTCCACCTGGCTGCGCACGCTGACCCACTCCCCGGCGGCCATGGAGAAGGCCCCGGCGATGAGGCTGGCGAACCCGGCGGTGCGAACGGCCGAGGCGCTGGCCGAGGCCCCGGCCAGGGCGAGGATGAGGCACACGTTGGTCACGAGCCCGTCGTTGACCCCCAGCACGGCGGCCCGGGCCCCGCCCTTGGACACGCTCTCCACCCGGCTGCGCAGCTCGGCCGCGTCCCGGGCGTTGTCGGCCACCCGGGGTTCGATGCGGGGCGTGAGGGGCCGGGAGCGGCCGCCGGCGTCGGCCGTCCCGGCCGGCCGGGAGCGCTCGGCCGCCGTCACGGGCCCAACCGGTCGAGGTCGGCCAGCACGGCGGCGGCGTGGCCGGCCACGTCGGTGACGTCGTAGGCGCGGCGGATGATCCCGGCCGGGTCGATCAGGTAGCTGTAGCGGCGGGCGAAGTCGGCATAGCGGTCGTCGGCCGGGCGGGCCACGTCCCACGCCTCCCCGGTGGCCCGATCGGCGCTGAGCAGGAGGAACGGGTACTCCTGGTCCTCGGCGAAGGCCCGGTTCTCGGCCGGGGTGTCGAACGAGGCCCCGAACACCACGGCGTTGCGGGCCTCGAAGTCGTCGGACCTGTCACGCAGGCCCTGGCCCTCCACCGTTCAACCGGGGGTGGCGGCCTTGGGATACCACCACACCAGCACCCACCGGCCCCGGAGGTCCCGGATCCGGATGGTCGACCCGTCGTGGGCGGTGAACGTGGAGTCGGGCGCCTCGGTCCCTGTGTCCAGCATGCCCGGAGGTTACCCGCCCGCCCTGCTCCCACCGGTGGCCGGCAACACGCCGCCAGAGCTCGGAAGGCAGCAGGAGCCCCTTTGTCACCTCTCGCCGAAGGGGTTGACGGTGGTGCTGGCGGCGTAGGCCCGGGCGGTCCCGGCATCGGCCCCGATGGCGGCGGCCGGGCTCAGGCCGTCGATGTGGCCCATGATCCCGCGGTACAGCTCGAAGCCGAGCAGCTGGCGCAGCCGCCGGGAGTAGCCTGCCACGGCGTCGTGGGGGATGCCGAGGTAGTGGTTCTGCTGGGTGCGCAGGAACCCCCGCACGTACTGGACGTTCAGCCCGAGGCGCCAGTCGCTCTCGGTGGTGTTGGGCCCGCCGCAGTGCCACAGCTGGGAGTCCATCACCAGCACGCTGCCCGGGGCCATCTCGGCCGCCACCGCGATCGACTCGTCGTCGGGGTTGGGGTGCCCGCGCTCGGCGTGGGAGCCGGGGACGATCCGGGTGGCACCGTTGGCCGCCGTGAACTCGGTGAGGGCCCAGATGGTGGTGACCATCATCGGCCGGTGGGGCCGGCCGATGCGGATCAGCCCGTCGTCGGCGTGAAGGCCCTGGAGGCACTCGCCGGGCCCGATGTCCATGGCCGTGGTGCCCGACAGCAGCAGCTCGGGCTCCAGTACCCGCTCCACCAGGGGGAGCACCGTGCCCAGCACGGGCAGCGTCTGGAACACCGGGGCCCGGGGGATCAGGTTGTAGATCCGCCGGGTGGCGAACCCCTCGGCCCGGTTGCCCCGTGGCTCCACCCCCATCTCGGTGAAGATGCCCCGTACGGTGTCCCGCAGCTCGGCCACCAGGTCGGGGGCGATCGCCCCCTCCACGATCGTGTAGCCGTCGGCCTCGATGCGGGCCAGGTGGTGCTCCAGGTCGGCGTCGGGCAGCACCGGGCCCACCAGGCCGGCGGTGTCCACGGGAGTGCCGGTGTCGACGGGCCCGGCCATCAGCCGGCCCCGGTGGTGGCGCCGGCCGGGGTGGTGAACACGAAGTTCTCGTCCATGTGCTCCCGGGCGTGGGCCATGAAGTCGTAATAGCGCTTGAACGAGCCGTTGTAGTTGCCGTCCTGGCGCCGGTTGAACTGGCCCTCGAAGTTGTAGTACCCCGGCGTGCACTCGGCGTTGCGGTTGGTGCGGCCCCGCTTGTTGATGACCTGCTGCACCCACCACTCCTCGGCCTCGTGGGTGCAGTCCATGGTGGCCAGCCCGTTGCGGCGCACGAAGTCGATGCACGCCGCGATGTGCTCGCCCTGGGTCTGCAGGATGTGCGTCAGGTTGAAGGCGAACGACGCCTGGTACCCGCCCATGATGAACATGTTGGGGAAGTGCTGGGTGTGGATGCCGAGCAGGGTGCGCACGCCCTCGGCGTACTTCTCGTTGAGGTCGAGCCCGCCCTCCCCGATGATCCGGTTGTAGATCCCGGTCTTCTGCACCTCGAACCCGGTGGCGTAGATCAGCAGGTCGAGTGAGTAGGTCTTGCCCTCGAACACCGGGCCGTCCTCGGTGATCTGGGTGATGCCCTTGCCCCTGGTGTCGACCAGGTGCACGTTGGGGCGGTTGAACGTGGGCAGGTAGTCGTTGTGGAAGCACGGCCGCTTGCACATGAGCATGTACCAAGGCTTGAGCGCCTCTGCCGTCTCCCGGTCCTGCACGATCTCGTCGATGCGCTTGTGGATCCGCATCATGGCGTCGATGTTGGCGTTCTCCTGGCGCCGCACCTTCTCCTCGGGGCTGAGGGCGGCGGCCCGGGCCCGCTGCTCGGGCGAGCGCCCGGAGGAGGCGATCGCCTTCTCCAACCGCTTGCGCTGCCAGCCCGGTTGCAGCGTCTTGGCCCATTCGGGGTCGGTCTCCCAGTCGTCGCGGATGTCGATCGACGACGGCGTGCGCTGGAAGACATAGAGCTCTTTCGACTTCTCGCCCAGGTGGGGGATGGCCTGCACCGCGGTGGCCCCGGTGCCGATGATCCCCACCACCTTGTCGTGCAGGTTCTCCAGGTTCGCCCCGGTGTAGGCGTAGTCCCAGCGGGAGGTGTGGAACGAGTGGCCCTTGAACGTCTCGATCCCGTCGATCTTGGCCAGCTTGGGCTTGGACAGGGTGCCGTTGGCGCACACCACGAAGCGGGCCTTCATCTGATCGCCCCGGTCGGTGCCGATGTGCCAGAGCTGCTCGTCGCCGTCCCACACGGTGGAGGTCACGGTGGTCTGGAACACGGCCAGGTCGTAGAGGTCGTAACGGCGGGCGATGGCCCGGCAGTGCTCGAGGATCTCCTGGCCGCCGGCGTAGTGCCGGGTGGGCACGTAGCTCATCTCGTCGAGCAGGGGCAGGTAGTCGTACGACACCACGTCGCACGCCACCCCGGGGTAGCGGTTCCAGTACCAGGTGCCGCCCACGTCGGCCCCCCGCTCCACGATCCGGATCGACTCGACGCCGAACTCGCGCAGCTTGGCCGAGGTGAGCAGGGCCGAGAACCCGCCGCCGATGAACAGCACCTCGACGGTGTCGGTCAGTGGCTCGCGGGGCTCGGCCTCGGTGGCGTAGGGGTCGCTCTCGTAGCGGGCCAGCTCGCCCTCCATCGCCACCCAGCTGCGGTCGCCCTCCCGCAGGCGGACGTCGCGCTCCTGGGCGAAGCGGGCCTTGATGGCGTCGTAGTACTCCTGCGGCTTCTGCTCGCGGATGATGTCGAACTGGAACGGGTTCGACGGCTTGGCCTCTCCGGCCTCGGAGGCGGGCGTATCGCTCATGACGGAAAGTCTCGCGCCGCCGGGGGGTGGGTGAAAGTTGGTCTGTGCCCCCCGCCTCCCGGCTGGCCGTCAACCGCGGGTCGGCGGCTGGCTCAGGTGGCGACGAGCCCCAGCAGCTCGGCCCGGTCGGGGCCGTCGGCCGGTTCCGGTCCCTCCAGGCCGGCCACGGTCGGCCCCAGACCGGGGTCGGCCAGCACGTCGGCCATGGTGCGGAACAGCATCGTCACGTCGAGCGAGGCCCGCAGCAGCTCCGGCGTGCGCGAGCCCGCCGCCACGAGCGCGTTGTATCCCCGCCAGATCGGGTCGTCGGCCTCGTAGCGCCGGCCGTCGACGATCGCCTCGATCTCGGCCAGCCGGTGGCCGTCGAGCCGCAGGGTCTCCTCGACGTACGGCCCGCTGCTGGCGGCCGTGGCGTCGGCCCACCGCCCCGGCAGGTGGGCCGGCTCGTCGAGCGCGCCCTGGCGCATCAGCGCGCGCAGGGCGGCGGCGTGGATGATCCCCAACGACACCCCTCGCCCCAGCGACGGGTTGGTGCAGCTCCAGGCGTCGGCCAGCGGCACGATCCCGGTGGCCACCGGCCGCCCACCGGGCAGGTAGTGACGCCGGACGTCTTCGATGCCGGCGATCATGGTCACGTCGTCGTCGATCGCCTCGCCATCTAGCCAGTGGGCCACACGGGGCATGGCCCCCACCACCCGTTCCCACACCTCCACCTGCCGCAGGGCCCGCAGCGCCCGGTCCCGCCCGCCGGCCACCACCACCACGGCCCAGGTCCCGTTGTCGCCGGGCAGGGTGAGGGTGCTGACCGACCCCTGGGCCTGGAGGCCCGGGCCCGCCGCCCGGGGCAGGGAACCGTCGTCGGAGCGGAAGTGGCGGCCGTAGTACACGAACCCGCTGTCGTGCACCTCTTCCTGCGGCCCCGGGGAGCCGGCGGCCCGCAGCAGGGCCGGCACCGCGGTGCGGCGGCCGCTGCAGTCGATCACCAGGTCGGCCGGGATCGCCTCGCCTCCTTCGGCCAGCACCCCGGTGACGTGGACGGGCCCGCCCCCGGCGGGTCCGGCACCGGTCTGGAGCGCCACCACCGCGCAGCCCCGGCGCACGGCCAACCCGTCGGTGGCCTCAGCCCGGGCCGCCACCACCGCCTCGACCACCGGGCGCCGGGCCGTGACCAGCTCGAAGCGGTCGTCACCGGGCTGGGGGCCGCCGGTGACGTCGTCGGGCATGCGGGCGATGCCGTTGACCCGAAGGGCGCCAGCCGCCGCCAGATCGTCGACCAGGCCGGGGAGCTCGGCGTCGGCCACGGTCCGGAACCGGGCCAGCAGCAGGTGGGGGAGGCGGAACTGGTTCACCCCCCGCCGGGTCCACGAGGCCCAGGCCTGCTCCGGAAGCGGCGGCGGCTGCGGGTCACGTTCCAGCACCGTCACCCGGTGGCCGTCCTCGGCCAGCATCATCGCCGCGCTCAGCCCCACCACACCGGCCCCGAGGACCACGATCCGCGCCATGCCCCATACACCCCTTCACGCTCGCGACGCCCGAGGCGGAGTGTAGGGGCCACGTCGGGCCCGAGGCCGGCGGTTTCGGGCCGCCGGCCAGGCCACCGACCGTCAGGCCGGACGCTCCTCGCCCTTCTGGGCCAAGCGGCGGGCGTGGAGGATCGGCTCGGTGTAGCCGGAGGGCTGCTCCACACCCGAGAACACGAGATCACAGGCGGCGGCGAAGGCCTGGCCGTCGTAGCCCGGGGCCATCGGGGTGTAGGCGGCGTCGCCGGCGTTCTGGCCGTCGACCACCACCGCCATGCGCCGCATGGTCTCGGTGATCTGCTCGGCCGTCACCACCCCGTGCTGCAGCCAGTTCGCCATGTGCTGCGACGAGATCCGGCAGGTGGCCCGGTCCTCCATGAGGCCCACGTCGTTGATGTCGGGCACCTTGGAGCAGCCGACTCCCTGGTCCACCCAGCGAACCACGTAGCCCAGGATGCCCTGGGCGTTGTTGTCGAGCTCAGCCTGGATGTCGTCGGCCGACCAGTCGGTCGACGGGGCCAGGGGGATGGCCAGCAGGTCCTCCAGCGTGGCCCGGGGCCCGCTCGCCTGGAGCTGGGCCGCCAGCTCGGCCTGGCGGGCCCGCACGTCGACCCGGTGGTAGTGGGTGGCATGCAGGGTGGCGGCGGTGGGGGAGGGCACCCAGGCGCAGTTCGCCCCGGCCTGGGGGTGGTCGATCTTCTGGGCCAGCATGTCGGCCATCAGGTCGGGGGCGGCCCACATGCCCTTGCCGATCTGGGCCCGGCCCTGGAACCCGCAGGCCAGGCCGGCGTCGACGTTCCAGTCTTCGTAGGCCTTGATCCAGGTTTGGGACCGCATCTCGGCCTTGCGCACCATCGGCCCGGCCAGCATCGAGGTGTGGATCTCGTCGCCGGTGCGGTCGAGGAAGCCGGTGTTGATGAAGCACACCCGGCTGCGGGCGGCCCGGATGCACTCCTTGAGGTTGACCGTGGTGCGCCGCTCCTCGTCCATGATGCCGATCTTCACCGTGTTGGCCGGCAGCCCCAGGATCTGCTCCACCCGCGCGAACACCTCGGTGGCGAAGGCCACCTCGTCGGGGCCGTGCATCTTCGGCTTCACCACGTACACCGAGCCGGTGCGGCTGTTGGGCAGGACCCGGGGGCCCCGCAGGTCGTGGGTGGCGCACAGCACGGTGACCAGCGCGTCGAGCAGGCCCTCGGGGATGTTGCGTCCGTCGCCGTCGAGCACGGCCGGCGTGGTCATCAGGTGGCCCACGTTGCGGCTGAGCAGCAGGGAGCGGCCGGGGCGGGTGACGGTGGAGCCGTCGGGGGCGGTGTAGACCCGGTCGGGGTTGAGGGCCCGGGTGAAGGTGACGCCGTCCTTGGTCACCTCCTCGGTGAGGTCGCCCCGGAGCAGGCCCAGCCAGTTGTGGTAGGCCTGGGCCTTGTCGGGACCGTCCACGCAGGCCACCGAGTCCTCGCAGTCGATGATCGTGGTGAGGGCGGCCTCCAGGACCACGTCGGCCACCCCGGCCCGGTCCACGGCCCCCACCGAGTGCTCCCGGTCGATCAGGATCTCGATGCCGAGCCCGTTGTGCTCCAGCCACACGCTGGCGGGGGTGTCGGCATCACCGGTCCAGCCGGCGAACAGGGCGGGATCGGCCAGGCCGGCCGTGGCCCCGTCGGGCAGGTCGGCCACCAGGGAGGCCGCGCCCGACGCCGCGACCGACACCCGGTAGGCGGTGATGAAGGCATGGGAGGTCGTGGCCCCGTCGCCCCCGTCGGCCAGCGTCAGGGGGGCCACGTCGTCGAGGAAGGCCCGCACCCAGGCGATCACCCGGTCGCCGCGGGCCGGGTCGTACGGCCCCGGGGGCGGGCTGTCGCCCAGGGCGTCGGTGCCGTAGAGGGCGTCGTAGAGCGAGCCCCACCGGGCGTTGGCGGCGTTGAGGGCGTAGCGGGCGTTGGTCACCGGCACCACCAGCTGGGGGCCGGGCACCACGGCGATCTCGTCGTCCACGTGGTCGGTGTCGATGGTGAACGGGAGCCCGTCGGGCACCAGGTACCCGATCTCCTCGAGGAACCGGCGGTAGGCGTCGGGGTCGTGGGATTGGCCGGCCCGCTGCTGGTGCCAGTCGTCGATGGCCCGCTGCAGGATCTGGCGCCGCTCGAGCAGCTCGGCGTTGCGGGGCCCGAAGTCGGCCACCAGGCCGGCCAGCCCGGCCCAGAACGCGGCCGGGTCGACGCCCGACCCGGGCAGGGCCTCCTCCAGGCAGAACGCGTGCAGATCGCGATGGATCGAGAGCCCGGCTTCGGTCACGTACGCGTCGGCATTGGCCACTGGATTCCTCCTCAGGGGTTCGACCGCACACTATTGGCCCGCCGGCTGCTCCCGAAAGGCGTGGACCTGTGAAAACTGGGCTATCAATTCCCCCCATGCCCACCGACCTCACCGGCCAGACCGTCGAGCTGCTGGCCACGATGATCCGCAACGCCTGCGTCAACGACGGCACCCCGGAGTCGGGCCAGGAAGTGCGAAGCGCCGACACCCTCACCGCCTTCCTCAGCGGCACCGGGCTCGACGTCGAGCGCTACGAACCGACCCCGGGCCGGGTGTCGATCGTGACCCGCATCCCCGGGCGTGACCCCAAGGCCCCCAAGCTGCTGCTGATGGGCCACACCGACGTGGTGCCGGTGAACCCCGACGGCTGGGTCAACGACCCGTTCGGGGGCGAGGTGATCGACGGCGAGGTGTGGGGCCGGGGGGCGGTCGACATGCTGAACATCACCTCGTCGATGGCCGTCGCCTTCCGCCAGCTGGCCACCAGCGGGTTCCGCCCCACCGGCGACCTGATCTACTTCGCCGTGGCCGACGAGGAGGCCGGCTCGGCCCACGGGGCCCAGTGGATGGCCGACAACCACCCCGAGTCGATCCGGGCCGACTACGTGCTGACCGAGAACGGGGGCCTCCATTCCGGCTCGCCCGACGCCCCCGCCATCGGCATCAACATCGGGGAGAAGGGCGTGGCCTGGCGCCGGCTGCGCCTCACCGGCACCCCGGGCCACGGGTCGATGCCGTTCCGCACCGACAACGCGCTGGTGAAGGCGGCGGCCGTGGTGCAGCGCCTGGCCGACTACCGCCCCCCGCCCCGCTTCAGCGAGCTGTGGGCCGAGCGGGTGGCCAGCCTGGGGGTCGACGACGAGCTGCGGGCCGCCCTGCTCGACCCGGCCCGGATCGACGAGGTGCTGGCCACCATGCCCAACCGGGGCGCCGCCTCGTATCTCCACGCCTGCACCCACACCACGTTCTCGGTCAACGTGGTCGACGGCGGCCCGCAGATGAAGACCAACGTGATCCCCGACACGATCGAGCTCCAGGTCGACGTCCGCACCCTGCCCGGGGAGGGGGCCGACGAGGTCCAGGCCCATCTCGACGCCGCCTTGGGCGACCTGGCCGACACGGTGGCGGTGGAGATCATCATGAACGACCCGGCATCGATCAGCCGGACCGACAACCCGCTGTGGGAGACCCTGCAGCGGGCGGTGGCCCGGCCCTTCCCCACGGCCCGCCTCACCCCCCAGATGATCGTGGGCTTCACCGACGCCCGGGTGTTCCGCCAGATGGGGTCGGTGGCCTACGGCGCCGGCCTGTTCAGCCCCGAGCTCGACAACGGCGAGTTCTCCAGCCGGTTCCACGGCCACAACGAGCGGGTGGACGTCGAGTCGCTGCGACTGTCGACCGAGCTGTGGCTCGACGTGGCCCGCGACCTCCTGGGCTGATCTTTTTCCGCCCCGGGGGTATCCCGGAGGAGGGTGCCGTGCGGTTACGAACCCATGACGCCGACCGCCACCACCTGTGCCGCCGAGGCCGATTACCGCATCGACGACGAACGCGACGACGCTGCGGCACCGGTCTCCCGCACCATCACCCGTCGAGGGGTGCTGGGCGCGCTCGCCGTGGGAGCGGTCGCCGTGGCGTGCGGGCCGGGCGACGGTCCCGACACCGCGGCGGCACCGTCCGGTAGCGCCCCGTCCACCCCTCCGCCGGACGGCCCGGTCGCCCCGCCGGCCGGCGGAGGGGCCACGACCGCCAGCACCGTGGCCGCCAACGCCACGGGCCCCGAGCTCGACCAGGTGCAGCTCCCGGGTGCACCGGCGGCCAGCGGTGGTGCCCCGGCGCCACCCGCCCCGGCCGGGGGCGCCACCCCGCCCGGCCCGCCGGTGGCCACCGGCACACCACCGGCCGGCGCACCGGGGCCCAGCGGCTCACCGGCCACACAGCCCACCGCCCCCCAGTCCTCGACGCCGCCGTCGTCGAGCTCGCCAGCGCCTGCCCCCGCAGCCCCTGCGGCGGGTGCCGCCCCCGCCGGGGCGGCACCGGCCGTGGTCACGCCCCGGGCCGCGGCCGCACCGGGGATCCTGCTCGCCAACCGGATCACGTTCGGGGTCACCCCGGCGGTCCTGGGCCAGATCGAACAGCTCGGCGGCGGCGGCTTCGTCGACGACCAGCTCACCCGGACCGCCCCCGATCCCGACGTCGAGTCCAGGCTCGGCTCGTTGGCCATGCTGCGGCTGAACCCCAGCCTGGCCTCCTACAACGCCGTGCAGGGCCAGGGCGCGGCGCGCTTCCGCCAGGAGATGACGTTGGCCGCCATCACCCGGGCCGTGTCCAGCCGCCATCAGCTGTACGAGGTGATGTGCCACCTCTGGATGGACCACTTCAACATCGAGGTGTTCGGCGACGGCGCGGCCCGCCACCTCCTCGTCGACTACCAGGAGAAGGTCATCCGGCCCCACGCC
>Ga0268299_1002377_pt1 | contig 22908 bp, 18 predicted proteins | sample NOBtaG_FD_193484 | JGI IMG/M metagenome (GOLD analysis project Ga0268299, IMG submission 193484) | Activated sludge microbial communities from bioreactor in Nijmegen, Gelderland, Netherland - NOB reactor | ecosystem: Engineered > Bioreactor > Aerobic > Activated sludge | place: Netherlands... | reverse complement strand
TCAAAGGTCCGGAATAGGGGGGTCAGACCAAATCGGAACAGGGGGGTCAGATGGACCGGAATATACACCAATCTCGGGGAGTAATCTTGGGAGCCACTGTTTACGCTCCCAATACCAAAAAACTAAAAGGCTTCCCATTTGATATCGTCATTTTTGATGAAGCGTCCCAAATGACTGTTCCCCTTGCTGTTGCTGCTATGTCTGCTGGTACAAAATTCATTTTTATAGGCGACCATAAGCAGCTTGCTCCGATTATCTCTGAGAAACAAACTGATAAAGAACTTTCAAAATCAATTTTTGAATATTTATTTCAATTTTCTCCAGGAACGATGCTCAAAACAACCTATCGGATGAACAAAGAGATCAACCATTTTCCAAATGCCTTTTTTTACGGTGGAGAATTAACCACAGACTCATCCGCTACTGATCGACGCCTTCATTTTAAAACAGCTCCAAATCAATATCAGCAGATTTTGGATATTGAATCGCCAGATGTATTTGTGGAGTTACACCATACTGGTATGACAACCTATTGTAGAGCCGAGGCATTACTGATTGCAGGTATGGTAACGGAAGCACTTCGTTCCGGAATTCAACCTAAAGAAATCGCCGTCGTTACGCCATATCGTGCCCAAGTAAGGCTTATTCAGAGCGAACTGGCAAATCTTTTGGAAAATACGGAGATTAGCATCAAGAAAATATTCATCGATACCGTTGAGCGAATCCAGGGACAGGAGCGGGATTTAGTATTTTATTCTCTGGTGACGAGTGATAAAAAACTAATATTAGAAAAGGCAGATTTTTTCTTACAACCCCAACGCCTTAATGTAGCCCTTACGCGGGCTCGAAAAAAGCGTATTGTTGTTGGGAGTAATGCGTTGTTTAATTTGCAATCGAACGACCTTGAAATTCAGCAGTGGATTGATATTCTTCGAGCGTATTATAATTCTACAACAAAAATATCGGATATGGCAAACGAAGGTGAAGATTTGTTTTAATCTGTTATTCATATCAGCGTCGATATTTAAATAAGGTGTCTTGTCCAGAAATGACTTTACCCAAAGCACAAGTGCCAAGTGTCTTGTCCGGATATCCCTATTCCCCCTACCGCGAAAAACCGCCCCATTCCCCGCACCCCATGCGGCGAATAGCCCGTATATTCGCCGCATACTTTCCCGTAAATGCCCGATATCCATAAATATAAGCGGGTTGAAAGGTCTGACACATACCCAACATCAAAGACACGCCGCCCCCGCTCGTTCAGCAGTATCTTTCGGAACTGCTTGCCGCTTTAAAGGCAACCATCCCGGCCCGGCGGATGGATCAGAACCTGCTGATTGCTACGTGGAATGTCCGGTGTTTTGGCAAACATATCCCCTCGTGACCACACCAAAGCCGTTTGACCATGAACCATGCCGGAAAAACTGCACTCCGGTGTGACAAAAAGTTGCTTATTGCCGCCTATATAAATACTGTGCTTATTTTTGGTGCTGCTTTTCGAATGGAAGGCTATATGCTGAAATTGGTTTCTTTTGACACAAGCAACAGTGATACCGCAGCATGCCAACCATTTTGCGTCATTCATGATCTAAACGGGCAATTCAATGAATACCAGGATTCGAACATTTTTAAAGTGGACCGGGGGCATATTGGGTTCCCTCATCCTGCTTGTCGTAGCAGCCGGTATGTACATCTGGTCACAAATGCCCAAGCCGATGGGCCAGCCGCCTGTACTTCAAGCGGAGTTGTTTCAAAAGCCGGATGTTGAATATCCTGTCGAAGGGAAATTCATTTTCAAGTCGGCGGCCGAGTTGGCCATGCTGATAAAAACCAAACAAGCCACATCCGTGGAGATAACCCGGGAGCTCATCAATTACATCAAGAGCAACAACTACAAGACCAGGGCTTTTGTGTGGCTGTTCGAAAAAGAAGCACTTGATGCTGCTAAAGCGGCTGACCTGAAAGTCGAACGCGGTGAGCCACTGGGCTCTTTGCACGGCGTACCGGTTTGCATCAAAGAACAATTCTGGGTAAAGGGCAAGCCCTGCACCTGGAATTCCGAGAGTTTCCAGGGGTTTGTCGCGCCGCGCAATGCCCCGGTGGTGGATGCCTGGGTAAATGAGGGGGCAATTATCCTCGGGACGACGAATGTGCCCAGGCTGCTCATTGATATACAAACGATGGGCGACATTTATCCGGACGCCAGCAACCCGTATGATACGACACGCACACCGGGCGGGAGCACGGGAGGCGGAGCAGCCGCGGTGTCCTCCGGGTTTTGTCCGCTGAGCCTCGGAGGGGACATGGGCGGCAGCATCCGGGTTCCGTCCGGGTTCTGCGGTATTTACGGCCTGAAAACCACCGAGGGGAGCATGGGAAAAAAATACGGTTCCTCTCCGGATACAACGGGTAATGGCAAATACTTCAGCATGGCTGTTGCAGGTCCTATGGCAAGAACGGTTGACGACATCGAACTTGGCTGGAACGCCATGATAAAGCCGTGGCACGACAACAATACCTGGCTTCCGGTAGAGGAGAACAAAGGCTTGTCTGAGTACAAACTTGCCTATTTCGATGAGTGGCGTTTCGGAAAGGACAAGATTGCCGTATCCACTTCGGTGAAACAGAGGCTTCAGACGCTGGTGGACTCCTTGAAAAGCCACGGAGTGGCCATGGAAAATGTTCAGCCCGGCAATTTTGCCGAAATGAGGCAAATGCACATGCTCTTAATGGCGTATATGGTGTTTGACAAACAACCCTGGATTATACGCCAACTGATCAAACATGAATTTGAAAGCGGAACGCCGCTCAAAGTTGATTTGAGCGAAGGCATTTCCTGTATTGGTGATCTTGATGCTGCGGAATATGACAAAATACTCCTGCGGAGGGACACCCTCCGGGCGGCCATGGAGCGGTTTTTTCAAACGTATGACTTCCTGATACTTCCCATAACTCCAGGCCCGGCAATCGTCAAGAACCCGAACCATGAGCCGATGTCTGTGGACGGTGTCAAAATGGAATATTGGGATCATTTCCATTATGCTATGTGCTTTAATGCAACAGGTCATCCGGCGCTGACCATTCCACTGGGCCTGAGCAGCGAGGGGCTGCCTATTGCAGTACAGGTAGTAGGGCCGATGTATTCTGAAAAGCGACTGATCCACTTTGCCCGGTTAATCCAGTCGTTGCATCAAGGGTACATTCGCCCGAAAGCGTAATTGTTGAGATATGGGTACGAGTGGGTTGGTCCCGTTATGGTAGCCGCCAAATCTTCAAAAACAGCAGTTCCTGGCCCTGACGCATGGATGGTGGAAATGTAGTGTCGAAACCTCTACATTTGGTGAGGTGGTTGCTGTTTTGGGAAGACGTCATATCTATTTTTTATTTGACTTTAGTTTTCCGGATATCCTCGCACTAGTTGTGAATCTAATTTGGTTAACAGTTAGTTTTAACGTCTCAAAAAATCTGGATAGTTAGTAACTGGCAATCGCCTTATGCTTGCAATTTTTGTAATGCCAACCGTAAAGGATCGCTTGCCTAAATCCTTCTGAACGTCTCAAATTCGGGAGGCGAAATGCCATGAGTACCAATAGCAGCACCATAAGTCAATAAATCAAGTCGCTATACACACGTTCACATGCCCAACATCACAGACACGCCGCCCCCGCTTGTTAAACAGAATCTTGCGGAGCTGCGAGCCGCTTTACATGCAGCCATCCCGGCCAGGCAGATGGATCAGAACCTGCTGATTGCTACCTGGAACGTCCGGGGTTTTGGCGACATCACCCGCGAATGGGCCAGCGGCCCCGACGACAGCCCGCGCCGCGACCTGCACTCGGTGCTTTGTATCGCCGAAATCATCAGCCATTTCGATGTGGTGGCCCTGCAGGAAGTAAAAGGCAATATCCGCGGCCTGCGCGATACGCTAAAAGTATTGGGGCCGGACTGGAGCCTGATCCTGACCGACGTCACCCGCGGTTCGGAGGGCAACAACGAGCGTATGGCCTACCTGTTCAATACCAAACGGGTACAACTCTCCGGCCTTGCCTGCGAACTGGTGGTGTCGCTGGAAGAACTGGACAACGTGGATGAAGCCTCCCTGAAAAAACAATTCGCCCGCACGCCTTATGCGGTGGGGTTCCGCAGCGCGGGCATCACCTTCGTGCTCACCACCTTGCACATCCTGTACGGAAGCAAGGCGAAAGATCGTATCCCCGAACTCAAGGCTATTGCCAATTGGATGGCATCCTGGGCGCAGGACATGAATGATTACGAGCAAAACCTGATCGTACTGGGCGACTTCAACATCGAAGAACGCGGCGATCTGCTGCACAAAACATTTATCTCCCAGGGCTTGCATATCCCCTCCGACATGATGCGGCCGGAAGTGACGCGTTCCATTTTTAACAAAACCAAGTTCTACGACCACATCGCGTGGTTCGATACCACGGTTGCCAAACTTACGCTGGAGTTTGTCCAGGGAGGGAATTTTGATTTTTTACCTACCGTGCTTAAAGGCAGGGGACTGACGAAGACCAATATCTCGTTTATGATCTCCGATCACTATCCGCTTTGGGCGGAGTTTAAGGTGAACAAGGGGTAGCAAGGGGAGGTGTCTGTTCAGTGTGCGTCATGACGCGCATTGTTTATTAATTCGGTGCACTACTGGCTATTAAGGATAAACTGCGCCGGGGCGCCCGGGCGCTCCCGGATCCTGCCATGCCGTCTTTTCCGGCTACGGAATCCGTATTCCAGCAGAAGAAAAAAATCATCTACTTCTCCGGTAACAACTTTCCATGCCTGCGGATTTCCAGCAGTTCACCAATCAAAAAGATTTTTTTCAGATCAAAAACCATCGTTTTTATGAAAACACCAATCGCCCGGTACCTGCTGGTACTGATCACAGGCATCTTGTATGCCAACTCCGCAACCGCCCAATTTGGCATGGGCAAGCCCAAGGAAATCAAGGAACTCAGCGAACGCAAGATGATTGTCATCGTGGAGGAGCTGAGCAAAAAGGCCACCGACAAACTGAAAAGAAAAGGCAAAACCACCGAACTGGCCGACATCGAAAAACACTACGAAGCCTTCAACGCCATGGTGAAGGAAATCGTGGAAAAACGCTGGACGATGCATACGGAAGTGGAGTACAAGACCTGGGCGGCGTTCAAACGCCTGTCCAACAAGCAGCGCGAGAAGTACGGCGTCATCTACTTCATGTCCAAAAGGGCATCCAACAGCCGGGCCGGTTACGTGACGTCGGGCTACACGATCCTCAGCAGCGACATGGACGAGAAGGACGTGAAGGAGCACAACTTCGCGTCCCTTTTTCAAACCTTCACCGTGGACAAGGCCGAAGATGTGCCAGTGGACAAAATCAAGTTCAACGCCACGCCCGTGTACTCCATCACCCTGCCCGAACTGTACCCTACGGCGCTTTCGGTGACGTACGCCATTGTGATGACCAACACCTACTTCGAAAAGCGCGTGGTCGGCGAGAAGTTTTCCCGAAAATCGTTCGAAAAAGAAGTGGCCACCAACAGCGAGCTGTTGGCGGACAAGACGCTGCTCATCCGGGAAGACTGGAAGGACGACGAACTGACGCTCGGCAGGATCAAGGAAATCTACCCGCACCCCGTTCGCACGGTGGGCCAGCGGGAACTTGCCGACATCGTGGCTTCGGGCGATCCGGCATACGCTTGGTTCGTGGTGGTTCCCACGGTCAATTCGGGCAGCAATGCCAATTCGGTGATCTATATGCACCAGATCGTGGACAACGCCAACGGCGACGTGTGCGGGATGTACCTGCCCAGCACCGGCGGCATGATCCTGAAGGCGTACATCGGGGGTTCGGCGGGCAAAGACCGCATGACCGAAAAAACCTTGCAAGACCTCGTGGGGGACATGCCTTCGGTGGCAACAAATCGCTAACGCAAAATTTTCAAATACCACATACCACTTATGAAACACCAAACTTTTCTGTGGGCACTGCTGCTCGGCATGGCCAGCGGCCTGTCGGCCCAAGCGCCCGGTTATCTCGGCAAGCGCTTCTTCGTGAAGCCGGAATTCTCCTCCATGTTCGCCCTGTCCAACCCCACGGCCGATTACGTCGGCTCGGCCGACCCGTTCGCGCTCAACGTCCGATACGGCCTGCAGCTCGGCTATGCCCTGTCGCGACGCAGCGCCCTGACCGTGGAGGCCAGTTACATGAAAACGGGCATGGTCATGAGCGCCTACACGCCCTCCATACAGAACAACAGCAGTAGCGATGTACACGACCTGCTCTACAGCCTCGGCGGGCCGGAAATCGGCATTTCTCTGCAAACCTACAACCCCTTGCGGGGCAGCATCGCGCCCATGGGCTTTTTCACCGCCTGGCGCCTGCGCATGGCTTTTTTGAATGGCATCGTTCAAGAAGACCGGATCACGTACGCCAATGGCGACGCTTCCGCTGGCACGCGCCCGCTCGACATCAACCCCTCGTACAACCAACTGACGCTGGGGGTCGAGTTGGGCCAAAACATCGTCGTGGCCGACCGCCTCGTGCTGAGCATTTCCGCCGAGGCAAACATCCCGCCCTTCAACCTAAGCAGCGATAACTCAAACTACGACAGTGGAGACGGTCAGAGCGTATTTGATTACGTCGCCGCCGACCGCATGCGCTGGCACTCTTGGTTCATGGTCAAAATCGGCGCGGGATACTTGTTCTGAAACCTATAAACCATCTCTCTTTATGAAAAACATCGTTCAATTTATCACAGCCATCTTGATCGTATCGGCTTTGCCGCTCGGCGCTCAGGAAAGCCATCAGCCGCTCGTGGCTACCGGAAAAATACCGGCCGAGTTCATCACGGCCTCCAAGGCCAAGTACAGCCGGGCCATCAAGGAAACTTCCAAGTCCAAAAAGCCGCGAAAAGAGGTCAAGGCCCGCAATCGGTTTGCGCTGGAAAGCAATTTCATCCTCGACGACCTGCTCCGCAGCGGGCGCGTGCTGTTCAACGACGAGGTGTCCACCTACCTCGGCGAGGTGGCGACGACCCTGACCACATCCAAACCCCTGGCGCTGAAAACCCCCTTGCGCGTGTATGCCCTGCGCAGCAGCGCCGTGAACGCCTTCGCCACCGACCGCGGCGAGGTGTTCGTGACCCTTGGCCTGCTCGCGCAATTAGAGAACGAGGCCCAACTGGCCTACATCCTGGCGCACGAACTGACGCACGTGGAGAAGAAACACGCGCTGAATTTTTACCTGAAAGCCGACAAATTGGACAAAAACGACGGGCGCAGTGTACTGGGTCGAACCTCGTCGGACGACAAACTGCTCGAGGCTTGCGCGTTCTCCAAGGAACAGGAAAACGAGGCCGACCGCATCGGGTTGGAGCGGATACTGGGCACCAAGTACCGCACGGCCTCGCTGCCGGTGGTGTTCGACGTGCTCCAGTACAGCAGCCTGCCCTTCGACGACGTCCCCTTCGACCGCAGTTCGTTGGAGTCGGAGCACTACCGGATTCCCGATGCCTATTGGCTGGAACAAGTGAAACCCATCGAGGGGGAGGCCGACGACAAGGACGACAAGCACCACTCGCACCCCAACCTCAAATCCCGCCGCGAAGCCATGCAAACCGTGCTGGCCAAACATGCGGACGGGCCAGACAAATCCGACTATCTCGTGTCCGCCGAACGGTTCGTGCGCGTGCGCAGCCTTGCCCGCAACGAACTGCCCCTGCTGTACCTGCACGCCGACCGCCACGCCGAGGCCATTTATTCTGCCTCCTTGCTGTTGCACGCGCACCCCAACGATTTTGGCCTGAAAAAATGCATCGCCAAGGCGCTGTACCTGCACGCCAAGTTTCGCAACGACGACGACTATCGGTTCGACGGCGACTACAAGGACATCGAGGGTCAGTCCCAGCAATTGTTCCACCTGTTCGAAAAAATGCCGGCCACGGAGGCCATCGTGCTTGCCCTGCACTATGTTTGGCGGCTGCACCGGGAAAATCCCGACGACGCGGAACTGAAGATCGTGACGGAGGACCTGTTTTTCGAGTTGGCTCGTGCGCACGACAAACTCGATGCGTTCAGCAACGACGCTCCGGCGGTTGCCGAGGCCGCTGCTCCGGTAGCGGACACTGCCGTCTCCAAACCGGCACTTTCCAAGTACGACCGCATTCGCCAACAAAAAACGGCGGAAGCGGCCCCCGGCGGCGCCCGCTACTGGAGCCACGCTTTCGTCGGGCAGCTGCACGACGAGACGTTCCAACAGTATTGGAAAGCGGCGGAGAAACGCCGCGACGACTATACCAAGGCGGCAAAGTACTTCGACACGCCGAAAGGACGCAGGCAATTCAAACGCGACCGCAAGGATGGGCTGAGTCTCGGCATTCCCAAAATTGCCATCGTGAACCCGTTCTACCTCAAGTTGGACGAACGCAAGGATCAGGCCGTGCAGCATATCGAAACCGAGGACGGCCAGGAGCGTTTTCGCTCCCTGATCCGGGAAGTGAGCGCCATCTCCGGCCTGAAAACGACCCTGCTGGACGTGGGCACGCTCAAGGAAAATGATACCGAGACGTTCAACGACATCCGGTTCCTCAACGAGTGGTTTGCCGAACAGGGGCGGCATTTCGACCTCACGCTCACGCCGGGTACCCAGCAGGAACGCATCAACGCCATCGCCAAAAAATACGGTACCGACTATTTCCTGTGGACGGGGGTCATTTCGCTCCGGGAGAAAAAAGGCAAGGACTGGCTGTACATCCCGGCAAGCCTGCTGCTCTTTGCGCCGACGCTGCCCTTGGCCACCTACCTCGCCGTGAAGCCCAAGTACGAAATGCTGCACTACACCATGCTCTACGACGTGCGCACGGGCCGGCACCAGGTGCTGAAATTTGAAACGTTCCAGCACCGCGACACCGATGCCATGGTAAAAGCCCACCTGTACGACGCCTTCGTGCAGATCAAACGCAAATAGTTAGTGATGAGTGATGAGTGATAAGCGATGAGTGATGAACACCCTACGGGACTCATCGCTCATCACTCATCGCTCATCACTAATTGTGCAGCGCGTTCGGAGGCTCCTCCTGCGCCCAATTTTTGTCGCAATTCCGCGTATCCGGCCCGAAGCGCTTTGGCGTTATCGGGCTTTAAAATTTCCCCAAGGGCATTTTTCAGGGCCTCGGTGTTGAGGTCGTCCTGAATCAACTCCCGCACCAGCGGACGGTCCAGGATCAGGTTTACCAACGAAATGTACGGCACGCGCACGACCCGTTTGGCAATGGCGAACGACAGCGGGTTTCCGGCGTAGCACACGACTTGTGGCGTGCCCACGAGCGCCGTTTCCAGGGTGGAGGTGCCGGATTTGACCAAGGCGGCCGCAGCCGACCGCAACAGGTCGTACGTATTTCCCCGAACGAGGCGCACAGTTGGGTGCCCGCTCAAAAATGGTTCGTAGAATTCATCGGGCAGGGCAGTAGCGCCGGCGATGACAAACTCGAAGTCCGGGAACGCTTTCACCACCGACAGCATGGGCGGCAGTATCCGGCCAACTTCCTGTTTTCGGCTCCCCGGAAGCAGGGCTATGATTTTTTTCCCGGTGCTTTTTGGCAACGCCGCTGCACTTTCGGCAGGGATCACATCCAGCAGCGGGTGGCCGACATACGCGACGTCCATCCCGTATTTTTTGTAAAAATCCACCTCGAACGGCAGGATGACGATCATTTTGTCCACGCAGCGCTTGATGGCATGCACGCGAGCTGTGTGCCAGGCCCACAGCTGCGGCGAGATGTAGTAAATCACCCTGATCCCGTGTTTTTTGGCCCATTTGGCCATGCGCAGGTTGAAGCCCGGGTAATCAATCAGGACGAGCGCGTCGGGCCGATACTCCAGAATATCTTTTTTGCAGAACCGAAAATTGCGCAGGATGGTCGGCAGGTTGCGCACTACCTCAAGGAAGCCCATGAAGGCCAGGTCGCGATAATGTTTGACCAAATGCCCGCCGGCGGCCTGCATCAGGTCGCCGCCCCACACCCGGCATTCGATGTTGGGCTGCCGGCGCTTCAGCGCCCGGATGAGGTTCGAGCCATGCAGGTCGCCGGAGGCTTCCCCCGCAATGATGTACAGTTTCATGCTATTGGCTGTTGGCCGTTGGCTATTGGCCGTTGGCCGTTGGTTGTTGGCCGTTGGCTGTTGGCCTCATTCACAGTACACACAAGGGTGTTGTGTACGCTTAGTCGGAAGCCAACAGCCAACAGCCAACGGCCAATAGCCAATAGCCAACGGCCAAAAGCCGGTTATGGAAGTTAAGCGATTTTTCGTGTTTGTCGGGGGGCTGCGGGGGCGTGCATCTTTGTGTCATCAAATCACCGCGAGCCAAAGAGCGGCGAAGATAGGCCCGAAATCCTGACCCCAAAAAAACCTTTGAAACCTGATTCGAGAAAGTTAGTGATTCGTTTGTCCTGTTCCTGTTCGGCCCCTTAAGACCAGATGAAAACGCGAAAAGGAAATGTTTGTGAAAAGCCCTGGTTGTCCTTGAAAACTACTCTTGAAACCAAATCAAGTACGCAGAAGGGAAGCTGCGATGTGTTCTGTTCTTGTCAAGGCCCTGCAAAATCATTTGAAAACTGAAAGCACCTAAACCTTTTCATTACGACGGGTGTAACCTCGGGAGCCTTGGCTCTACAAATCCTGAAAGCCGATCTATGTTCTCCGGTGGGCCTGACGCAGCCTGGCAAACGGCTCAGCGCTCCAGGGATCAAATGGCCAGTTGCCGCGTTGGTTGCCCGCCGGAAGTACATTGATCTGAAAACTAAAAAAAACCTTGGCGGGGAAGGCCCCGAAAACCAGTGAAAACTAAAAAAACCTTGGCGGGGAAGGCCTCGAAAACCAGTGAAAACTAAAAAAACCTTGGCGGGGCAAGCCCCATCAAACCGGTGAAAACAAAATATACGCTTTGGAGGAGGGAACACTCCATGAACCCAAAGCAAAGACAAACCTTGGCGGGGGATACTTTCACGAAGCGCCCGCTCCCTTACAGAAGGGGGCGGGTTTCGTTTTTCTAGTGATGAGCGATGAGCGATGAGTGATGAGCGCACTACGAAACTCATCGCTCATCGCTCATCACTCATCGCTCAATGAAACGCCCGCCAGTCGCGCAGGGGCAACCGCTCCAGCGGGTACCAGTTGCCCCACCAATCGAAGTATTCGAGGTTGTGGAAATTCAGTTTGTAGTCGAACTCGCTGGGCAGGTCGTACACGAAGCCGGGGTAATAAAATTCTTTGCCGAGGTAGCGGGCATACTCGATTTCCAGCAACATGGTGTAGGTGCCGAGGCTGCGCCAGGCTTCGTCCGGGTCGTGGATGCAGTAGTTGCCGGCCATGCTGCGGTGGCCGACGTGAAAAAAACTGCTGGCCAAATGCCGGTTGCCCTCGAACACGTCGAACTCCACGCCGAGGCAAGGCATCAGGTGACTCCAAGTGCTGAAAAAACCGTAGATCGAAACCGGGCGGTTGTAGTGAAACCGCCGGGCGTGCAATTCGAAAAGTTCTTCGTGCCGGCGCAGGATGTTCAGCGGGCGGCGCAGCACCCGCAGGTCGGCGTTGCGGCGCAGGCACTTCCGCTGACTTTTGCTCAGTTGAAATCCGTCGAGCCGGATGCGCAGCAGGATCACCCGACAAGGCTCGCCGCGCCACTCCCAGAGGTTGCGCCGAAAAATGATGTCCGACCAATAGCACCAGCCATCCTCGCAGAAGCGGTCGAACACCATGGGATGCAGCGGCTCCATCGGGAGGTATTCCTCGATGGGGGTGGGATTGAAGGCAATGTCCCGAAAAACCGGTAGCGATCTGGCGTGCAAGCGTCCGAAATTGGTGAAATTTGCGCGTTCTTGCGCGGTACCGTGCGTGACTTCGAACGTGTCACAGAGGCTCACAGAGTTTAAGAGGGCACAGAGTTATATTTTTTTCTCTGTGTCCTCTTAAACTCTGTGAGCCTCTGTGACACTTTTCACGCTACGAACGCACGCACAACTTTTACCGGGCAAATCAGTTTAGACCCGAAGCCCCGAAGGTAAAGCAACATCATGGCTCAAGCGAAAAACAAAATCCATTTTTCCGACCAGTTCGCTTCCCTGCGCAACGTGCCGCGTTTTTTCCGAATGATCTGGGCGGTCTCGCCCGGCCTGACGCTCTGGAACGTAGTGCTGCGGGTCGTGCAGGCCGCAGTGCCCTTGGCCATGCTGTACGTGGGAAAGGAAATCATTGACATCGTGGTGCAGGCCGTTTCGGAACCGAAATTTGCCGAAGGCATTGCGCACATGTCGCACCCGGTGTGGTATTGGGTCGGGCTGGAGTTTGCCCTTGCCGTGGTCAACAGCCTGCTCGGTCGGGCCATCACCCTGACCGACAGTCTTTTGGGCGACCTCGTGAACAACGACTCCTCCGTCCAGATCATCCGACATGCCGCGACGCTCGACCTGTACCAGTTCGAGGATGCGGCGTTTTACGACAAACTCGAACGTGCCCGAACCCAGACCGCCGGTCGCACGGCCCTGATGAGCATGGTCCTCACGCAGGCACAAGACTTGATCACCGTGATTTTCCTGGCTGCCGGCCTCACCGTGTTCAATCCCTGGCTCATGCTGATCCTGTGCGTGGCGGTCATCCCCTCGTTTGTCGGCGAAACCAAGTTCAACCGCGACTCCTACTCCCTCACGCGCTCCTGGACGCCCGAGCGCCGCGAACTCGACTACCTGCGCTACATCGGCGCCAGCAACGAGACCGCCAAGGAGATCAAGATTTTCGGGCTGGAAGGGTTCATTGCCGACCGGTTCAAGGTCATTTCGGACAAATACTACAAAGCCAACAGTGTGCTCGCCATGCGCCGGGCTGCCTGGGGCGGTTTTTTTTCCGCACTCGGCACAGCCTCGTACTACGCGGCATACATTTTCATCGTGGGTCAAACCGTGTTGGGTGCCATCTCCATCGGAACGCTCACGTTTTTGGCGGGCGCATTCAGCCGCCTGCAAGGGCTGCTCCAAAGTATCGTGAGCCGGTTTTCGCGCATTGCCGAAATGGCGCTCTACCTGCAAGACCTGTTCGAGTTTCTGGAACTGAAACCGCTCTCCCACGCGCACGAGGGCACGCACAAAGTGCCGCGTCCGATCAAGGAAGGATTCCGTTTTGAAAACGTCGGTTTCCGGTACCCGGACAGCGAGACCTGGGCCTTGCGACACCTCAGTTTCGATCTTCCTCCCGGAGAAAAACTGGCCCTCGTCGGCGAGAACGGCGCCGGCAAAACCACCGTGGTAAAACTGCTGGCCAACTTGTACGAACCCACCGAAGGACGCATCCTGCTCGACGGCGTGGACCTGCGCGCGTACGACCCCGACGACCTGCGCCGCGAGATCGGGATCATTTTTCAGGACTATGTGCGCTTCATGTTCACCGCCGCCGAAAACATCGCCATCGGCAATATTCCCGAGCGCCAGAACCGCCCCCGCATCGAGGATGCCGCCGAAAAAAGCCTGGCCGACGCTGTCGTCGAGCATTTGCCCAAAAAGTACGACCAGATGCTCGGCAAACGCTTCACCGGCGGCGTGGACCTGTCGGGCGGGCAGTGGCAAAAGGTCGCGCTCGCCCGGGCCTACATGCGCGAGGCCCAATTGGTCATCCTCGACGAGCCGACCGCGGCACTGGATGCCCGTGCCGAACACGAGGTCTTTCTCCGCTTCGCCGAACTGATGAAGGGCAAAGCCGCCGTGCTCATCAGCCACCGCTTCAGCACCGTGCGCATGGCCGACCGCATCCTGTTCCTCGAAAACGGCCAACTGCTCGAACTCGGCAGCCACGAGGAACTCTTGGCCAAAGGCGGGAAGTATGCCGAGCTGTTCCGCTTGCAGGCAAAGGGGTATTTATGATAGTGTTGAGTGTTGAGTTTTGGGTTTTGAGTAGGCCCAACTCAACACTCAAAGATCAACACTCAAAACTTGACTATGAGTCCTGATCACTTCTCTAACAAAACCGTGCTCATCACCGGCTCCGGCTCCGGTATCGGCAAAGCCACGGCGCTGGCATTCTGCCAGGCAGGCGCCTCGGTCATGCTCAACGGCCGCAACGCCGAAAAACTCGAACGCACCTGCGCCGAATTTCAGGCGATGGGTTATCGGGCCGGGTATGTCGTAGCCGACGTGCAGGACTACGCGCAGTGCCAACGGCTCGTGCATGCAACGCTGGAACAATTCGGGCGCCTGGATGCACTCGTCGCCAATGCCAGTTTGAGCATGCGGGCCGAGTTTGCGCAGATGGACCCATTGGTGTTCCGGCAAGTGCTGGATTCCAATATTCTCTCGCCCGCTTTCACCGCGCACGCCGCCATTCCGGCGCTTCGCGAAACGGGCGGCAGCGTGGTGTTCATCGGCTCCCTTTCCGGCATGATCGGCCTGCCCACCGGCTCGGCGTATTCGGCGGGCAAGATGGCCCTCACGGCGCTGGCCCAAAGCCTGCGGCTCGAATTGCACCGGGACGGCGTGCACGTCGGAATTGCCTACGTCGGTTTCACCAAAAACGACCCGGAAAAGCGCGTTTTTGATGCCGAAGGCCGGTTGGTGCCGGTTGCCGAACGGGCCGGCTGGATGCAACAAACACAGGAACAGGTGGCCAATGCCATCGTGCGGCTGGCAGCAAGGCGGGAGAAGCGCGTCATCCTGTCGGCTTTGGGGAAAGTCCTGTACATGCTCAACGCGGTCAGCCCCTCGCTGGCCGAGCACGGGGTGCGCTGGTCGTACAAAAAAATGGAGCGGATGTATAAATCCGAATGATCGTGTAGTTTTGTGCCGGTTATGTTGCTACCAGGGATCATACAAATTGAAAAAGTTCAAAATCGCTTGTCGGAAATCTGTCGCCGGCAAGGAGTCAAGCGCCTCTATGTCTTTGGTTCCGCGCTTACCAATCGCTTTGACTCTGAGCACCAAAGCGACTTCGATTTTTTTGTCGAAATGGAAGGTGCGTTGCATCCATTGGAACGGGGGGAACATTTGCTTCAACTCTGGAATGCACTAGAGGTGCTTTTTGAACGACCGGTTGATTTGCTCACGGACTCATCACTCCATAACCCTTACCTCAAAAGAGAAATTGAGGCTACCAAACGCCTGATCTATGACAGAACAAGCGAAGAAATATTTGTCTGATATCAGGAAGGCGATTGATCACATTGAACTGTTTACGGAAGACCGGCTTACGCAATCGAATCATTCATGCTTACGACAACTTGGATGAGACGGTTATTTGGGCAATTTTACAAAATCACCTCGATGGGCTAAAAGAAGAAGTCAGTAGGCTGCTCGGAAGTGATGCCTGACGCTCTCTTCGCTCCATCAATACTGTATTTCACCATGAAAGTACTCCTGCCCGTCCTCGTGCGCATCGCGGCCGTTTTTGTGGCCTTTTTGGCCCTACAATTTATTATTCCATACTATTTCTTAGTCGGTGGCGGCTTGCTAGCCGGCGCGTTTATGTTTAAAACCAGCGACGACCGTCCGCTCGCGCTCGGCCTGCTGATCGGAAGCGTCGTGTTCGGAGTGTTCGCATTTCTGTACGGGACGGTGTGATCGAAGTCAGGCGTTGACGTTCAGCCGAACCAACTGCCCCTCTACAGGAAATACAATCCAGTACTCCACCGATTTTTCCGAAAATACTGCTGGGGACATTACGTTCAGCCAGCCCGCCAGCGGCGCCACGGCCTTGGCCTGCTCCTTCCATTTTTTCATGCCTTCGGCAAATTTGGCAAACAGCAACACGGCCACCGCGTGGTCGTGTTCCAGCAATAAATCCACATCGGTGCTCAGCAGACGCCCGTTGATTGTCCCCTCCACCGGGAATTTCGGCAACCACCTCCTGGGTGAAAACTGTGCCGCCACAAACTGCCGGAAAGCCTCCGCTTGGCGCAGTACCTGCTCGGGATTCACGATACCGCCAATTCCCCGGTTTTGTAGCTGCAAGGCCGCCAGCGCCAAACGTTTCTCCCGGGGCAGGGTAGGGGAGTCGGTCACGAGAAAGGTCTTCGCGGCTTTTCCGATTTCGGGTTGGAATTCGCCCTCGAATTCCAGCCTGCGGGCAAACGCCACCGGCTCCAGCAGGGTGTAGCGAAAACCGGCCGGCCATTCGTTCAGGACATCTATTCGCTGCGGCAACCGGCTTTCGGCGTGTTTGCCCGCCCGTGGTTCGTGGTACGGAACCGTGGCTTCTCGAGGTGGCGCCTCGGCAAATTCCTTTGGCTTGTAGAGCGGTTCGTTTTCACAAAAAATCACCCGTCCGTTCCAAATGAAAGGCGTCTCGCCACTATCGGGGTCGAGCGTCGGGATACTTTCGTCGCCGTGGTGGAACACGCGGTTCAGCCAGGGCGTGCCCTTGGCGTTGGTCGGGAGTACGAGGTAGTCGCGGGCGCGGGTCAGACCGACGTACAGCAGGCGGGCCTCTTCCTCCAGCGCCTGTTTGGCGGAATATGCCCAAGCATCACTTTGTCGCAGGCTCTCTTCCAGGCGCGTGTTGCGCCACTGGTCGCCGTAGGGGTTTACCCAAAAGCGCAACCAGCGGTGGCCGAGGATGTCGTCGAGGTCTGGCTCGGGGCGTTCGGACACGAGGTTGATGCCCCAGACTTTTTCCTTCGAGGGCTGGTTGAGGTTGTGGCAAATGCAGATCGGGTACTCGAGGCCCTTGCTCCGGTGGTAGGTCAGTACGTTCACCGCGTCGGGGCTTTCGCCGCTGCCCTGGTAGTCCTGCCCGGCGCGGGCCAGTTCGTCGAGCCAGAGCAGGAAGCCGCCGAGCGAGGCCGCGGCATGCAGGCGTTGGCAGGCCGATTCGTAGTCGAGCGCGTAGCGGCGCAGCCGGTCGAGGTTGTCGAGACGCTGGGCGGCGTTGCCGAAACGCACGGCTACCCGGCGCAGGTCGAGGTCGTCGAGCACGTGGTTCAGGATTTCCGATGCGCTCAGGTCGGCGGTGCGGGGCCGCATGTCGAAGAGGCGGCGGATGATCTCCTGCTCCATTGCCCAGCGCCCCGGGTCTTCGCCCTGCTGGAGGCGGTGCAGGTAGTTGAGCCGGTCGTCGACGATCTCGTCGAGGGTTTTGGCGCCCGTCAGCGCGAGTATTTCGGCGATGCTGAGTGCATCCGAGGGGATGAGCAGGTATTTCAGGCAAGCCAGTACGAGTTTTCCTTCGGCGGTGTCGAGCAGTCCGGCGCGCGCGATGGCGGCTTTCAGTCCGGCGCGGTGCAGGGCTTCGGCCATGCCTTCGCAGCCTCGGTTGGAGCGGCACAACACGGCGATATCGCCAGGTTGCGCGGGTCGGGTCGTGTCGCGTTTTTTGGACCACACAGGCGTTTTCCGGTCCAACAACACCTGAATTTGCTCGGCAATACAGTTTTCCATCCAGGGGCTGCCGGGCACTTTTCGGTGATCGAGTTCGTTGCGGAAGTGCCAGTGGATGAGCGCGGCCCCACCCCCGGCCCCTCCCCCCGAGGGGAGGGGAGGCGCGACAAAGTCAGTTGAAGCGGTGGCTGGCTCTACGTCTCCCCTCCCCTCGGGGGGAGGGGCCGGGGGTGGGGCCGGCTCCAGCACCACCTGCTCCACCGGCATGTCTGAAAACGCCCGGGTGAAAATCGCGTTCACGGCGTACACGATGTCGGGGCGGCTGCGCCACGAGATGCCGAGCACGTTTTCGGGGCGCACGCCGCCGGTGGCGGAAATGATGGCCTGCATGAGCGCGGGTTCGGCGCCGCGGAAACCGTAGATGCTCTGCTTGGGATCGCCGACCCAGATGGAATGCCGGGCGAGGCGGCTGAGCTGCAGGAAAATATCAAGTTGGATGGGCGAGGTGTCCTGGAATTCGTCCACGAGCAGCAGGTCGAGTTCGGCGCGAAGGGCCTCGCGCACGGATTCGATGCGCAGCAGGCGGCTGACATAGGTTTCCATGTCGGTGTAGTCAATCAGGCCGCGTTTCTTTTTGTACTGCTCGTACTCGCCGAGGGCGTCGGCGGCGATGTCGAACATCAGTTCGATGAACTGGCCGATATCCTGGCGGAAGCGCAGGTGCTCGTCGTGGCTGCGGGCGAAGGTTTGCAGTTCCTCGAACAGCTCGCGGCTTTTGGCTGCCACTTTTACCTTGCTGATTTTGACCCACTCGTGCCAGTACAGTTCGCCGCGCCACTTCAGTTGGTTTTGCAGGCTGCGCAATTCTTCGGCGGCTTCGCGGGTGGTCTTGGTGTCGTCGGCTTCGTTGGCGTCGAGGGCGGCCACGGTCTGTTCAATCAGCGCGATGAGGCGGTTGTTCCACTGCTGGTCGTCGCCGGATTGGGCGGGCGGGAGCAGTTGTTCGAATGCTTCGCGGGAACGGCGTTTGCTGGTTTCGAGCACGGACTTGGTGAAATTGTTGGCCCGGGCCACGTCGGTCATTTCGCGGATGTCGCGCCGCCAGTCGTAGGAGTCGCCATCGATTTTTTTGGTGAGTCCGAGGCGGTCGGCCAGCCGGTTCATGGCCTCGATGCGCGACTCGCTGAGCACCTGGGCGAGGGATTCGTTGAACAGGCGCTGTTGGTCGTTGTCGGCGATGATCTCCACCAGCGGCGACACGCCCGCCTCAAACGCAAAACGCTGGAGCAGCCGCACGCCGATGCTGTGCACCGTGCCGATGAGCGCGCTGCCGAGTGCGTTGGCGGCCTCGGCCATGCCGTCTTCGAGCAGCCGGGCGCGCACCCGTTCCTGCAGCTCCGCCGCGGCTTTTTGGGTAAACGTGGTGGCCATGATGCCGCTTGGCCGCACGCCGGATTGCATCAATTCCACCATGCGATGGGTCAGCGTGTAGGTTTTGCCGCTGCCTGCCCCGGCAGAGAGGATGGTCAGGTTCAGTTTTGAGTTTTGGGTTTCGAGTTTTGAGTTTTGTGTGGGCATGGAGGTGGATTTTGGGGGCAAGTTCGGAAAATGGCTCGATTTTCCGAGCGCGGGTTAATGGGAACACGGATAACACAGATTTTGCAGATGCGGGCAGATTAAAAAAATCCGTGGGCATCCGAAACACCCCTGTCTGCAACACATTAAGTTTCAATAAATCTATCTGATGCCTGGAACCACGTGTGGCATCGGGTATCTGAGCGATATATTTGTCCAAAATATCAGCCAGCCTGAATGAATAAAAAAACCTATGACCTCATTCGTCACCGTCCGCACGACACCTATTTCGAGCAAGTGTTCAAGGTGCAGCCCGTAGTGCTGCAACTGCTCAAACAGTTTCTGCCGCCCGATCAGTTGGCGGTACTCGACCTGCGCACCCTGCGACTCTCCTCGGAGAGTTTCGTTGACGCAGACCTGCGGGAGTATTTCTCCGATCTGATTTATGCCTGCGAAACCCACCAAGCCGACCCGGTGCGCATTTGCCTCCTCTTGGAGCACAAAAGCGGCAGTACGGGCCGCCGCATTTATGTGCAATTAGGCAACTACCTGCGTGGGGTACAGGAAGAGGACATCGGCCAGCAGCGGCCTTGTTTCACGCTCACCATTCCGATCCTGTTCTACCACGGTACGGCGCCCTGGGCGCCCGGGCCGTTGCGGGAGCAGTACGGGGCGGTGCCTGCCTCCCTGGCGGGCTATGTTCCGCACTTCGATTTTGTCATGGTCAACGTGCAGGCCATGCTTGACGAAGAAATACGGAGCATGCAGGATGCGGTGCTGCTGCGCAACATTCTCCTGGTGTTCAAGCACGCGCGGGAGAACGAATTCATCCGGCGGTATTTCCGCGAAGTGCTTATTTTTGTCCACGAAAACCTGCCGGAGGAGTTGTCGTTAAGCCTGTTTGAGGCCACGTTTTTGTACCTGCAGGTAATTTCATCATTCAAAAAACACGAGATCATGGAACTGGCAGAAACCTTGCCGCCGCAATTGGAACAAAAAGTCAAGCATACCTACGAGTACTTTTTGGAAGAAGGCTTTGAAAAGGGCATGGAAAAGGGCATGGAAAAGGGCATGGAAAAGTTGCTCATCGCTTTTTTGAAAAAGAACCCGCACTTGTCTGACCGGCAGGTGGCAGATTCTTTTGACATCTCGATGAGCATGGTAAAAAAAGCACGCATTGCCCTGGGAGGAAAGGCCTGACGGGGAAAGTGGTTCCCTCTCGAAAAGCGTACCGCTGCTTTTTGATCACTGGTTCCTAGTGATCACCGGCATTTCACTTCCGAATAAAATACACCGCCAGCACCAGAAATACAAAGCCCACGAAGTGGTTCCACTTCAGCGTTTCGTTTTTGAAAAACACCAGCGTGAACCCCACGAACACCACCAGCGTGATGACCTCCTGGATCACCTTCAGGTGCAGTAGCGAGAACGGCCCGCCGTTTTCGGAGTAGCCGATTCGGTTGGCCGGCACCATGAAACAGTATTCGAGAAACGCGATAAGCCAACTGGCCAGGATGATGCCGAACAGGCCGGTTTTTTTGAAAAACGCCAGATGCTGGAATTTCAAGTGCCCGTACCACGCGAAGGTCATGAACACGTTGGACAGCAAGAGCAAGGCAATTGTGGAGAGTCCTTTCATGGCGGAAACAAACGAGTGTGTGAAAAAAGGGCTAGGAGTGCTTCCCTTTGGCAGCCAGATATTTACGGCCTCTGGCTGCGGCAAAATTAGCCAATGCGACAAAGTGCGCGGCAAAAACAAGGACTTCTCTATTTTTACCGCCAAACAAACGACAATGTCCCGACTACTCCTTTTTTGCCGCATCCCGGTTTTGCTCGTCGCCTGTTCGCTGACAGCGCCGCTCTTTTCCCAAAACATGACGCAACCCGTGGCCGAACTGCGCGGCGCCTGGGTGGCCACCGTGGCTAACATTGACTGGCCATCTGCCCCGGGCCTGACGCCCGAACGTCAGCGCATCGAATTCGACAGCATCCTCGACGTGCTCAAGGCGATGGGCATGAACGCCGTGTTCGTGCAGGTTCGCCCCGCCGGCGACGCGTTTTATCCTTCTGCCGTGGCGCCGTGGAGCAAATACCTGACCGGCTTGCAGGGCAAGGCCCCCGAGCCATTTTACGATCCGCTGGAGTTCATGATCAAGTCGGCGCACGCCCGGCGCATGGAATTCCATGCCTGGATGAACCCCTACCGCGCCACCTTCGATCTCGACACGGCCAACCTGGCACCCACCCACCCGCTGCGTTCCCTGCCCGACAACCGCAAAAGCGAGTGGCTGTTCCGCTACGGAAACAAGTACTACTTCAACCCGGCCAGCGCCCTCGTGCGCCAGTACCTGATCAATGTCGTGCGCGACGTGGTGGTGCGCTACGACGTGGACGGCATCCACTTCGACGACTACTTCTATCCCTATAAGGAACCCGGACAGGTGCTGCAAGACCTCAACGACTACGCTTCCGACCCGCGCGGGTTTATCACGATCGAAGACTGGCGGCGCGACAATGTGGACAAACTCGTGGAGGGCGTTTCCAAAATGATCAAGGAAATCAAGCCCTACGTGCGGTTCGGTGTCAGCCCCTTTGGCGTGTGGCGAAACGCCGATCAGGACCCGATCAACGGCTCCCAAACCCGTGCGGGAATCACCTGCTACGACGACCTGTACGCCGACGTGCTCAAATGGATGCGCAACGGCTGGATGGACTATGTGGCGCCCCAAATTTACTGGAGCATAGGCTTCCCGCCGGCCGACTACCAAACCTTGCTCGACTGGTGGAGCAAGCACACCTACGGCAAGCACCTGTACGCGGGCCACGCCGCCTACAAAATCCAGAACAACGAGGTGGACCCGAACTGGAACAAGCCCGACGAAATCAAGCGGCAGGTAGCGCTCAATAGGGGAAACAGTGCGGTACACGGCAGCATCTTTTTTTCCGTAAAACCCCTGCTGCGCAACGCTTTGGGCGTGCAGGATTCGCTGATGACGGTGCTGTACCCCAATTCGGCACGCGTACCGGGCATGGCCTGGCTGTCCAAAACACCGCCGGCCACCCCGCAAATCTGTCGCGTGGGCGGCTCGCCCAGTTCGGTCAAGTTGGCCTGGCACGCCTGCAATATTTCCACGCGCGACGAAAACCCGCACTACTTCGCCATCTACCGCTTCGACGGCCAAAGCGTGGGCGACTTCCAAAACCCGCGCAACCTGATCACTTACACGCCTTTCTACTCCGAGCGCTGGATTTTTGAAGACCCGACCGCCGCCTTGGACGAATTCTACACCTACGTCGTGGTGGCCTACAACCGCTTCAACGTGGAGAGCTACTCCAGCGACCCAGTGGTGGTGAAAAAGACAAAGAATGGGGCCAAGCGCAAAAAAAAGTGCTGGCTATTCTGAGTGGCTCACTGTGGTTTTTTCACTTCCAGTTTGACCACATAGTCCTCCTGCGGGATCGTGACATTGGCCAATGCGTCAGGGGAAACCTGAAGCAGCCGCACGGAATACAGACCGAAGTTAGCTAGGTCGGTTTTGGTCGTGCCGCTGAAGTCGCCGAGCACCAGCGTATCAGTCAGGGTGCTGCCCGGTTGAAAGAAGGTCACTTCGACCTCTGCGATTCCGCCCCATACACACACGACATCAATCGGGCATCGGCTATCGCCCAAAACCCGGTTGAACCGAACCTGAACGGCGCTGTTGTCCTCCCAAGGGATCGAGGCACCTTGGTTGAGCAGGAACGGCGTGTTCAGTTTGAATGCAAGATCGGCGCTATCTTTTTTTGTGCAGGAAGCCGTGGCCAGAAGGCCAAGTACGATCAAGAAAAACAGTTGTTTTTGCATAACTCAAAATTGTTTGGTTTAAAAATTAAGGTGTATATCTGCAAGACACTTCGGGTTGTGACAGAGGTTGGGTGGCAAGACCGATTTTGCGTGCTATTTTTGCCCGCGTTCAACAAGGCCAAACTAAAAAAAACG
>Ga0268299_1002376_pt1 | contig 22920 bp, 20 predicted proteins | sample NOBtaG_FD_193484 | JGI IMG/M metagenome (GOLD analysis project Ga0268299, IMG submission 193484) | Activated sludge microbial communities from bioreactor in Nijmegen, Gelderland, Netherland - NOB reactor | ecosystem: Engineered > Bioreactor > Aerobic > Activated sludge | place: Netherlands... | reverse complement strand
GCGGGCTTCTTCGGTGTCGCCAACTCCAACCGGCAGTTCGGGACCACCGGCGCGCTCAACATGGTGTTCCGCATCGTGCAGGGGAACTACGCGATCAACTCGTTCCTCGACGCGCTCTCCTCGCAGGAACTGTCGGACGTGCAGGCCGAGCCGAGCACGACCACGATCGACAACCGCAAGGCGACGCTGTTCGCCGGACAGGACTTCGGCTTCCTCCTGACGCCGCCGCCGGTGCCGGGGCAGATCACGCAGGCCCAGGCGACGATCTCGCGCCAGGAAGTCGGCATCACGCTCGAGGTGACCCCGCACGTGACGGCCAACCGCCAGATCTCCATGGAGATCCTCGCGGTGCAGCAGTCGCTGATCGGCATCACGCAGGCCGGCCCGTCCATCAACGAGCGGCGCGCGCAGAACGAGGTGCTCGTGGCCGACGGCGAGACGGCGGTCATCGCGGGCCTCACGCAGACACAGGTCATCAAGACCAAGTCGGGCATCCCGTACCTGATGAACCTCCCGTACGTGGGACGCCTCTTCAGCCAGACGCGCACGGACGAGCGGAAGCAGGACCTGCTCATCCTCGTCACGCCGCACATCGTCGATGAGGGCGAGGTGGTGCGGGCGGTGCGTCCGTAAGGCACGGCGATCGATGTCCGGCCTGGGTCCTCCAGGCTGACTCCGGGCGGTGCACGGGTGGTCTCCCCGCGCACCGCCCGCGTCGTTCCGGTTACCTTCCTCCGCCATGCCGCACCTCACCTTCCGCACCGCCGGCGAATCCCACGGCCCCGGCCTCGTGGCCCTCGTCGAAGGCACCCCGGCCGGCCTGCCGCTCCTCGCCGAATCCATCGACGACCAGCTCGCCCGACGCCAGCAGGGCTACGGACGCGGGCGGCGTATGCAGATCGAGACCGACCGGATCGAGTTCCTTTCCGGGGTCCGCGCGGGTGAGACGCTCGGCTCGCCCATCGCGATGCTCGTCCGGAACAAGGACTGGGCGAACTGGAGCGCCACGATGGACCCCGCGCCTCGCCCGGAGGATGCGACGGCGGAGGGACGGAAGCGGCAGCTCACCCGCGTGCGCCCGGGCCATGCGGACCTCACCGGCATGCTCAAGTTCGATCGCGAGGATGCCCGTGACATCCTCGAGCGTGCCTCGGCCCGCGAGACCACGGCCCGCGTGGCGGCCGGTGCTGTCGCGCGCCGGCTGCTCGAGGAACTCGGGGTCCGCGTGGGCAGCCATCTCGTGCACCTCGGCGGCATCGATGCCGCGCCGCGCAGCATCTGGCCCGAGGACCTGAATGCGGCCGCCGACCGGTCGGTGCTGCGTTGTCTCGATCCCGCAGCGGAGACGGCCATGATCGCGCGCATCGATGCCGCCAAGGCGGAGGGCGATACGCTCGGCGGCATCTGCGAGGTGGTGGTGCGCGGGCTCCCCGTGGGCCTGGGCGCGCACGTCGCGTGGGACCGCAAGCTCGACGGGCGGCTCGCGCAGGCGATCTGTTCCATCCCCGCGGTGAAGGGGGTGGAGATGGGGATCGGATTCGCGGCGGCACGCTTGCCGGGTTCGCAGGTGCATGACCCGATCGAACCGTTGCCGGCCGGCGCGCCGTTGCACGAGGGCGCGGTGCGCCGAGGCCTCGTGCAGCGCCTCAGCAATCGCGCCGGCGGTCTCGAGGGCGGAATGACCACCGGCGAGCCGCTGCTGCTGCGCGTGGTGATGAAGCCGATCGCCACCCTCATGAAGCCGCTGGGCACGGTGGACGTGCGCACGGGCGCCAAGGCCAGCGCGGCCGCGGAGCGCAGCGATGTCACGGCGGTGCCGGCGATGGGCGTGATCGCCGAGGCGATGACGGCACTGGTGCTCGCGGACGCGATGCTGGAGAAGTTCGGTGGCGATTCGCTGGGCGAGACGCGTCGCAACCTGGCGGCGTATCTCGCGCGGATCGCCGAGCGACGCGGGCCCGTCGCGGGCGACGCTGGCGATGCCTGAGCGACACCTGGTCCTCGTGGGGCTGCCGGGGGCGGGGAAGTCGACGGTCGGTCCGAGGGTCGCCTCCGCGCTGGGGCGCGCGTTCCACGACCTCGACACGGAGATCGAGCGGGCGGCCGGCCGCGGCGTGGCCGAGATCTTCGCGCGCGACGGCGAGCCGGCCTTCCGGGCGCTGGAGCGCGCCGCGTCCGCCGCGCTGCTGGCCCCTGGCGCCAGGCCGATCGTCCTGGCTCCGGGGGGCGGGTGGATCGAGGATTCCGGGCACCGGAGCCTGCTGGGGGGTGCCGTGCTGGGGGTGTATCTGGACGTTTCGCCCGCGGTGGCGGTGGCCCGGATGGGGCCTGCCGCCGAGGCCCGTCCGCTGCTGGCGGGGGGTGACGCCGTGAAAAAACTGTCAGAAATTGCGAATCGGCGCCGAGCGCTGTATCTGCAATGCCAGCATACGGTTAGCGTCGATTCGATGACTGCTGACCAGGTGGTCTCCTATATAGTTGCGCTTGCTTCACGGGAAATCGGGGACTAGGATAGCCGTCCTTATGGCAACTGCAAAGAAAAAGGTCGCAAAGAAGGCCGCGAAGAAGGCGGGCGCCACCAGCGCCAAGAAGACCCCCTCGGCCCGCGCCAAGAGGGTCGTCGTGGAGCCGATGCTCCCGCACGACGAGGAGGCGGCGCGGTCGGCGGCGGGCAAGTCGCTGGTGATCGTGGAGTCGCCGGCCAAGGCCAAGACCATCGGCAAGTACCTCGGGTCCGGCTACGCGGTGAAGGCCACGGTGGGCCACATCCGCGACCTGCCGGTGAAGAACATCGGCATCGACACCGAGCACGGGTTCGAGCCGCAGTACGTCACCATCCCGGGCAAGGAGAAGACCGTCGCCGAACTCAAGAGTGCGGCGACCACGGCGAAGGCCGTCTTCATCGCCACCGACCCTGACCGCGAGGGTGAGGCGATCGCGTGGCACGTGGAGCAGCAGATCAAGGGGAAGAACGCGCCGCCGATCAAGCGGGCGCTGTTCTTCGAGATCACCAAGGACGCGGTGGGCAAGGCGCTGAAGGACGCGACGGACATCGACAGCAAGAAGGTCGATGCGCAGCAGGCGCGCCGCGTGCTCGACCGGCTGGTGGGCTACAAGGCGAGCCCCGTGCTCTGGAAGACCGTTAAGAAGGGGCTCTCGGCGGGCCGCGTGCAGACCGTGGCGCTGCGCCTGCTGGTGGAGCGTGAGCGCGAGATCCGTGCGTTCGTGCCGCGCGAGTACTGGACCATCGCGGCGGCGCTCGAGCACCAGGGCCAGGGTTTCACGGCGAAGCTGCACCACCTGGACGGTGAGAAGCCCGAGATCGCGAACGCCGCGGCGGCGAAGGCGATCATCGACGACCTGAAGGGCCGCAAGCACTTCGACGTCACGGACATCAAGCGGCGCGAGCGCCGCAAGAACCCCGAGGCGCCGTTCAAGACGAGCACGCTGCAGCAGGAGGCGGCGAAGAAGCTCGGCTTCGGCTCCAAGCGCACCATGCGGCTCGCGCAGAACCTCTACGAGGGCGTCGAGCTGGGGAAGAGCGAAGGCTCGGTGGGTCTGATCACCTACATGCGCACGGACCATGTGCGTGTGGCGGACTCCGCGGCGGCCGCGGCGCGCGAGTATCTCGGGGCGCACTATCCCAAGGAGTTCCTCGCCGACGCGCCGCGCCTGTTCCCCGCGACCAAGGACGACGCGGCCCAGGGCGCACACGAAGGCATCCGGCCCACCGACCCGTCGCGCGCGCCGGACGCGGTGGCCAAGTACCTCACGCCCGAGCAGCTCAAGCTCTACACGCTCATCTGGCAGCGCTTCATGGCGTCGCAGATGGCGCCGGCGGTGTTCGACACGACGACGGTCGACTTCGACCTCGGGCGCTATCTGTTCCGCGCCACCGGATCGGTGGTGAAGTTCAAGGGCTTCCTCGCGCTGTACAAGGAAGCGCGCGAGGAGGGGGACTCCAAGGCGCTCGAGGACGAGCAGGCGCTGCCGGCCATCGAGGCGGGAGAACGTGTGCCCGTGCGCTCGATCGACCCGACGCAGCATTTCACCGAGCCGCCGCCGCGGTACTCCGAGGCCTCACTGGTCAAGGAACTGGAGAAGCGCGGCATCGGGCGTCCGTCCACCTACGCCAGCATCATCTCCACGCTGACGGAACGGCACTACGCCGAGCTGCAGCAGCGGCGCTTCTTCCCCACGCCCCTCGGCGAATCGGTGGAGAAGGTGATGGTGAAGCAGTTCCCGCGGGAGTTCGACGTGGGCTTCACCGCCGCGATGGAAGAGGAGCTGGACAAGGTCGAGGAAGGCAAGCTCAAGTGGCGCGACGTGCTCGCGGAGTTCTGGGAGCCGTTCGAGAAGAAGATCGAGTCGGTCGATGCGGAGGCGTTGATCCGCGAGGCCCACGATCTCTCCGCGCTCGAGACCGAGCGTTGCCCGCTCGACGGGGGCCGGCTCGTGCCCAAGGGCGGGTTCTTCGGGCCGTTCGCGGCCTGCGAGAACCATCCCAAGACCTGCAAGTACACGCGTCCCCTCAAGGGCGAGCGCGTGCCGCCGCAGCTCACCGACTATCCGTGCCCGCTCTGCGGCAAGCCGATGGTGGTGCGCCGCTCGCGCTCCGGCGAGTTCCTCGGGTGTTCGACCTTCCCGAAGTGCCGCGGCACCAAGTCCATGCCCACGGGCGTGAAGTGCCCCAAGGACGGCGGGGACATCGCGGCGCGCCGCTCCAAGAAGCGCGGCAAGGCGTTCTTCGGCTGCGAGAACTATCCCAACTGCGACTTCGTGTGCTGGGACAAGCCGGTGAAGGACAAGTGCCCGGAATGCGGGTTCGAGGGCGCGGAGGCGAAGAGCAACAAGACCCGCGGCCATTATCGGAAGTGCCTCAAGTGCCAGAACGAGTGGGACGTCGAGGCGCCCGAGGGGGCGGACGCGGAGTCGGAGTCGGCGTCCCTGGCCGGCTGAGGCGATGGCCGAGGTCCATGTCGTCGGAGGCGGCCTCGCCGGCAGCGAGGCCGCCTTTCAGTTGGCCGAGCGCGGGCACACGGTCGTGTTGCACGAGATGCGCCCCGTGCAGCGCACGGCGGCGCACCAGACGGACCGGCTGGCCGAGCTGGTGTGCAGCAACACGTTCAAGAGCACCGAAGTCACCAACGCACACGGCCTGCTCAAGGCCGAGATGCGTGCGCTCGGCTGCCTGATCCTGGAGGCGGCGGATGCCGCACGGGTGCCGGCCGGCTCGGCACTGGCGGTGGACCGCGAGGTGTTCAGCGGCGTGGTGCACGAGCGCCTGCTCGCGCACCCCAACGTCCGCGTCGTCCGCGGCGAGGTGACGGCGTTGCCCGCGCCGGGCATCGTCGCGACGGGGCCGCTCACGAGCTCGGCGCTCGCCGAGGCGATCCGCACGCGGCTCGGGCTCGCCGCGCTGGCGTTCTACGATGCCATCGCGCCGATCGTCTCGGTGGAGTCGATCGACCAGTCGATCGCGTTCCGGGCCGCGCGCTGGGACAAGGAGACGATGGACGGTGGGGACGCGGACGGCGGGGCGTACCTCAACTGCCCGATGGACAAGACGGAGTACGAGGCCTTCATGGCCGCACTCACCACCGCCGACCAGTTCACGGCGCATGAGTTCGATGCCGTGCCGTACTTCGAGGGCTGCATGCCGGCCGAGGAGATGGCACGCCGCGGGCATGACACACTGCGCTTCGGCCCGATGAAGCCGGTGGGCCTCAAGGATCCGCGCACGGGACGGCGGCCCTGGGCGGTGGTCCAGTTGCGTCGCGAGGACCGCGCCGGACGCATGTGGAACCTGGTGGGCTTCCAGACGCGCTTGCGCATGCCGGAGCAGGCGCGCGTGTTCCGCATGATCCCGGGCCTCGCGAACGCCGAGTTCCTGCGGTACGGCAGCATCCACCGGAACTCGTACCTCAACGCCCCGGCCACGCTCACGCCGCACCTCGCGTTGCGGGACGAACCGACGACACTGTTCGCGGGGCAGCTCACCGGGGTGGAGGGGTACACCGAGAGCACCGCCACGGGGCTCCTGGCGGCCGTGAACCTCGACCGGCTGCTCCGGGGCCAGGACCCGGTGGTTCCGCCCCCCACGACCATGCTGGGGGCGCTGTACCGCTACCTGCGCGAGGCCGACCCGGCGCACTTCCAGCCCATGAACGCCAATTTCGGGCTGCTGGAGGAGCTAGCCGACCCGCCGCGGGACAAGCAGGTGAAGCGCGAGCGCTACGCCGAGCGGGCGTTACAGGAGCTGGAGGACTGGCGTCAGAGGTATGACGTGGTCCGTCCCCTTGTGCCCTGAGGCTGTCCCGTGGGGTTCCTCAAGAAGCTGATCATCCTTGCCGTGCTCCTGGGCGGCGGGGCGTACTACTATGGCCGTGGCCTGCCGCGCGAGACGGTAGCCACGAGCTCGATCGTGCTCGTGGCGGCGGATGACAGCGTCTTCCAGGTGGCGCGGAAGGTGGACAACTATCCGTCCTGGTGGACGGAGGTCCGCGCGGTGCGGCCGCTGCGCGGCAAGCGGCGCGAGAGCTGGGAGCAGAACATGGGCGCCGACGGCCTGGTGGCGGTCGAGGTGACGCAGTCGATCCCGCCGCGGAAGGTCCAGTTGCGCGTCATCAACTCCGAGGGCGACGCGCCGCGCGCCTGGGGCGGGACACTCACCGCGGAGATCCTCGAGAGCGGGTCCGGCACCGAGGTCCGGCTCACCGAGGAGCGCTTCGTCGAGGCCCCGTTCCTGCGGATCTTCTTCAAGCTGCGCGGCACCCATCGCACCGTGGACTCCTTCCTGAGTTCGCTCGGCGCGCACTTCGGGGAGACCGTCACGCCGCGCCACGCGCGTTGAGCATGGTGCGCGTCGCGGAGGACCTCGTCGGCGAGTTCCTGCGGCACCTCGAGAAGGAGCGCGACGTCTCGCCGCACACGGTGAGTGCGTACGGACGCGACCTCGACGGCTTCCGCCGGTTCCTCACGCAGCACCTCGGGACGGGGGCGATCGCCTGGGAGCGCGTGGACCGCTTGGCGATGCGGGCCTGGCTGGCGCACCTCGCGCGGCGCGGACTCTCCAAGCGGTCGAGTGCGCGGGCGTTGTCGGCTGTGCGGAGTTTCTATCGCTTCCTGCATCGTGCGGACCTCGTGGAGACCAACCCCGCGCGCGCGGTGGGCGCCCCCAAGCTTGAGCGCTACCTGCCCGGGCACCTCGATGCCGGGCAGATGACGACCCTGCTGACCGCCGCCGAGACGCGGGCGCAGTCGGGGCGGTTCGTCGACCTGCGTGACCGGGCGATCCTGGAGCTGTTCTACACGGCCGGGTTGCGGCGTGCGGAGCTGGTGGGCATCAACCGCGCCGACCTCGACCTGCTGGGTGGCCTCGTGAAGGTGCGCGGCAAGGGGCGCAAGGAACGCATCGTGCCGGTGGGGGCGCCCGCGCAGCGGGCGCTGCGCGAGTACGAGCGCGCGCGGGACGCACTGCTCGCCGCGCAGGGGCCGGGTGCGGACCGTGCGGCGTGGTTCCTGAGCGCGCGCGGCAAGCGGCTCAGTCCCAAGGCGCTGCACAACGCCGTGGTGGCACGCCTGCGCGAGGTGGACGAGGGCGCGGGACTCAGCGCCCACGCGCTGCGCCACACGTTCGCCACGCACCTGCTGGACCATGGCGCCGACCTCCGCGCCGTGCAGGAACTGCTGGGCCACGCGTCGATCTCGACGACGCAGATCTACACCCACACGTCCGTGGAACGGCTCAAGCAGGTACATCGCGCAAGCCACCCCCGCGCCTAGGAGGCTCAGGATGACCGGATCGGAGCTCGTGCTCGCCGCCGCCGTGATCGTGGTTGGCCAACTCGGCGTGGCCGTCTGGCTGCGCGCCGCGATCGCCGCGCGTCCGGCGACCGGCCCGCGCCCCGGGCGTGCCGACGACTTCCGCGCGTACCAGGCCGTGGCGGGCGAGATCGCCAAGCGGCAGGTCGCGGTGCTGGCGGACATGGCCGAGGAGATCCAGGTGTTCGAGCGGGCCTGCCTCGCCCATGCGCGCCGCCTCTGCGAGCTCATGATCGCCGAGGCGCGGAAGGCAGGACACGGGGACGTGCCGGACACGGCCCCCAACGACCTCGAGGCCGCGATGGCCGCGCTGGTGGGGCTCGTCTCCAAGCCGCTCGACGAGGCCGCGCACCAGCGCATCCGCAAGGACGTGGAGCCGAACGCGACCGTGCTGCTGACCTACGCCGAGCAGACGCGGAACCGCCTCGAGGAGCACCGCTTCTGGCTGGGGATGGCGCTGGAGCAGGAACTGCGGGCCTACGTCACCGGCATGGGGCGCACGTTCGCGGACCTGTCACCCGAGCCGACGGCGTTCCGGCGCAGCGAGTCGCGCTACCGCGAACTCATGGCCGCGCATCCCGAGGCCGCGCGTGCGATCGAAGGCCTCAGTGCCGTTTCGCTGCTACCGCCGCTCGGCGCCCGGCCAGCGTAACCAGCGGATCGCGAGCACCGGGCGCGCGTCCGTGAGCGGGCGCCCGGCACCGACCATCGCCTGCGCGGCGATCAGCTGCGGGATCGAGGTGATGGTCTCGGCGCGCAGCACGGCCCAGTCGCCCCGGCCCTGTGCGGCACACTCGGCGAAGTCGAGCACCGTGAGCGGGAGCCGCTCGCTCACGGCGTGGTAGCGCAGTGGCAGGGCGACATAGGCCTCGTTGACGCAGACGACCGCCGGGCGCGTGCCCGCCATCGTGCGGACGATGACGGCCCAGTCCGGCTTCTGCGGCCGCGCCGCGGCGTCGTGCGTGCCGGCGAGCAGCAGCCAGGTGGCGAGCGCGGTCACGGCCGCGAGGCGCGCGAGGCGCGCGAGGCGCGCGTGGCGCGCGAGCAGCTCCGGCAGCTCGGCGACGAGCACGCAGAGCGCGGGGAGCGCGATGATCAGGTACCGCGGCACCCAGAGCGAGCGCGGGCCCACCGTGCTGGCCACGAAGACGATCGCGAGCGGGAGCACGCCGACGGCGAGGAGCCAGCGTGCGCGGGTCGCCGCGTCGTCCGTGCCGAGGGCGCGGCGCCCCGCGAGCAGGATGGCTGCGGCGAGCAAGCCCATGGCGACCATGGCACCGCCGGGGCTGCCGAGCGTGCCGAGCACGGAGGGCGCGAAACCGCGCAGGCGCGCGAGGTCGGGCGGCACGATCCAGCTCGCATTGCTTCCCACGCTCGCGTCGGTGGAGGAGGCGACGACCACGGCGATCCAGGCCATGGTGACGAGGGCGGCCGGCAGTGCCGCACGGATCGTGGCGCCGAGTCGCGCGCGGTCGGTCCAGAACACGGCGACGCACTGGCCGAGGACCACGAGGGCGCCGAAGTAGTGCAGTGCGACGAGGGCGACCTGCGTGGCGGCGAGGGTGATGGCCTGCGCGCGCGGGCGCGTGCGGGGTGCGAGCACGAGGCTGCTCGACCAGGCTGCGAGCAGCGCCAGCAACGCGTAGGCGCGCACCTCGAGTGACATGGCGAGCATGAGCGGGCTGGCGTCGATCGCGGCGGCGGCGAGCAGCGCGCTGCGCCAGGAGCTGCCGAGTCGCCGGGCGAAGAGTGCCGTGGCCGGCACGGCGAGGATGCCGGCGAGGGCGGGCAGGGTGCGCAGCCAGACGAGGTCGAAGCCGCCGAGGCGCGCCCAGAGCCAGGTGAGGAGGTAGAAGCCGGGCGGGTTGGTCTCGTCGGCGAGCGCGCGCCGGAGGAGTTCGGGCAGGTCCTGGGCGGCCAGGACCACCGTGAAGACCTCGTCGAACCAGAGGCCCTCGAGGCCGCGCGCGGGGAGCCGTCGCAGTGCAGCGAGCGCCGTCAGGCCGAGCAGGATGAGCGGGGCCCAGCGTGTGCTGCGGTCGGCGGGCGACGGCGCGGTGGGGGTTTTCACGCCTATATATTACGCCAATGGCCCTCCCGACCTTCCACGCCACCACCATCCTGGCCGTCCGCCGTGACGGGCGCGTCGCCATCGGCGGCGACGGCCAGGTGTCCGTCGGCGACACCGTCATGAAGTCCGGCGCCGTGAAGGTGCGGGCGCTCAAGGGCGGGCGGGTGCTTGCCGGCTTCGCCGGGGCGGCGGCCGACGCCCTGACGCTGTTCGAGAAGTTCGAGGAGAAGCTCGAGCGGCATCCGGGCAACCTGCCGAAGGCGGCGGTGGAGCTGGCCAAGGAGTGGCGCTCGGACCGGGCGCTGCGCCGGCTCGAGGCACTGCTGATCGTGGTCGACCGGCACCATGGCTTCGTGCTCTCCGGCAACGGCGAACTCATCGAGCCGGATGACGGGATCCTCGCGATCGGCTCCGGCGGATCGTACGCGCTGGCGGCGGCCCGGGCGCTGGCCCGCGAGACCACGCTCCCGCCGGCGGAGATCGTGAAGCGCGCCATGACGATCGCGGGGGAGATCTGCGTGTACACCAACACGCAGATCACCGTCGTCGAACCCACGGACTGATGGCCTCGCCCCGTACGGAACAGGCGCTCGCGCGCCTCGCCGACCTGTCCCCGCGCAAGATCGTCGCCGAGCTCGACCGCCACATCGTGGGGCAGTCGGAGGCGAAGAAGTCGGTCGCGATCGCGCTGCGCAACCGCTGGCGGCGGCAGCGGGCGCCCGAGGGCATCCGCGAGGAGATGACGCCGAACAACATCATCCTGATCGGGCCCACGGGCGTCGGCAAGACGGAGATCGCGCGCCGCCTCGCGAAGCTCTCGGGGGCGCCGTTCATCAAGGTGGAGGCGTCGAAGTTCACCGAGGTGGGCTACGTGGGGCGCGACGTCGAGGGCATGGTGCGCGACCTCGTGGAGAGCGCCATCGACATGATGCGCACCGAGCGCGAGGCCGAGGTGGAGGACCTCGCGAACGACCGCGTGGACGAGCGGCTGCTCGACCTGCTGCTGCCGCCCCCGCCGCCGGACCCGGCGCCCGGGCTGTCCCCCTCCGGCGACGCGCAGCGCGTGTTCGTGGCGAGTGCCGAGGGCAACGTGACGCAGGAGCAGGAGCTGGCGCGCGAGCGGCACAAGCGCACGCGCGAGAAGCTCAAGCAGCTGCTGCGCGACGGGCAGCTCGAGCAGCGCGAGGTGGAGGTGGAGGTCACGCAGCCCACGGCGCCGATGATGGACGCGATGGGCCAGCAGGGTGCCCCCGAGGGCATGAACAACTTCGCCGAGATGCTCTCCGAGCTGCTGCCGAAGAAGACCAAGAAGCGCACGGTGCCGGTCTCGGAGGCGCGGCGGATCCTGCTCGACCAGGAGTTCGACAAGCTGATCAACCTCGACGACGTCGTGGCCGACGCCCTCGAGCGGGTGGAGTCGATGGGGATCATCTTCCTCGACGAGATCGACAAGATCGCCGGCGGCAAGGGCGACTTCGGCGGCCCCGACGTCTCGCGCGAGGGTGTGCAGCGCGACCTGCTGCCGATCGTCGAGGGGTCGAACGTGCAGACGAAGTACGGCATGGTGAAGACGGACCACGTGCTGTTCATCGCGGCGGGCGCGTTCCACGTGTCCAAGCCCAGCGACCTGATCCCGGAGCTGCAGGGCCGGTTCCCGATCCGCGTGGAGCTCAAGCCGCTCACCGAGGCGGACTTCGTGCGGATCATGACGGAGCCGGAGCACGCGCTCACCAAGCAATACGCGGCGCTGGTGGCGGCGGAGGGGGCGACGCTCACCTTCACGGCGGACGGCATCGAGGAGATCGCGCGCATCGCCGCGCGGGTGAACGCCCGCATGGAGAACATCGGCGCGCGGCGGCTGCACACGGTGATGACGACGCTGCTCGAGGAAGTATTGTACGAGCTGCCGGAGCGGGGCACGGCAGCCGAGGTGGTCGATGCGAAGGTCGTGCGCGCACGGCTGAGCGCGATCGCCGAGGACGAGGACCTCCGCAAGTACATCCTCTGAGTCGAGGGCAGGCGATGCGAGGCACGGTGGGACGGACTCCGATCCTGATGCTGGTGGGGCTGGTGGCGGTGGCGACGCTCGCGCAGGCCTGCGGCGACCGGCGCGATGCGGCGGACATGGCGGTGGGGGTCGCGCCGTTCGAGGAGCTGCGCGGCGTGAATGTGGCGGCGCTGCGGTCCGGCGGCGTCCGGGCCTTCCGCTCGCAGGTGCGGCCGGCGCCGTTCGAGGGCCTGCGCGAGACGATCGGCTCGTACGACGTGCTGTACGGGCTCGTGGGCTACGACGGCAGCGACGGGAGCTGGCCGCAGGAGGACGCGCCGGTGCAGTTCATCGAGGCGTCCCGGGCCTGGCCCACCGACTCCACCGCGATGATCGCCTGGCGCGCGGCACTGCGCGAGATCAAGGCCGGCCTGGCAGTGGATCCCATCTGCGTGCGTTTCAGCGGCAAGTCGTTCACGCTGCTCGTCGCCGAATGGGACCGCGGCGACGGCTGGTCACTGTCGAGCTCCCTGGCGCCGGTGGTGATCGTCGGGCGCGACACCCTGCTCAACGCGCTGCACAGCATCGCCATCCGTCGGCGCGCGCTCACGGTGCAGTACCCCGAGAGCGGCGCGGCCAACCCGAAGTCCCTCCCCACCTGGGCGCGCCGCGACTGCGCGTCGGAGCAGCCATGACCAGCGGCCGCGACTTCCTCGCGATCCCGGACTTCTCGACGCGCGAGCTGCACGCGCTGCTCGCCCTCGCGGACCGGATGCGCCGTGGCGCGTACACGGCGAAGCCCCTCACGGGGAAGTCGCTGGCGATGATCTTCATGAAGTCCTCCACCCGTACGCGCGTGAGCTTCGAGGTGGGCGCCTGGCAGCTGGGGGCGCACCCGCTGTTCCTCACGCCGCGCGACGTGCAACTCGGGCGCGGCGAGGCGGTGAACGACACGGCGCGCGTGCTCGACCGCATGGTGGACGGCATCATGATCCGCACGTTCGCCCACGCGGACGTGGAGGAGTTCGCGCGCTACGCCAAGGCGCCGGTGATCAACGGACTCACCGACCTGCAGCACCCTTGCCAGATCCTCGCCGACCTGCTCACGGTGCAGCAGCACCTGGGCGGCATCGACGGCCGCACGATCGCGTGGATCGGCGACGGCAACAACATGGCCAACTCCTGGTGCGACGCCGCGTACCGGCTGGACTTCTCGCTGCGCCTCGCCTGTCCGGTGGGCTACGACCCCGATCCCGAGATCCTCGCGCGCGCGGTGGCGAGCGGGCGCGTGACGCTGCTGCGCGACCCGGCGGAGGCCGCGGCCGGGGCCGACGTGGTCACCACCGATGTCTGGGCATCGATGGGCCAGGAGGAGGAGCAGGCGGTGCGCGCGGCGGCGTTCCGGGACTTCCAGGTGAATGCGGCGCTGATGCAGCGCGCGCGGCGCGACGCGATCTTCCTGCACTGCCTGCCGGCGCATCGCGGCGAGGAAGTGACGGCCGAGGTGATCGATGGCGCGCAGAGCCGCGTATGGGACGAAGCCGAGAACCGCCTGCACGTGCAGAAGGCGGTCATGGCGACGTTGATGGGCGGCGAACCGCTCGGCTGACGCGATGTACGCCGTGATCGGCGCGGGACCGATGGGACTCGCGTCCGCTCGCGCCCTGCAGGCGGCCGGCCTGCCGTTCCGGGTGTACGAGGCGCACCACGATGTCGGCGGGCTCTGGGACATCGAGAACCCGCACAGCACGGTCTACGAGAGCGCCCACCTGATCTCGTCCAAGCGGATGACGGAGTTCGCCGAGTTCCCCATGGCGGACACGGTCGCGCCCTACCCGCACCATCGCGAACTGCGCACGTACTTCCGGGCGTTCGCCGACCACTTCGCCCTGCGGCCGCACATCGCGTTCGACACGCGGGTGCAGCAGGTCACGCCCGACGGAGACGGCTGGCGGCTCGCGCTCGAGACCGCGGGTCGCCGCGTCGAGGAGCGCGTGGCGGGTGTCCTGCTCGCGAGCGGGACGCTGCACCATCCGCACCGCCCCGCACTCCCGGGCCCGTTCACCGGACGCCTCATGCACTCGGCCGAGTACAAGTCGCCGAGCGTGTTCGATGGACAGCGCGTGCTGGTCGTGGGCTGCGGGAACTCCGGTGCGGACATCGCGGTGGATGCGGTGCACCACGCGCGGTCGGTGGACCTCTCCGTCCGCCGCGGCTACTGGTTCGTGCCCAAGTTCGTGCGCGGACGCCCGGCAGACGCGATCGGCGGGCGCATCCGGTTGCCACGGGCGCTCAAGCAGCGGGTGGACGCCGCACTCATCCGCCTGCTCATGGGCAGGCCGTCGGACTACGGGCTGCCGGACCCCGACCATCGCCTCTACGAGTCGCACCCGGTGGTGAACTCGCTGGTGCTGCACCACCTCGGGCACGGCGACATCCGCGCGCGCGGCGACCTCCGCGCCGTGGATGGCCGGCGCGTCACCTTCGCCGACGGCGCGTCGGCCGAGTACGACCTGATCCTCCAGGCGACGGGCTACGCACTCGACTACCCGTACATCGACCGCGCCCTGCTCAACTGGCCGGTCGACGCGGCCGCCCCGCGGCTGTACCTGAACGTCTTCACGCCGCAGTCGCCCACGCTGTTCGTGATGGGGATGGTGGAGGCGGCGGGGCTGGGCTGGGAAGGACGGGCCGAACAGGCGCGCATGGTGGCGGCATACCTGCGCGCGCGCTCGTCGGGTGCACCGGCCGCGGCGGCGCTCGACCGCACGGTGCAGCAACGCGCCGGCGAACGGCTGCTCGGCGGCATGCACTACCTGCCGCTCGACCGCATGGCGTACTACGTGCACAAGGACAGCTATCGCGCGGCCGTGAAGGCGCAGACCGCCGCGCTCGGCGGCAGCCCCGGGTCGCGGCAGCCGTGAACGACGCCCTGCCGCTCGCGTTCGATCCCTCCGGACTGCTGCTGCTGAACGCAATCATCGCGTGCATGATGTTCGGGGTGTCGCTGGACCTGCGCGCCACGGACTTCGCACGGGTGCTCCGCGCGCCGTCCGGTGCCGTGGCGGGGTTGCTCGCGCAGGCGGTGCTCACGCCGGCGCTCACCTGCCTGCTCACCTGGGTGCTCGACGTGGAGCCGGCGCTCGCGCTGGGCATGATGCTGGTGGCAGCCTGCCCCAGCGGTGCACTGTCGAACATCCTCACCTGGCGGGCGCGTGGCACGGTGGCCCTGTCGGTGAGCCTCACCGCCGTGTCGAGCCTCGCGGCTACGGTGCTCACGCCGTTCAACTTCGCGCTCTACGGGTGGATGAATCCGCGGACGCGCGAACTGCTGCAGGAGATCCGCATCCCCGTCGGCGGGATCCTCGCGCAGGTGGCATTGGTGCTCGCGCTGCCCATGCTGCTCGGGATGCTCGTGGGGACGCGTGCGCCCGCCTTCGCCAAGCGCGCCGAACAGCCGTTGCGCACGGCATCGCTGCTGGTGCTGCTCGCCTTCATCAGCCTGGCGTTCTGGGAGAATCGCGGGCTCTTCGTGTCGCGGTTCGACGACTTCTTCTGGCTCGTCGTCGGGCAGAACGCGATGGCGCTCGCGATCGGTGCGTTGGTGGCGCGCCTGGCCGGACTCGGCGACGCGGATCGCCGCGCCGTGATCATCGAGGTGGGGATCCACAACTCGGGGCTCGGCCTCGCGATCCTCTTCACGTTCTTCCCCGCCGCGGGCTCCATGATGCTGATCACCGCGTTCTGGGGCGTCTGGCACCTGGTCTCGGGCCTGGCGCTCACGGCGTGGTGGGGCCGACGGCCCCCGCTGCCCGCATGAGCGGCGCCCCACGCGTCCTGATCACCGGCGGGGCAGGGTACCTCGGCGCGGTGGTCGGTGCACAGTTGCAGCGTGCGGGTGCCTACGTCGTCGCCACCGACCTGCGGGCGCGCGCGGAACTGCCGTTCCCCGTGGTCGTACTCGATGTGCGCGACGCCGCGCTCGTGGACGTGCTGCGCTCGGAGCGGATCTCGCACGTCGTCCACCTCGCATCCGTGCTGGAGAGCAGCGGCGACCGGGCGCGGGACTTCGACATCGATGTCAATGGCACGCGGACGGTGCTCGACGCCTGCCTCGAGGCCGGTGTGCGGCACGTGACCGTGTCGAGTTCCGGCGCGGCATACGGCTATCTCGCGGACCACCCGCCGTGGATCGACGAGGACCGGCCACTGCGCGCCAGCGACCGGTTCGCCTACGCGTACCACAAGCGCCTCGTGGAGGAGCTGCTCGCGGAGTACCGGACGCGGCATCCGGGGCTCGCGCAGCTCGTGCTCCGCATCGGCACCGTGCTCGGCGCGCGGACGCGCAACCAGATCACGGCGCTCTTCGAGCGGGACCGCCTGATCGTCATCCGCGGCAGCGACTCGCCGTTCGTGTTCGTGTGGGACGAGGATGTCGCGGCGATCATCGTGCGCGGGGTGACGGGCTCGGCGACGGGGGTGTACAACGTGGCGGGCACGGGGCGCATGACCATCCATGAGATCGCACAGGCGATGGGGAAGCCGACGGTGACGCTCCCGGCGTGGTTGCTGGCGGCGGTGCTCCGCGCGGCACGGACCCTAGGGCTGGGGCGTTATGGACCGGAGCAGGTGGATTTCCTGCGCTACCGACCGGTGCTGTCGAATCGCCGCTTGATCGAGGAGTTCGGGTATCGGCCGCAGAAGACGACGGCCGAGGTGTTCACCTATTACCTCGCGGCCGCACGCGCGAGCGGGGCCATCACGTGACGGAACGGAAGCGCGCGCCTGCGACGAAGCGGGCGGCCAAGGCGTCGAAGGGGAAGACGGCGCGAGGGGTGAAGTCGGCCGGCAAGGCCACCAAGCCGGCCAAGGTACGCAAGCCGTCCGCGGTGCCGCGGCCGAGCACGATCGTGCCCGGGGTGCGGGCACCGGACTTCACGCTGCTCGACGAGACCGGATCGCCGGTGTCGTTGGCGGACTTCGCCGGACGGCGCGTGCTGTTGTTCTTCTTCCAGAAGGCGAGTACGCCGGGGTGCACGGTGGAGGCCTGCGGGTTCCGGGACGAGATGCCCCGGTTCCGCGCGACGGGGGTCCACGTGCTGGGCGTCTCGCCGGACACCTGGCGCCGCCATGCCAAGTTCAAGGCCAAGGAGCGGCTGCCGTACCCGTTGCTGGCCGACAAGGGCGCCCTGACCTGCCAGGCCTACGACGTCTGGCACCAGAAGCTGTTCTGGGGGCAGTACTACATGGGCGTGGTCCGGTCGACGTTCCTGATCGGCCCCGACGGGGTGCTGGAGCAGGTCTGGCGCGACGTGCACCACGACGGGCACGCCGCCGACGTCGCGGCATGGCTCGCCGAAGGGTCCGGTTCGCGGTAGCTTCCACGCGTGTCCGATGAACTGATCGCCCGGCTCCAGCACGCGATCGGCAGCGCCTACGAGATCGAGCGTGAGTTCGCCTCGGGTGGGCAGAGCCGGCTCTTCCTCGCGTCCGACACCCAACTGCCGCGCAAGGTCGTCATCAAGCTGCTGCCGCCCGAGCTCGCGGGCGCGATCGAGGCCGAGCGATTCAAGCGCGAGATCAAGGTGCTCGGCGTGCTGCAGCATCCGCACATCGTCCCGCTGCTTGGCACGGGGCACGTGGACGACCTGCTGTGGTACATCATGCCCTTCATCCGCGGCGACTCGCTCGCGGCGCGACTCAAGGCCGAGGGGGCGTTGCCCATCCCGGACGCCCTGCGGGCGCTGTACGAGGTCGCCGACGCGCTCGCGACCGCGCACAAGGAGGGCATCGTGCACCGGGACATCAAGCCGGAGAACGTGCTCTTCCAGTCCGGGCACGCGATGCTCGCCGATTTCGGCGTGGCGCACGCGCGGCTGGAGGGGCTGCGCCGCAGCTCCGGTGTGCCGATGGGCGAGATGCGGCGCAGCATCGCGCTGAGCAACGGCCGGCTCACGCAGCACGGCTTCGCCGTGGGGACGCCGGGCTACATGGCGCCGGAACAGTTCATCGGCGACGATCCCGCGGATGCGCGCGCCGACGTGTACTCGCTCGCCATGCTGGGTTACGAGATGCTCACCGGCCAGGCGCCGTTCTCGCAGTACCGTGGCGCACGGCTCATGGTGGCGCATTTCACCGAGCATCCGCCGCTGGCGAGTTCGCGCCGCGAGGAGGTCTCGGTGGGCGTCGCGCAGGTGCTCGACCAGGGCCTCGCGAAGGAACCGCAGGAGCGCTGGCGCGACGCCGGGGCGTTCCGGGACGCCCTGGGCGCGCGCTTCTAGTCAGACGACGTCGATCCGCACCGGGGTGGGGCGATGGCCGCCGGCCAGGCCCAGGTCCCGCAACACGCCCCGCGGACAGGCCGCCCCGAGCGGGCCCAGGGCGGCCACGAGGGCCTGCGCCTCCTCGAGCATGAGCGGCCGCGCGAGCAGGAAGCCCTGGGTCGCATGGCATTCCATTTCGCGCAGCAGCGCGAGCTGCGCCTCATGCTCGACGCCCTCGGCCACCACATCCATGCCGAGACTGCGGCCGAGGGCGATGATCGAGCGCACGATCTCGCGGCACTCCATGCTCACGTCCATGCGGCCGACGAAGTAGCGGTCGATCTTGATGGCGCCGATCGGCAGGCGGTGCAGGTAACTCAATGAGGCGTGGCCGGTGCCGAAGTCATCCATGAGCGAGCGGATACCGCGGTCGCGGAGGGTCTCGAGGACCACGCGCGCGGCCTGCTCGTCGTGCAGGATGACGTTCTCGGTGACCTCCAGCTTGAGCCGCGTCGCCACGAGCCCCGATTCGCGGAGCGCCGTGTCGACGGTGGCGATCAAGCCGCGGTCCGCGAGCTGCCGCGCCGCGACGTTCACGCTCACCCAGGGTGCGTCGTCGCCGTTGGGGGCGAGCTCGGCCAGGTCGACGCAGGCCTTGGTGAGCGCCCAGGCGCCGAGTCCGACGATCATCGCGGACTCCTCCGCGACCGGGACGAAGTCACCCGGCGCGAGGGTGCCGCGCTGCGGGTGGTTCCAGCGGAGCAGGGCCTCGAATCCGCTGAGCCGCTCCACGCCCTCGCGCGTCTCCCACACGGGTTGGTAGAGCAGCGAGAACTCCCCGCGATCCAGTGCGCCGCGGAGGTCCTGCTCCAGGGACATGCGCCGGCGCACGCCGTCGCGCATCTCCGGCTGGAAGCACTCATGCCGTGCCCGGCCCCCGCGCTTGGCGCCGTGCATCGCGAGTTCGGCGTCGCGCAGGTAGTCCGTGGGCTCGGTCCGCTGCGGATCGTGCATGACGATCCCGATGCTCGAGGTGACGACGACCTCGTGCGTGAAGACGCGGATCGGCTCCGTGAGCACGAGCTTCACGCGGTCGGCGACCCCTTCGGCGTCGGCGATGTCGGTGATCTCATCGAGCAGCAGCAGGAACTCGTCGCCGCCCAAGCGGGCCGCGGCGTCGCCGGGCCGGATCGCGGTGGCGAGCCGCTGCGCGACGCCGCGGAGCAACGCGTCCCCGGCCGCATGGCCGAGCGAATCGTTGAGGATGTTGAAGCGGTCGAGGTCCACGTACAGCGCGGCGAAACGGCGCTCCGGCTGGCGCCGGGTGCGGGCGACTGCGCGCCGGATGAGATCGATGGCCAGCGCGCGGTTCGGCAGCCCGGTGAGCGCGTCGTAGAGCGACTCCCGGCGCTGCCGTTCCTCGCTCGACCGCTGCAGCGTGATGTCACGCACGGAGCCGGTCACGCGGACCGCACGACCGTTCGCATCGCGGCGGATGGTCCCGGCCCACTGCAGCGTGAGCCAGCGTCCGTCCTCGTGGCGCACGCGATGTTCGGCGGCGAATCGCGCGTCGCCGCCGCTGAGCTGTGCCAGCACGTCCACTTCGAGCTGGGTGCGATCGGAGGGGTGCACGCGGTTCCACCACTCGGCCGACGCGCGATGGACTTCCTCCGCCGGGTGCCCGAGCAGCTCGCGCCAGCGCGACGAGAAGCGGATGCGGTCGCCGATCACATCCCAGTCCCACAGCGCGTCCAGCGCGGAGCGGGCGGGCAGGGCCAGCCAGTCGTCCGACGGTGTGATCGTCGTGGACGTGTCGACCGCAGCGGCCGCCGTGGCGACGGACGAGGGGACGGACGAGGCGACGGAGGTGGCGAACGTCTGCGTCGCGGTGGGGCCCACGGCGAGCATCTCGCGCGTCGAGCGGAGTTCGCGGGCCAACACACGGTTGCGCCACACGAGGGCCGTGATGCCGGCCGCTGCGACGGTCGCGCCACTGAGGATCAGCAAGGGAGAAGCCATCGCGTGGTGGGAGGCGGTGGCTCGGGCGTGTCCCGTGCCGACGCATTGACGCATATGCGGGGCGTCGGGTTACTAACCCTGTATAGTGTTTATTCTTCCCGTTGCCGATGCTGGCTGAGTCGTGAGCGGTGTCAGGTATCAGATCACCACGCGCATCCGCACCATCGGCAGCACCACGCCATCCGGCAAGGTCGCATCGCCAGGTGCGAGCGCCTCGAACCCCAGCGCACGGTAGAGCGGCACGCCGGGCAGCGTTGCCATCAACTCGAGCGCACCGAATCCCTCGGCCCGTGCCGCGTCGCGGCAGTGCGTGAAGAGTCGCCGGCCCAAGCCCTGTCGCGCGAAGTCGGGGCTCACGAAGAACGCGCGGATGCGCGCCGCCTCGTGTGCGGGGTCGAGCAGGTCATCCGGCCCGAGCTTCGCCTGGTCACCGCCATAGAGGGTGCGACGGCGCGACCACCCCCCGGCCGCCGCCAGGGTCCCGTGGGCGTCACAGACGACGAAGTAGGTCCCGTCCGCGATCAGCTGCGTGTCTGCCCCGAACACATACCGGAGACCCGACTCGATCTGCCGCGCATCATAGAACCCGACACTCAGCTCGCGCACGGAGCGTCGGATCAGGAGTTCCAGTGCCGGAAGGTCGGCAGGGGTGGCCGGGCGCACGGACAGCATGGGCTAACTATAGATGCGTCCCCGGGGTCCGGGCACGGGCGGCTGAAACCCGCCATTGACAGGTGCGTACTACAGGTGTAGTTCTACAACCGTAGTTCAACCGGAGACCCCGTGACCGCCCATCCGAACCTGCCCGACGCGTCCGACCAGATTGAGCTCACCGAGCTGCAGATCACCATCCTCCGCCTCCTGTGGGCGCACGGCGAAGCGACCGTCGCCGAGCTCTGGGAGGCGCTGCACGCCGAACGCGGGCTCGCACAGACGACGGTCGCGACCATCGTGTCGCGCCTCGAGAAGCGCGGCATCGTCGCGCGGCGTGCGGCCCAGCGCCAGTACCTGTATCGCGCGCTGGTCAGCGAGGCCGAGGTGCGCCGCTCGATGGTGAGTGAGCTCACCGAGCGGCTCTTCGAAGGCGACGTGACCGCGCTCGTCAACCACCTGCTCACCTCACAGGAGATCGCACCCGGCGATCTCGCCCGGTTGCGCACGATGATCGCGCAGGCGGAAACGCGTTCTTCGGAGGAGTCATGACCGACACGTTCCCGCAGGTGATGCTCGCCTGGCTGCTCACCTACGCACTGCACTCGACGGTGCTGCTCGGGGTCACGCTGCTCGTGCTGCGGACGCGCCGCGTGGCGCCGGCCGTCTCGGACGTGATGTGGAAGGCGGCCTTGGTGGGGGCCATCCTCTCGGCGAGCACACAGTCGCTGCTCGATCGCCGACCGGCGGGGTCGTTCGCGCTCGGCGGTGCCGAGGTGTCGCCGGCCGCAAGCGCCGTCCCCAGCGATCCCACGGCCGAGCACGCGCTGACCGAACTCGCATCAGCACCTGCGCCCACCGCGACGACGCCCAGCACGGTCTCGCTCGGCGAGGCGGCGGGTGATCTCCGCGGCGGGTCCGAGTCGGCGGCGACGGAGCGCGCGCCGCGTCCGTCGGCGACGCTGGTGCCGATGCTGGCACTGGGTTGGCTGCTGGCCGCCGTGGTGTTCGTGGCGTGGTACGTCGGTCGACGGCTGATCCTCGTGGGCCGTCTCGGGGACCGCCGCGCGGTCGCGGCCGGGCCGCTGCCCACGCTGCTCGCGACGCTGCGCCTCGAGTCGCAGGCGCGCGTGCCGGTGCGGCTCACCGCGTCGCCGTCCATCTCGTCGCCGGTCGCACTCGCGGGCGAGATCTGCCTCCCCGAGGTCGCCCTCGTCGACCTCGACGCCGCGCAGCAGCGGGCGATGCTTGCGCACGAACTCGCACACATCGAGCGTCGCGACCCGCAGTGGCTCGCGTTCGCGTGCATCATCGAGCGCATGTTCTTCTTCCAGCCACTCAACCGTTTCGCCCGCGCCGGCATGCAGGAGTCGGCGGAGTACCTCGCCGACGAGTGGGCCGTGCGGCACACAGGCGGTGTCCCGCTCGCCAAGGCACTGGTGAAGGTCGCGGAGTGGATCCAGGCGTCGCCGCTCGGCGTGCCGGTCGCTGGATTCGCCGAGGAGCGCTCGCAGCTCACCGTGCGCGTGACGCGCCTGCTCGATGGCGCTGCGGGTAGCGGCGCGGGATCCGGTGTGACGCGTGCGGTCGCGGTGGGTGCCGCGGCTAGCGTGCTCATGCTCACCGCCGCGTTCGCGCCGGGCGTGCAGGCCCGCGCGTCGTCCGCACCGGCGACCGAATCGGCGTCGGGGCTCGTGGCGGCACCGGACGCCGGGCAATCGGAGTCCGACGTGCCGGCCATGCGCGGCGAGGAGGGCCGCCGGCCCACGGACACCACCATCGTGCGCGCCGTGATCGCCCGGCTCTCGGACGAGGACGCCGAGGTACGGCGTGCCGCCGCGGACGCACTGGGACGGATGCAGCACCAGATGGCGGTCGACCCCCTGGTGAAGGCGCTCGACGACGAGGACCGCGAGGTGCGTCGCGCCGCGCTGCATGCGCTCGGCAACTACGAGCGCCTCCGCTTCCCGGCGGCGCCCATCCGGAAGCAACTCGCCGCGGACGACGCGGAGTCGCGTGCACAGGCCGTCCGCCTGCTCGGGGAACTGCGCGACCGCACCTCGATCCCGACCATCACGCAGCTGCTGATGGACCTGGATCCCGAG
>Ga0268299_1002375_pt1 | contig 22947 bp, 20 predicted proteins | sample NOBtaG_FD_193484 | JGI IMG/M metagenome (GOLD analysis project Ga0268299, IMG submission 193484) | Activated sludge microbial communities from bioreactor in Nijmegen, Gelderland, Netherland - NOB reactor | ecosystem: Engineered > Bioreactor > Aerobic > Activated sludge | place: Netherlands... | reverse complement strand
GGGGTGGGGGGGTGGGGGGGTGGGGGGTGGGGAGGGGGCGGCTCTGGTGGCCCGGCGGTTCCGCGAATCGGCCCGCCGTCGCGCGGATTGCGCGCAGTCGCGCCCGGCACCCTCGCCGCGGCGCCGAATCGGGGTCGTGTACGCCAGATTGCGCGCACGCGCGAGAAACATCACGTTTCCCATGTGGGAAAAGGCCATTTTCTCTACGATGCCCCAGGATCGATTTTGGCGCGCTGGGTGGGGGGGTCGGAGGGTCTGCGCGAGGGCCGCTCAGCGACCCCTCCAAAGCCCGGCAACGAGGTGCGCGCGCAATCGCGGAGTTACTCGGACTACGCGCCCCCCGAAACAAGGTCCAGAGCGACGCGCACAACTGAGGCCCCGGCGCAAGCCGGGGCGCGAGCGGCGGCGCGAACGGCGAACGCTGCCTCACCGTCGCGTTTGACGGGGAATCGAAGACCTCAGCCCGGGTCGATGTTGCGCCAGTCCTCGACGCGGCGGCGCTGCTCGGCAACGTGCAGCCGCAGGCTGTCGATCTCAAGACGGGTCTTCTCGACCATGAGTTCGTGGAACTCCTTGCTGGCCTCGAGGCGGTCAGCGTCGGTCGGGGCCTCGGCAAGTTGCCGCTGCATCATGGTCAACTCGGCCTCGAGTTTGGCAACGTGCAGTTCGGCCATGCGGCGCTGGAGGGCCTCGCCGTCGCTCTCGCGAGCGGCGGCCTGGGACGCGTGCGCGGCCATGGTCTCGGCGGCAGCGCGCTGGGCGCGGATCCGCGCGGCCCGCTCCTTGGCGTACGCGGCGAAGCCGAGGACACCGCAGACAATCAGCCCGAGGAGCAACCCTTCGGCGAATCCGGCGGTGTCCTGAACGGCGGCGAGGTGCAGCGGGGCAAGTATCACGTGTAATGCTAGGTACGCAGCGGTTCTAGCGCGTGTTCGCGCGTCTGGCAGGGGCGACCCATACCATCGGACCCTCATGCCGGCCCCCAAGGAACGTACAGCCCTGAAGGTGCAGTCGGAGCGCGCGGTGCTCGCGGCGGTCCGGCTGCCCGATTCCCGCTACGACACGCGCGATCCGTTCGGCGAACTGGCGGCCCTGGCCGAGCAGGCCGGGGCGGTGGTCGTGGGGACGCTGGAGCAGCGGCTGGAGAAGCCGGTGGCGGGGACGTTCATGGGCTCGGGGAAGGTGACCGAACTCAAGCGCCTGTGCGAGGAGTTGCAGGCGCAGGTGGTGATCTTCGACCACGACCTGTCCCCGCGGCAGTTGGCGAACATCGAGGAGGTGGTGGGGCGGAAGATCCTCGACCGGAGCGAGTTGATCCTGGACATCTTCGCCAGCCGCGCGACGACGACCGAGGCCCAGTTGCAGGTGGAACTGGCGCAACTGGAGTACACGTACCCCCGGCTGCGGGCGATGTGGGACCACCTGGAGCGGATCACCGGCGGGGGCGGGGTGGCGGGGATCGGGACGCGCGGGCCGGGCGAGATGCAGATCGAGATCGACCGGCGGCTGGCGCAGGCCAAGACGGTGGCGCTGCGTCGGCGGCTTGAGGAGATCCAGGACCGCAAGCGGCGCATGGTGGCCCAGCGGAACCTGGACTGGTTCACCGTGGGGATCGTGGGGTACACCAACGCTGGAAAGAGCACGCTGTTCAACGCGCTGACGGCGGGCGGGGCGTATGCCGACGACCGCGTGTTCGCGACGCTGACGACGCGGACGCGCGAGTGGGACGTGCGGGGCGGTCTGCGGGTGCTGCTGTCGGACACGGTGGGGTTCGTGCGCGACCTGCCGCACCACCTGATCGCGAGTTTCAAGGCGACACTGGAAGAGGCGACCCACGCGAACCTCTTGTTGATCGTGCTGGACGTCTCGGACCCGGCGGCGCGGCTGCAGTACGAGACGGTGAACGCGACGCTTGATGAGTTGTTCGAGGAGATCCGGCGGACGGAGCAGACGCGGAGCCGGGCGCGGGGGGTTGTGCCGACGGCGGGGTGGACGCCCCCGCCGCGCGTGGTGCTGCTGAACAAAGTGGACAGGCTCCCGGACAACGCGGCGCTGCTGGAGTGGCAGCAGCGCGTGCCGGGGAGCATCGCCATCAGTGCGAGGGACCCGGAGGGCCCCGGGTACGAGGCGCTGCGGGCCCTGGTGCGGGAGGCGGCGCAGGGGGGCGAGCGGGAGATGACGCTGACGGTGCCGCTGAGCGAGGCGAAGACGATCCACGTGCTGGAGAATCGCGGGGTGGTGCTGGATCGGCGGTACACTGGGGATTCGGTCCGTCTGCGCGTCCGGATCGGAGCCCGCCAGATCGCGCAGTTGCGCGCGATGGGGGCGAAACTGACGGCGGAGTAGCCGCGGGTGGGAGGGCGAGCGGAGCACCCCGCTGCCGGAGTGCCCCTCGGGGGGCCGGGGATGCGGTCCGGGCGCGTGCCGGAACTGGACGCGCTGCGCGGGGTCGCGGTGCTGATGGTGATGCTGTACCACTACGGCTCGCGCTACGACGGGCTGTACGGGCACGCGGGGTCGTTTCCATTCGAGACTGAATGGGGGTACTACGGGGTGCACGTGTTCTTCATGATCAGCGGGTGCGTGATCCTGCTGACGGCGAGGAGGGCGGCCAGTGCCGGGGCGTTCCTGGCGAACAGGGTGGTTCGGCTGTACCCGGCGTTCTGGGTGGCGTGCGCGATCACACTGGGGGTCGTCGGGGTGTTCGGGCTTCCCGGGCGGGAGGTGACGCTGCTGCAGGCGTTGCCGAACGTGACGATGTTCCCGTCGCAACTGGGCGGGCGGATGATCGACGGGGTGTACTGGACGCTGCGGGTGGAGTGGATCTTCTACGCACTGGTCGCGGCGATGCTGGCGCTGGGCCGGGGTGGCCTGATCGCGCTGGTGCTGACGGTGCTGGTGGGCCTGGATGCGCTGGGGCTCGGGGTCGGGAAGTTCTTCTCGTGCTTCCTGGTCGGGGTGTGCGCGTACGAGACCGCCGGGAGGCGTCCGGCGCAGTGCGGGCTGCACGCGGCGGCGCTGGCGTTGTGCCTGCGGGACCTGGCGCGGCACAACCCGCCGGAGATCGTCGCGATGCTCGCGGGGTTTGGGGTGCTGATCTTCGTGCTGGCGAGGCGGCCGCTGTCGTGGCTGGCGAATCCCGTGCTTGTGTTCACGGGGACGATCTCGTACGGGCTGTACCTGCTGCACCAGAACATCGGGTACGTGGCGATGCGGGAGTGCTACGAGCGCGGGGCCACGATGCCGGTGGCGATCGGGGTTGCGCTGGCGGTGGTCACCGCGCTGGCGGCGGGGCTCACCTTCGCGGTGGAGCGGCCCGTGCTGGAGTGGTGGAGGGATCGGCGGGCCCGGGTGGGGTGAGACGAGCCGGGTGCGCGGGTGGGCTCAGCCGCCGACCTTGCCGATGGTGACGGTGTTCTCGAAGGCGAGGTCGGCGGGGTGGGGGTTGGCGGCGAGGATGGCCTTGAGGGCGTCCATGGCCTTCTGATCGGGGACGCGCCCGGTGATCTCGATGGTGCCGGTGACCTTCTTGGGGGGCTCGGTGGTCTTGACGCTGACGGAGACGTTGTTGAACTGGTCGGGGTTGGCACTGAAGAGGCGGGAGAGTTTCTGCTGGTACTCGCGGCCGGAGTTGAGGAGGGCGAGGTGCTTGGCGTCCTCGCCGCCGGCGGAGAAGTGCTGGAAGGCGAGGAAGCCGGCGACGCCGAGGGCGCCGACGATGACGATGCCGAGAACGGCGTTCTTGCTGGCGCTGCCGCGTGGGGCTCGTGAGGGCATGGGTCTGCTCCGGTGGGGTCTTCGACCGGGAGTTTATCGCGGACGGTCGATGTTCGCTATTGTTAGGGGCGTGTCGCTGAACCAACTGACCACGAGTTTCATCTCCCGGCTGCGCGCCCAGGACCAGGCTGCGTGGTTCGAGTTGTGGGAGACGTTCGGGCCGGTGCTGCGGGTGCAACTGATGAAGTGGGGGCGGGGCCGGGTGGGCCCGGAGACGGTCAACGACCTGTCGCAGGAGACGCTGGCGGCATTGTCGGACTGCATCGACCGGTACGACCCGCGGAAGGGTGCGCGGTTCAGCACGTGGCTGCTGGCGATCGCCAAGCACGTGCTTGGGGACGAGATGGACCGGCGGAACGCCCAGAAGCGGGGGGGCGACAAGAAGACGGGGGAGTTGGACGAATCGTGGATGATCGCGGCGAAGGCGGCGCCGGTGGACGAGCAGTACGAGGCGGCGGTGTTCCACGCGAAGGTGGAGGCGGCGCTGCGGATGACCGAGCGGCTGGCGGACTTCACGGACTTTTCGGTTTATCGGATGCGGGTTCTGGACGGCAAGAGCGGCAAGGACGTGGCCGAGGCGCTGGGGATGAGCGAGCCGACGGTGAGCCGGAGGTTGGCGAAGGTCCGGGATGCGCTGCGGGTGAGGCTGGCGGAGGTGATGTCGACGTACTCGTTTACGCCCGAGGAGCAGGCGGAGGCGTCCCGAAACGGGTTGAACCTCTCTCCGAATAAGGAGGACGAGGCGATGTTCGACGAGGCCGTCGCCGAGATTTACCACCGGTCGCTCGAACTGCGTCGAACGGCGACCAAGGGTGGGAGCAGCGGGGCCCGGTAAGGGGCGGACCCGCGAAGGGCCCGGGCGCGACGGAGCGGCCGAGCCGGAACCAGCCTCGCGTGTGAGCCGCGCATGCCCCCACCGCTGATCGCACTGCTGCTCGTCCTGGTGATCGGGATCCCGCTGCTGGTGGTGCTGATCGTGTACGTTGTGGTGCCGGTGTTCCGGGGGATCGGGTGGCTGGTGGGGCGGGTGGGGCGGTTCGTGCTGGCGGAGGTGACCGACGCGTTCCGGCTGATGGGGGCGCTGCTGGCGGCGCTGGTGTACATGCCGATGATCGTGTTGAACACGGTACGTGGGCGGTGGTCGCGCGCGCAGCACTACGGGCGTGCGCTGGAAGGTGAGTTGTGCGCGGCCCTCGCGGCGGTGTTCCGGATGGCCGCGGGGCATCCGGCGCGGCTGTTCGGTGCGCAAGCGCTGGTGGAGGGGATCGAGAAGCGGCTGCCGCAGGCGATGGCGGCGGCCCCGCCCGGGACGGACGCGGAGTTGCGCCGCGACGCGTTGGGGGCCGGCGCCGCCGTCGGCACGCCGGCGGCGCCCGGGCGGTCGGGGCAGTTCCCGGGGTACCAGATCATCGGGACGCTGGCCGGGGGCGGGAGCGGGGGCAAGTTGTACGTGGCGCGGCCTGACGCGGCGAAACTGTCGGCGTTCGCGCGTCAAGGCTTCGGGCCGGTCGGGGATGTCGTGATCAAGGCGTTCAGCCTGGCGCACGGGAGCAGCCTGCCGCAGATCGTGCGGGAGAACCGGGCGCTGGACGCGGCGAAGCGGCTCGGGCTCGTTCTGGAGCATGAACTGACCAACGAGCGGTATTTTTACGTGATGCGGTACGTGCCCGGGGACTCGCTGGGCGTGGTGACGCCGAGGCTGCACGCGGCGTCGGGCGGGTCGGGGCTGGCGGGGCGGGAGTTGTCGGCGGTGCTGGGGTACGCGTGCGACCTGCTGGGGACGCTGCACGAGTACCACAAGGCGGGGCTGTGGCACAAGGACGTGAAGCCGGACAACATCATCGTGTCTGGCGGGCACGCGCACCTGGTGGACTTCGGGCTTGTGACGCCGCTGCGGAGCAGCATGACGCTGACGACGCACGGGACGGAGTACTTCCGCGACCCGGAGATGGTGAGGCTGGCGCTGCGTGGCGTGAAGGTACACGAGGTGGACGGCGCGCGGTTTGATATCTACGGGGCGGGGGCGGTGCTGTTCTCGATGATCGAGAACTCGTTCCCCGCGCACGGGGGCCTGAGCCAGGTGACGCGGGCGTGCCCGGAGGCGCTGCGGTGGATCATCCGGCGGGCGATGACGGACTACGACAAGCGGTACCCCAGCGCGCAGGCGATGCTGGCGGACCTGGCGGCGGTCGCGGAGGCGGCGAGGTCGGGCAACGCGGCGGCGCTGCGGCCGGCGGACCTGCCCAGCGTGAAGGAGGCGGAGGTGTCGCCCGCGCCGATCGTGACGCCGGTGGCGCTGGGGCCTGACGGCGCGCCGATGCACGCGCCCCCACCCCCGCCCGTGGGGCGATGGCATGGGCCGGCGGCGGGCGGAGTTGCACAGGGTCCGGCGGTGGACTTCGCGGGCGGTGCTGCCGTGGGTGCTGCGCGGACGCCTGCGGGCCCGCGGCGTTCGGCGGCGGACCAGGTGGCGGCGGCGCGCGGGCGGGCGGCGGAGATGCGCCGGCGTGCCGCGGAGCGGCTCGGGCGGACGGCGCGCGTGGAGACCGGGGCGAACTACGGGGTGGCGATCGCGACGCTGGCCCTGGTGACGCTTGTGGCCGCGGGCGTGGGCGGGGCGTTCATCTTCGTGAAGGACAACGACCTGCCGATGGCGGTCATTACCGACGAGGACGGCGGGCTGACGGTGCGCGCGGGTGTGGCGTCGCGCGCCGGGCGGGGGGGCGACGAGAGCGACGAGGCGTCGGTGTTCGCGGCGGCGGAGCCCCCGGAGCCGCCCGAGGCTCCCGCGACGCCGGCCGCGCCGGAGGCGCCCGGCGCGAAGACGGGCACCCGCACGGTGAAGGTGCCGGCGGCCAAGATCGCGCCCGTGCTGGCGACGATGGACGCGATACGGTCGCGGGTCGGACGGGCGCTGGCGTCGTACCGGCTTGGTGAGGCGGCATCGCTGGGCGCGGGGACGCGGGTGCTGGTGCTGGCCGAGCCCGGTGCGACGGCGGGGAAGGCGCGGGAGGAGGTTCTGCGGACGATCCTTGCGGCGCACGCGTGCGGGTTCGAGGTGCTGGCGGTCGAAGGACCCGGGGGCGAGACGGAAGGCTCGTTCGAGACGATTACGGGCGAGGAGTTCGTGAAACTGGCGGGCGATCTGCGTGTGGCGGTGGGCCTGAGGCCGCTGGGCGGGGACGAAGCGAAGCAGGCGGTGAAGGCGTGGCTGGGTCGGAGCGGAGGCGGCGAGGTCGGGGCGGTGATCTGGTTCTACCCCGATCGCGACAAGGGCGACGGGAGCCTGCTGCGGATCGTCGAGCATCGCGATGGCACGCCCGAGCGAGCGTGGCGGGCGCTGCGGGAGTTGAACAAGGCGGCGCGTGCGGCGGCCCAGCGCTAGGCGCTGATGGAGAAGACCTCGACGCGCTCGCCGGCGAGTTGGAGCGTTCGGGGCGCAGCGCGAAAGGCGGGATCCGCGGGCACGAGGTCGAAGGCTTCTCGCGTGACGAGGATCTCCCCCGGGCCGGCGATGTCCTCGCCCAGTTTGTGGGCGCGGTTGACGGGGCTGCCCAGGAAGTCGGGCCCGTGGGGGCCGTCGATGGCGAGCACCAGGCCCTCGTCGATGCCGATCGAGACGGCGATGTCCTGCTCGTCGGGGGTCACGATGTTCATGGAGCGGCAGGCGAGGTTGGCATCGAGTGCGGCGCGCACGGCCTGGGCCGGGGAGGGGAACTCGGCGAAGCAGTTGTCGGCGTCGAACTTGACGACGCGTCCGCCGAGGGCCTCGACGACGGGCTGGGTCGCCAGTTGCATGCGGCGGACCATGGAGAGGTAGTGGACGATGCCGTGGAGGCGGGAGAGGAGGGAGAAGCCGGACATATCGAGGACGAAGATGGTGCGGCGAGTGCCGAAGCGGTCCCAGGCCTCGCGCTCGATGGCCTCGCGCGTGGGGGCATCGGTGGCGCGGGCGTAGTTGAGGAGGAGGTCTTCGAAGGGGCGTTGCATGGGGCGTGCTTTGTGGGCAGTTTGCGGTCTCAGAAGCCGGCGGCGCAGCCGTCTTTGCGGCGTTCGGAGGCGCCCCAGTAGACGCCGGAGGCGGGGTCTTTGCGGATGGCCTGGTAGCCGCCGAAGATGGCGGTGGGGGCGGGCTTGAGGGTGTGGCCGCGGGCGCGGAGGGCGTCGAGGGTGGCTTGAGGGAAGCCGGGTTCGAGGTTGAGGAGGCCGCCGTCGGTCATGGGGCGGACGAAGCCGACGGGCTCGGTGGAGCCGTCGTGGTGGATGCGTGGGGCGTCGCCGGCTTGCTGGAGGGACATGCCGAAGTCGATGAGGTTGATGACGATCTGCGCGTGGCCCTGTGGCTGCATGGCGCCGCCCATGACGCCGAAACTGATCCAGGGCTTGCCGTCCTTGGTGATGAAGGCCGGGATGATGGTGTGGAAGGGGCGTTTTCGTGGCGCGAGGGCGTTGGGGTGGTTGGGGTCGAGGGCGAACTGCTCGCCGCGGTTCTGGAGCATGAAGCCGAGGGCGGCGTCGGGGCGGTCGGGGTCGGCTGTGGGGACGACGCCCGAGCCCATGCCGCGGTAGTTGGACTGGATGAGGGAGACCATCATGCCGGAGGCGTCGGCGGTGGTGAGGTAGATGGTGTCGGCGCCCGCGGGGATGGTGCCGGGCTCGGGCGCGCGGGCGGCATGGGTCATGTCGATGAGTGCGCGGCGGGTGGCGGCGTAGTCGGCGGAGATGAGGCGATCGACCGGCGCGCGGGCGAAAGCCGGGTCGGCGTAGAAGCGGGCGCGGTCCTCGAAGGCGAGTTTCTTGGCCTCGACGAAGGCGTGGACGTGGTCGGCGGAGCCGAAGCCCATGGCGCGGAGGTCGAAGCCCTCGAGGATCTTGAGGATCTGGAGTGCGGCGATGCCCTGCCCGTTGGGCGGGAGTTCCCAGACGTCGTAGCCGCGGTAGTTGGCGCTGACGGGCTCGACCCATTCGCCTGTGTGCGAGGCGAAGTCGGCCGCGCTGAGCACGCCGCCGAGGCGCTGCACGGTGGCCTCGATGGTCGCGGGGATGTCGCCCTGGTAGAAGGCGTCGCGGCCTTCTGCGGCGATGCGGGAGAGGGTTCGTGCCAGGTTGGGGTTTTTCCAGATGTCGCCGGCGCGGGGCGGCTTGCCGTCGAGCGTGAACTGGCTGCGGAAGGCCGGGGCGTCTTTGAAGACGCGGGCGGAGATGGCCCAGGCGTCGGCGATGACGGGGGAGACGGGGAAGCCGTCGCGGGCGTAGGCGATGGCAGGGGCGAGGACCTGGTTGATCGGCAGTTTGCCGAAGCGAGCGTGGAGGGCGAACCAGCCGTCGACGCAGCCGGGAACGGTGACGGGGATGGGCCCGCGCTGGGGGATGAGGTTGAGGCCGCGGGAGCGGATGAGGTCGATGGTGAGGGCGGCGGGGGCGCGTCCGGAGCCGTTGTACCCGTGGAGGCGGCCGGAGGCGGGGTCCCAGACGATGGCGAAGAGGTCGCCCCCGATGCCGCAGCCCGTGGGCTCCATGAGGCCGAGAGCGGCGTTCGCGGCGACGGCGGCATCGAGGGCGGACCCGCCGGCCTTCATGATGTCCAGAGCGATCTGGGTGGCGAGGGGGTGGCTGGTGGCGGCCATCGCGTGGGTGGCGAGGGCCTCGGAGCGGGTGGCAGGCGGCGGCCAGACGGGCAGGTCTGCTTGACCGGGGGCTTGCCCTGGGTCAGAGGGCCACGCCGCGGGGTCGGGGAAGGGGACGATGGAGGTAGCCATGGCGAGGTACAGGGCGGCAGCAAGGTGGGCCGCGAGATGGGGCATTCCGGCAGGATAACGGAAAGTGCGGCGGAGTTGGGTGCGGAATGCCCCGGCGAGCCGATAACCGAGTCGGGGCGTGGAGGCGGCGCCGGTTGCGCGGGCTCGCGCGGTTGGCGGGCGTGTGTCGGCCATGGTGGGGAGGCCGATCGCGTGGGCTGTACGAGCGGTGATGGAGACGCGGGTGGTAGGAAGGGCACGGGATCTGCGGGGTCCGAGAGCAAGGCGAGAGCAGGTTTACGGACGACGGATTCACGGCATGACCGTCACATCCGATGAGGACGGATCGCGGGAGGCCCGCGGCGGATGGCCGCCCGAAGGACGTGACGGGAGCACCCCATGAGCGGACTGAGTTACCAGCACATCGGCCACGACCCACGGAACGGGACGATCGCTCTGTGGAGCCTGGACCGCGACGGAACGGTGCACGAAGACCGCAAGCGGTTCCCCGAGCCCAACGCGGCGTGGCTGGACTGGTCGCACGAGAACTGCTTCCGCGAGGTCAAGCCGATGGCCCTGGGGCGGGTGGAGATCGACCGGCGCGCGGGCTCCATCCACATCAACGACGCGACGGTGTGGCGGTCGGAGAAGCAGATCTGCAAGATCCTCGACGCGCTGGACCGGGCGTACCCGCAGACGCGGTGGTACTTCTTCGGGCCGGGGGTTTCGGGGGCGACGCCCTCGAAGTTGCTCAACGAGGCGGCGGGCACGCCAGATGCGGGGTAGATCCCGGCGGTGGGGGGCCTAGGGGACGCCGGGCTCGGCATTCGGGGCGGAGGCTGGAATCACGCGAGCCGCACGCAGCGCGCGGCGGAGGCCCGCGACGGGATCGCCACGCCGGCGCCAGTCTGCGAGGGCGGCGGGGGTTGCGGCGCGGTAGCGTGCGAGCGTCGCGGGGTCTGTGGCGTCGTCGAGGGCTGAGGCGAGAGCATCGAGGTCGCCCGGGGGTACGAGCCGACCGGACTCGCGGTCGCGCACCAGTTCCACGGCGGCTCCGACGGCATCGGTAGCGACCACCGCCAGGCCGGCGCACACCGCTTCGTTGATGACCACGCCCCACGGCTCGTAGGTGCTGGGGAGGAGGAAGACGTCGCTGGCGCGGTAGATGGCGCTGATGGTCGTCTGGTCGCCCAGGAATCCGGTGAACAGCACCCGCCCGCGGAGGGCCTCAGGGACGCGGGCCTTCATGGCGTCCAGGAGGTCGCCCGCGCCGATCATGACCAGGTCCCAGTCAGGCCGGCGGCCGGCGATGCGGGCGAAGGCGTCGATGGCGAGGTCGGGGCGCTTGGCGTGGATCATCCGGCCGCAGAAGACGATGCGGCGGCGGTCGGGCCGGAGGCCCAGGAGGCGTCGCACGCGGTCGATGGTGGCGGAGGGAAGGTTCTGGATGAGCGCGTAATCGGGTTCGTAGGGGAAGTAGAAGATGCGGTCGTCGGTGGCGCCGTACTTCCTGAAGAAGTCCGCGCCGCAGGAGCCGCAGGGGAGGATGCCGTCGCAGGCGGCGACGACGCGGGAGACGACGGCGTGCTTGATGGCTGCCTTGAAGCCGCTGACGCGCTCGCCGCGGATGTTGGAATCGCCCACGAGGAAGACGGGGATGTGCGCGGAGCGGCAGTAGGCGAGCACGCGGAGCCGGCCGGGGTCGTTGTACCCGCATAAGAGCATGGCGGCGGGCTTGGGGTCGCGGGCTTCGAGCCAGGCGCAGATGCGCCCGCCCTTGGCCCACTCGCGGGTGATGGAGGCGACGCGGGAGGAGTCGTTGACGCTGTCGCCGGCGCCGAAGCGGAAGACGCGGTCGGCCTCGTCGCTGGCCGCGGCGGGGTCGAGCGCCCACGCCTGGTCGGCCTGATCGTGGGTGTAGATGGTGAGGAGGCGGATCTCGGGCATCTCGCGGTCGATGCGGCGGTGGAGGGCGAGGCGGTAGGGCGTCGGGACGTTGGTGAGGACGACGACCTCCGGGCGAGGGGTTGGCTGGGACCATCGGGGTGTCGCGCGCGGACTGGTCATCGGCGGGCCTCCGCGAGGGCGGTGTAGAGGGCAGCGAGCCGGGCGCCGACGGCGAGGTGGGAGAACTGCGCCTCGACCCAGTGGCGCCCGCGGCGGCCCATGTCGCGACGGTCGGGCCGGGCCAAGAGCCTTGCGGCGGCATCGCCGAGGGCGGCGGGCTCGGGCGGGGCGGATAGGCCCGCGCCGATCTCGGCGACCGCCGGTGCGAGGGAGAGGTTGTCGGACAGGACGACGGGGGTGCCCAGGGCGAGGGCCTCGGCGATGGCGTAGCCGAAGTTCTCGAACTCGGAGTTGAGGATGAGGGCGTCGGCGGCGGCGATCGCGGCGAGTTTGTCGGAGCCGTGGAGCCAGCCGGCCCATCGGATGGCGTCGGCGACGCCCAGAGACCGGGCGAGTTCGCGGAGGGGCTGCACGTCGCGGTCGTCGCCCCCGCCGATGAGGAGGAGGCGGGCGTCGGGGAGGGCTCGCCGGGCGTGGGCGAAGGCGCGGAGGGTGAGGTCGACGCGTTTGACGGGGTGGAGGCGGCCCATGAACGCGAGGAGGGGCGTGTTCATGTCCAGGGGGGCGGTGCCGTCCATGAGGGTGCGGTCTGGGCTGGCCTGCTGATCGGCGAGCCAGCGTGCGCGACCGGCGCGGACGAGCGCGGGGAGGTCTTCGTCCCGCGCGGGGATGGCAACGGGGAGGGGCAGCACCTCGCGGCGTGTTCGAGGGCCGAGCCGGGCGAGGTCGCTGGTGTCTCGCTCGTTGTCGCTGGTGAAGATCGCCGCGTCGGCGGCGCGGAGGGCGGCGCCAAGGCCGGAGAGGCGCGTGAAGATCGCCTTCTTGAGGCGGCTGTGACGGAGGGCGGCCTTGACGAGCATCCCGTGGGGTTGCCACACAACGGGGATGTTCGCAGCGGAGGCGGCGGAGGCGACGGTGACGAGGTCGCTGAGCCAGAGGCCGTGGAGGTGGACGGCATGAACCGACCGGCGGGCGATGAGTTCCGAGGCGGCATGGGCGAGCGCACCGGGCCCGAAGCGGCCCGGGGGCCCGGTGAAGGTCCAAGTGCCCGCGGCGTGGTTGGCGATCCACTGTCGGGCCTGGTCGGCGTCGGGAAGTGGGCCGGCGAGGGCGCGGACAGACCAGGCGTCGGGGTCGTTCTCTGGGCGGGTGGCGCGGTGGGTGAGCAGGGCCTCGACGAGGCCGACGAAGGCCGTTGAGGTGCCCCCGGCCGACGCGGTGATGGACTCGGTGATGTGGAGGACGGTGGGCATGAGCGGGCGACTACTCGTCCGCGGCGCCGCCCGAGCCCGCGCGACGGAAGACCGCGACGACGTCTTCAACGGGGATGACGAAGAGGCGGTTGTCGCCCTCGAACTCGACGGGCACGGCCCGCTTGGGGTTGAAGAGCACGCGGTCGTACCGCTGGAGGGGGTAGTTGCCCTCCTTCTCGACCTTGGACGCGATCGCGACGATGCGTCCGGTGAGCGTGGGGATCTCGATCTTGTCTGGCAGGTGGATGCCCTGCTTGGTCTGCTTCTTGTCGTCGTCCTTGCGGATGAGGACGCGGTCGCCCAGGGGCTCGACGATATCGAGGCGGGCAGCGGCTTTGCGTGCGCGGTCGTCGGCCATGACGGGCGAGTGTACGCGGTGCGGCGCGGGGGCGGGGTCGGCGGGGGAGCCGGGGGGGAGGCAACGCGACACGGCGCGGGCGCGGGGGCTGTATGCTCCCGGCATGGACCCGCTGGCGACCATCGGCCGATTCATCCGCGACATCCCGGACTTCCCGAAGAAGGGGATCGTGTTCAAGGACTTCACGCCCCTGCTGCGCGACCCGGGCGCGCTGGCGCTGGCGGTGGAACTGATGGTGAACCCCTTCCGGGGCCGGCACGTGGACCTGGTGGTCGGGGCCGAGTCGCGCGGGTTCATCTTCGGAACGGCGATGGCCCAGTCCCTGTCGGCGGGCTTCGTGCCCATCCGCAAGCCCGGAAAACTGCCCCACGCGACGGCGACCCAGGCGTACGAACTCGAGTATGGCTCGGACCGGGTCGAGATTCACCTCGACGCGATCGAGCCCGGGCAGCGCGTGCTGCTGGTGGACGACCTGCTGGCGACCGGCGGGACGATGGACGCCTGCTGCAAACTGGTGAAGGGTCTGAAAGCGGAGATCGTGGGGATCTCGGTGCTCATCGAACTCGTCGCGCTCCGCGGGCGCGAGCGGCTCGGGGCTTCGGACGCTGTGCACGCGGTGCTGCGGTACTAGCCCGGCGATTGGCGCGCCCCCCCACAGCCCGCGTCTTGCGCGACTTCGTTCGTGAGCGAGCGGCACCGGTTCGCGGACGCGGGGCCCGGGCGACGGCGCCCAGCACCGCCGACCGCTGCGCGTACAGATGGTCCAGGTCGATGGGCAGTTTGCACAGGTCCATGTCCGGCAGTCGGCGGCCGAGGGCGACGAGGAGGTCGACCAGGCCCAGGTAGTCGCGCGTGTGGACGAACTCGCGCTCGCAGCGCGGCGGGCCGAGCTCGGTGGCGTCGTACGTGCGGGCCTGAACGCGGTCGAGGTGCGCCATGTTGTGGTAGTTGCCCAGGGGGAGGCAGAGGCAGGTGGCGTCGTAGCCCCAATGGCAGAAGACGCTGGCCTCGCAGGCGCCGCCGGACATCAGTTTGCGCTGCCACGGACGTTTGGCGGACGCCGACGCGGGCGGCACCGCCCCCGGCATTGGGGGCGGCGAGAGGTCGAAGGTCTCGTGGGCCCGGAGGGCGCACGCGCCGGTGAGCCACGGGGTGAAGATGCTCAGGCGGTCGCCGACGCGGACGACGGGGCCGCCACCGACGGGAGAGTCGGCGAAGGCGCGGCTGTTCTCCAGGGCCAGCACGCGGGAGCCCTTGGGCATGGTGCCGAGCCGGCACGCCGCGATGGCCCCGATGAAACCGACCTCTTCGGCGCGGGTGAGCAGGACGCGCACGTCCTGATCGACCCCGTGGGCGTGGAGTTCGTCGATGGCGCAGAGCGCGGCGGCGGCGGCGGCCAGGTCGTCGCACGCGGGGGCGTGCAGCACCCCTTGGGCGTCGATTGCCGAGCCGGGCATGGTCCATGTGGCGATGTCGCCGACGCGGACTGAGGCGAGGGCCGAGCGGCCCGCGTCGAGTTCCGCGGTGAATCGCGCGTCGAGGGGCGAGCCGCCCGGCTTGGCGGGGGCGCGAGCGGTGATGGCCGCGGGCACGCGGAGACCGCCCGAGTGCAGGGTGATGGGGGCGTGGTCGAAGTAGACGTCCTCGACGCCCCCGCGGAACGAGAGCGCGAGTGTGCCGGACTTCTGGTCGATGGCCTCGACGACGAAGGCGGGGTGATCGAGGTGAGCGGTGATGAAGAGCGGGGGGAGGGCTGCGGCGCGGCGTCGTGCGCGGGGCTTGAGGGCGCGGCGGGCCGGCGTGCGGGGCGTCGAGGCGGAGATGACCAGGTTCCCGGCGGCGTCGGCGGTGATGGCCAGGTGCGGACGCTCGGCAACCCAGGCCAGCACCCAGTCCACCACGCCCTGCTCGCGACCGGACGCGGTGGGGATGTCGGTGAGTTCGACCAGCGTGCGAAGTCGCGGGCCGGTGAGCGGGTCGGTCGCGCCGGGGTCGTGGAGCATGGCGGGAGGGTAAGCCTGGCGGGGCGGCACGCGATACCCTCGGCGATGCTGCCCGCCGCCCTCGCGTGGATCATCGAGCACCACCGCCGATTCGCCGCCCTGCGCGGGCAGGGGATCGTGGTGAAGGTGGGGGGGTCGATCCAGGACGACGCGGCGCAGATGCGGGAGGTGATGCGGGGCGTGGCGACGCTGGCGTCGCTGGGGGCCAGGCCGGTGGTGATCCACGGCGGGGGCAAGGCCATCACGGCGGCGATGGCGAAGGCCGGGCTCGCCGCCCGGTTCGTGCAGGGCCAACGGTACACCGACGAGGCGACGCTGGAGATCGTCGAGCGCGTGCTCGTGCACACGGTCAACCGCGAACTGGTCGAGATGCTGGGCGACGAGGGCTGCCCCGCCCGGGGGATGCACTCGCTGCGGGACTGCGTGCTCACGGCGGTCCGGGCGGGCACAGACCCGGCGCCCGACAGGCCAAGTGAGGACCTCGGGTTCGTCGGCCGGGTCACGCACGTGAACGCCGGGGGGATTTTGGGGGCGTGCGACGCGGGCGTGGTGCCGGTGATCGCGCCGGTGGCCCGAGAAGCCGCTGCCCCGAAGGGCTCGCCCGGGAAGTTGAACGTGAACGCGGACCTTGCGGCGGGGACGGTCGCCGCGACGCTCCACCCGCGGGCGTTCGTGCTGGTGTCGGACACCATGGGCGTGCGCGCGGACGTGCAGCGGGAGGAGACGTTCATGCCGATCCTCACGCGGGCTCGCTGGCAGGAGTTGGTCGCCGCGGGGGGGATCGCGGGCGGGATGCTGCCGAAGTTGATCGCGTGCTTCGAAGCGCGGTCGGCGGGCGTGGCACGGGTGGCGATCGTGGACGGGCGGATGGCGGGGTCGTTGCCCCACGCAGCCCTGGCCGAGCCGGGCGAACCCATCGCGGGGACGATCGTGGACTGAGAGCGACGCGGGGGGGCGGGGGGGGCGGGGGGGCGGGTGGGGGGTGGCCCGCGCTGGTCCGCGAACACGTTTGCAGGCCCCCAGAGGGCCTTCCCAGCCCGCCCGGCTTCACGGAGTCGCCGTGGAAGGGTGGCCCCAGCCCCACTAGTGTTTCACACTACATCGCTCCTACCGGGGGCGGAGCCCCCGGGGCGGCGTGGAGTGGAGCGAGGCCTCCCCTTCCGGGGTTGATCGCATGGCACGGACATCGCCATTCTGGCACGACGACGATCGGGACCTGGGGCCCGACGACGGGGACAGCACACCCGCGGAGAGTCGATCGCCCGCCGGCGCTCACGCGTTGGCGGCGGCCCTCGACGCGAAGGTGCTGGTGCTCAACAAGGTGTTCCTGGCCGTGCGGGTTGTTTCGGCGCGGCGGGCGTTCTCCATGCTCGCGCGGGACCTGGCCGAGGTGATCCAGGTCGAGAACGGGCAGTACCTCAACTACAACTTCGCCTCCTGGGCGGAGGTGAGCGAGTTCGCGAGGCAGGTGGAGCCGGAGAAGCACGACTGGGTGCGGACGGTGCGGCTGCAGATCGCGGTGCCGCGGGTGATCCGCCTGCTGGGGTACGACCGCCTGCCGGCGCAGATGGTGAAACTCAACCGGCGCAACCTGTTTGCGCGCGACCGGAACCAGTGCCAGTACTGCGGGCACCACTACAGCACGTGCGATCTGTCGATCGACCACGTGAAGCCGCGGAGCCTGGGCGGGGGCGACACGTGGGAGAACCTGGTGTGCGCGTGCATCCGCTGCAACGCGCGGAAGGGCGGCCGGACGCCGGAGGGCGCGGGCATGAAACTCATCCGCAAGCCGGTGATGCCGCGGCGGAACCCGCTCATCGCGATCCGGCTCGGGCAGGATCGCTACCAGAGTTGGAAGGCGTTCCTCGACAACGCGTACTGGAGCGTGGAGTTGAAGTGACCGGGGAGGTGCGGCCGGGGGGAGGGCGTGCTACCGGGCCGCGCCGAGTTTGGCCCGCACCTTGGCCAGCAGGTCGGGCTTGTGAACGGGCTTGGTGAGAAAGTCGTCGGCGCCGCAGTCGGTGGCCCGCTCCATGTCGCTCACCTCCGCCAGGGCGGTGACCATGATGACGGGGATGTGCCGGGTTTTCGCGTCGCCCTTGAGTTTGCCGCAGAGTTGATACCCGCTCATGCGGGGCATCATGATGTCGAGAAGGATGAGGTCCGGGTGCCCGCGGGCGATGACATCGAGGGCCTCGACGCCGTCGCAGGCTGTGCTGACCTCCGCGCCGAGTTCCTCGAGGTAGGCTTCGAGCAGTTCGAGGTTCTGCTCGTTGTCATCGACGAGGAGAATCCGGGGTGGCCGCGCACCACCTCCACCCCCGCCCGACTCGTCGGGCGAGCGGCGCACGTCGAGTCCCGCGGGGATGCCGGTGTCGTGTGAGGAGGTCATGACCAAGCGTAGCGACGGGGGCCGCGCTGTGTCGGCCCGGCGCCGCTCGCGGGCCCGCCACGAAACGCAACGGCAACGGGCGTGCGACCCGCCCCCCCCGCCCACGCGGATCGCACGCCCGCGCGTGCTTGAGCCCTGATTACCCAGACCTGTGACCGCTACCGCCCGACCACTACCGACACGATCCGCGGGCGGCCTTGCGACTGCACCACGAGTCGGACGCCCCGGCGCAGGTCCACGCCCTTGAGGGCTGATCGCAGGTCCTCGGCGTTCTCGACACGCTGGTTCATCACCTGCACGATGACGTCGCCCGGGCTGAGGACGCCCGCGGCGGGGGACCCCGGGGCGATCTCGGTGACGACGGCGCCGCGCGTGTTCCGCCGGGCGTTCACCTGCTCGGCCAGTTCGGGCGTCAGCGTCCGGGCCGTGATCCCCAGCCCGCCCTTCACGGGCGAGACGAACTCGTCGGTGTCTCCGCCCGCGGCGGCCTGGTCGGCGCGGCTGCCCAGCGTCGCGCTGAGCACCTGCTTCTTGCCCTCGCGGACGATCTCGAACTCGACCTTCTTGCCCGGGGGCGTCGCGGCGATGGCGTTCCGCAGCGCGTTCTGGGTGGGCACGGGGCGGCCCTCGTACCGCGTCACGATGTCGCCGGTCTGCATGCCCGCCTTTGCCGCGGGGCTATCAGGCGACACCTCAGCGACGACCACGCCCGATCCCTGGAACTCGTAGGTGCGGGCGAGGTCGGGGGTCAGGTCTTGCAGCCCCACGCCCAGGTAACCGCGATCGACCTTGCCGCCGGCGATGAGCGAGTCCATCACGCCCTTGGCCATGTTGGAGGGGATGGCAAAGCCGATGCCGACGTTAGCGGGGCCGATGATGGCGGAGTTGACGCCCACGACCTGCCCGCGCAGGTTGACCAGCGGGCCGCCCGAGTTGCCGCGGTTGATGGCGGCGTCGGTCTGGATGAAGTCCTGGAACTGAACGTCCTGCAGTTGGCCCGGCCCGTTCTGCACGCGGTTCTTGGCCGAGATGATGCCCGCGGTCACGGTCTGGTTGAGCCCGAAGGGGTTGCCGATGGCAACGACCCACTCGCCCACGCGGGCGGCGTCGGAGTCGCCCAGCGTGGCGAAGGTGAACTGCCCGCCCTCGATGCGCAGGACGGCCAGGTCGGTGGCGGGGTCGGCGCCGACGATCTTGGCGGCGTACTTGGTGTTGTCGGCGAGCGTCACCTCGACGCGCGTGGCGTCGTCGATCACGTGGTTGTTGGTCAGGATGTACCCGTCGGGGGAGACGATGATGCCCGACCCCATGCTCTGCTGCGCGGGCCGCCGACCGGGTTGTGCGCGACCGAAGGGGTCGCCGAACATGCGCCGGCGGAACTCCTCGAAAGGGTCCTCCAACTGGGGTTGGGGTTGGCGCGGGTTGCGGGGTTGGAGTTGCTGGGGCTGCTCGTCGCCGCCGATGGTGGCGGTGATGTTGACCACCGCGGGCGCGACCTTCGCCGCGGCGTGCTCGAACGCGGCACTGAGCGCTTGGGCGTGCGAGATGGACGCTTCGACGGCTTCCGGGGAGGGATCGCGTGGCGGCTCCTTCGCCAACAGCGGCAAGGCCAGCGCTGACACGCTGAGGGCCAGCCCCGCCAGTGCGCCGACGACAACCACCGACCGCACTGCCAGGCCTGCCCGCTCCGGTCGCACCCACTCCATGTTCAGGTCCTCCTTTGGAAAAGTGTTGGAAGGGGCACACCGCCACGAACCGGGTGCCCACGCGCTGGATACGAGCCGGCCTGTTTCGATGTTCGCCGGCGTCGGACCATGATGTATCCCTGTGTTAGGGGATATTTGGCTGCCGCCGGTCGATCGCCGCGCGTGCCGCGATCCATACCTCGCCCGCGGGGACCGGGGGGGAGGGCGGCTGGCCAGGCCGCGTGATCGTCGCGGTGTCGGCGCTGTCGATGTGCAGGGTGCACCTGGCGTTCGAGTCCGTCGCCGACGGTGCGCCGGCCCGCCGGGCCCGCGCGTGCAGCCCTGCCTCGCGAAGTTGGCTGAGGACACTGGTTGCTCGCTTCGCTGCCGCGTCGGTCTGATCGTGCGTGACCAGCACATCGACCCGTGCACCGAGGGCCTCGCGCAGCGCCTCGTCGGAGGGCACCCGACCGCGCTCGCAGAGAACCGCGAGCACCTGATCATCGGCCATTCCGAGTCCGACGGCGGGCGTCGCGGGACCGCCCAGGGCCTCGACGAGCGTGTCGTATCGCCCCCCCGCGGCGATCAGCCGACCTGTCGGCCCGGCGTCGCGGAACTGGAAGACCGCCCCGGTGTAGTACGCGATCCCGCACACCACCGATAGATCGAAGTCGCACCACTCCAGCAGCCCGTGGGCGTCCAGGGCGCGTGCAAGGTCGGCCAGTTGGTACAGGTCCGCGGCCTCGGGCCCGCCGAGGGCCCCGAGTTCGCCCGCGCCGGCGTCGCGAAGCAGGGCGTCGTAGCGCCTTGCCGAGAGCGCGCGAGCGACCTGAGTTGCGACGTTGTCGAACGCGTTGAGATCAAACCCCAGCGCCGAGGCGGAGCGCACGAGGTGGGCCCGCGAGACCTTGCCGCGAAGGTCCAGCGTCTCGAAGACCTCGATCATGCGGTCGGCCTGAACGCCCGCCCCCGAGAGCAGTCGGGAGACAACCTCACGGTTGCTCACCTTGACCCGCACGTCGGCGGGGCCGAGCCCCAAGGCCTTGAGCGCCGCGACGGCGACGGCGATGACGTCGGCGTCGGCCGCGGGGCTGGAGTCGCCCAGCACGTCGACATTCCACTGCCAGATCTCGCGGAGCCGCCCGGTGCCGGGGCGCTCGGCACGGAAGCAGTTCTGCACGCTGAACCAGCGCACGGGCGTCGCGAGCGAGGCGTGCCGCTCGGCGTACATCCGGGCGACCGTGGGGGTGAACTCCGGTCGGAGCGCGAACTGGTGGATGCCACCGGAGCGCTTGAAGGTGAAGAGGCGGTTGGTGATCTCCGGCCCGCTGCGCGCCTCGTACAGGCCCAGGTGCTCGAAGGCTGGCCCGTCGATCTCGTCGAAGCCGTGGATGATCGAGGCACGCCGCCAGGCCTCGGTGAGGTGCCGACGGCGGAGCAGATCGTCGGGGAAGAAGTCGCGCGTCCCCGGCGCGGGGTCAAACGTCGTGGTCCCGGCGCTGGCGCGGCGCGGTGGGGGGGGAGGGGGGGGAGTTCTCGGGGCTGACTCGGTGATATGGGCCATCGGTGGGCTGAGGATATGGGACTCGCGCCAAGCCGGGAGTGGCCGGGTGCTAGATGGACTTCCTAGGGCGGACTTCTGAGCCCGACGTCAAGATGGGCAATGTGCTCGGTAATGTTCTCGAAAGCGTTTCCAGTCCTCGTTGTTTTGGTTGCTCCCGCACGGAAGGGATGGTACAAATACCGCACGGATCGGTGCCACCGATCGCGCGCACACAATGCCTTGAAGGGAAAGAGAAGACATGAAAGCCCCCGCCTGCGTTGTCGCTCTGGTTGCCGGTGCCGCTTTGTCGGCGTCGGCGATTGCCACGCCGTTGAACTTGTCGCCCACGAAGCCTGACGTGGCGTCGGCATTCATCGACGTGTCCTACGTCGCGGGCGGCGGGGCGAACAACTTCGCTGCCGCGGGCTTCGCCGTCACGCTCACGATGCCCGATATGTCCCAGACGAACTTCGTCGGGAGTTTCAACCTCACCGCGACGATCGACACCAGCGGCAACGCCACCGGCGGCACGCTCACCGTGACCGACGGCATGACCACGCTGTTCTCCTCCTCCAACCTGCTCCAGTTCGGCTTTGGCTCGATGGACCTCTTCGAGTTCGTGTTCGAGAGTGACGGCAACGGCAGCCTCGCCCCGGCCGGCGCTCGCATCGGCACGATCATGGTTGTCGGCGGCCTGATGTCCCCGGGCGGCATCCCCGATTTTTCGCAGAGTTTCGCGACGCAGATGGGCTTCGGCAATGGCAACGCCGACACGTTCCTGATGGTTCCCACGCCTGCCGCGGCGATGGCAACCCTGGCGGGCATGGGCATGGTGGCCCGCCGCCGCCGCCGCTAACACTGATCAGCCTTGACATCCGCGGTCCGGGCGATCCGGGCGCGGTTTTCTGACCCGCACACGAGACGTCCCCGGGCGCAAGCCCGGGGGAGTGTCCATAGAGACCCCGAGGGAGTGTTATGGTCACCACCAGCAATCGCCGCTCTGACGCCCGCCGCTCGCCGTACCGCACGCCTCGCTCGATGGCCGCCGCCGCGGGTCGGGTCGGTCATCTCTTCGACACGCTCGAGTCCCGCCAGTTGCTGGCTCTGACCGGCGTGGTGCTCAATCAGTTCCCGGTCATCGCCTACGACTCCAGCGGCATCCTGAACTACGACCACGCCACCGGCGCCCTCGATGTCTCCGCGACCGTGACCGGCCTCCGGTTCGCCGCAAACCAACTCCCGCGCCAGATTCAGTCGGTCCATGGCGATTTCCAGATCCACGCCCGTGTCGGCAACGCCGGCAACCTCCTCGGGGGCGTGAACGCCGGCGACACGGCCTTCCTGCCCTCCCTCCCCCAGGGCAGCCCCCCCAGCCCCTTCGCTCTCCCCACCAGCCACGACCTGATCATCCGCGCCGCCTACGACCAGGACGGCAACGGCTCCATCACCGGTGCCGAACTCACGCCCGTCGTCCTGCTCACCGGCGAGATCTACGCCTTCGGCTGGCAGGATACCGGCGGCGTCACCGACCTCTACGACTTCCGCTTCGTCGTCACCGGCGGCGCCTTGGCGCCCCTCTTCGCCAATCGCGACATCGGCATCACGATGCAGAGCGAGGCCTCAAACTTCGTGGGCCTCTTCGACCGCAATATCACCGGTCAGGCCAAGGGCAACGTCGGCCCCATCGCCCAGCCCCAGGCCGCCTCGATCGCCGGCAACGTCTACTACGACGCCAACAACGACGGCACCTTCCAGGGCACCGAGCAGGGGATCCCCGGCGCCCGCATCGACCTCACCGGCACCGATGACGCGGGGCAGGCCGTCAGCCTGTTCACGTTCACCGACGCCAACGGTGCCTACTCATTCACCGGTCTGCGGCCCGGCACGTACGTCCTCACCGAGACCCAGCCAGCGGGCTACCTCGACGGGATCGACACCATCGGCACGCCCGGCGGTTCGACCGCCAACGACGTGTTCTCCGCCATCGTCCTGCCCGCCGGGTTCAGCGGCGTGAACAACAACTTCGGCGAGTTGCTCGCGTCGAGCATCGCCGGCAACGTCTACTACGACGCCAACAACGACGGCACCTTCCAGGGCACCGAGACGGGCATCGCCGGGGTCCGCATCGACC
>Ga0268299_1002374_pt1 | contig 22953 bp, 18 predicted proteins | sample NOBtaG_FD_193484 | JGI IMG/M metagenome (GOLD analysis project Ga0268299, IMG submission 193484) | Activated sludge microbial communities from bioreactor in Nijmegen, Gelderland, Netherland - NOB reactor | ecosystem: Engineered > Bioreactor > Aerobic > Activated sludge | place: Netherlands... | reverse complement strand
GCAGCTCCCACGACCAGTTGGCGCCGGAAACCAGATCACCAAAGACGCGTATATTGACCTTAAAATGCGCATCGGGCGCATCGAAGTTTTTCGATCTGAATACAAAGGTCCAGTCAGTGCGCGCCGGTCGTTTCTGCTCCGAGGCGCTCTCCAATTCATAGGGTTTGAGATAAGGATATGTTGTCTCGATTTCGTGACGTGCCTTGTTCAGCGCTTCCTCTTTCTTCAGGAAAGTTCCTCTGGTGTCTTCGGCAAGATGGATGTCGGTGCCGATTTCACGGCCGTCTCCATCGAGCTGTACTTCATACTCTTCCGGAGTTTTCGGCTTGAAAAATCTGACCCTCCAGCAATAGCCTCCGGAGTGCGAGTCACTGACAAGCTGCGATGTTTTTATGAAACCGATTTTTTCGAACAAATATTGCTCCGACTCTCCGTCACCCTGAGAAGAAAGCCAGGACATGACAGTGTAGCCGGTGGCATCGATGCCGTGGCGGCTGATTATTTTTGCAGCGCGCGCTTCAGCTTGGGCGCGGTCGATGGTGACTTTCGCATCAGCATTCAAGGACTGAGGCCGCATGAGAAAACAGGCAAAGCCGACAATTACCGTAATGATGAAATAGAAAAGCCGGCGATGCGCCGGAATAGGTTTATAACTAATCCGCTGCTCTTCCGGCTCGGACTCTTCCATTTCTTTTACGTGAATCGTTTCGTTCACCGATTGATTCAAAAGACCGACATCAACTGTTTCTACCTTCTCTCCCTTTCTCCTTATCGCGCCAAAAATGAAAAGCAAAACAAACGGAATTACAGAGAGCAGTGCGGACGTCTTCAAAGTGAGATCGTGAGAAGTGAAGAGCGGCTTGACGCCAAGGAAAGTATCAAAGACATAGTGAGAAGAAACGCAGGCAAGAATGCCGTAGCGCCTGAGGATCCATCCATCCAACAATCCGCCCAGAGTCAACTCGACCCCGCGAGCATAGAAAGGCTGTTGCGGATAGGTGCTGTGCGCAAAACCCCAGGCCGCGGCTTGAAAGAAATTAGCAACCCAGAAGTTGCCGGACACTTTCATCATCAAGCTCATGCCGACGACACGATAAAGCGCCTCCTCCATAAATGAAGCGCTGACTCCCACGCGCATGGCGGAAAGAGCAGGAACGAAGCTGCTCAAAATTTCAAAATTCTCCACACCTAATGGGCACCAGAATCCGATTTTTTGCCCAACCAGGTAATAGAAAACCACCCAGCCCAGATCGATCATGAACAGCAATTGACCGGCAACAAGAGCCCAGCTCACGGCCTTGCTCTTGAGTCCTTCGAAGGTAAATAGTTTTTCTATCGCGACATGATCCGGGAATGTTTTTCGATACAACGCTTCTGCCGCACCGAATAAAATTATCGCGCCGAAGGCATCGGGAACGATGCGTACCAGAGCTTTCACGACTTCGGTAGATAAATAAGATCCGAAGGTTATTGTGGTGTCGTATCCATCGGCAAGTTCATTCCAATTGTTGACGGTGTCAAGGAAAGGCACAAGCGAATAAATCAAAGCGATGATTATCACGGGAAACCAGCGAATATTGCCGGTCATGACCGCCCAACCAAAAGCAAAAACGCTGACCAGCATGAGCAGAGTCATAAAAATCTGAGCGATTCTCGCCAGCATCGAATTGTAAGAACGGATGTCAGCGAACTTCCTTTCCCACGATTCCGGAACATGCAAGTAGCGGTTGTATGACTCGATTTTGTTGCCGGCCAGCCCAACGAAGACTCTGAGCTTGGCGCCCTTGTAGTCCTTCTTCGTGTCTTCGAATGTGAATGAGTGATCCTTTCGTTTGGGTTTCTGACTCTCTTCGTCCTTGATCAACTCAAAGCCGTCGAGCGAATTGCCTGCTTCCTCCTCCACAAACTTGCGAGCGGCTTTCTCCGCTTGCTCATGCGTCAGTGAGGGTATTTCCCTGTCGTTTTCGAAGTCATGGTCGACTCCTGCCAACTTGCCTTCCGGGTTGATCCAGACGCGCAACTCTTCTTGCTGAAGTTCTCGAACCAGGCGCACACGCCAATACCAGACAGGAATTTCCTTGACCATCAGCTCGTTGGCTTTGGCGACGCCAAGCTCGTACTCGAGAAAGCTCTTGGCATCGTCGTCATATGAAAACGTAACGGATCTCAGAGCCCGCTGAGTTTCAGGATCGGGTGATTTGGGTTCGAACGCACCCGGCTTAGGTATAGGAGGGTTTTGTTTGGGCGGCGGCGTAGACTGGGTGCCGTTGGAAACGCTACTCGGCTCAGGGTTGTACCCAAGCTTGACAGCCCACTGGCATGCTTTCTCGATGATCTGTTCTTTGGGAATTGAAAGATTCAGTGAGGCGGCGGCGAAAACTTCGTCGTTCTTCGTGAAATAGATAATGCAGCCGACCAGCGCAAAAAGCCCCAACCACCAGAGGTAGCGATGGGGGGACTTGAGGTGGGCCTCCAACCTGTTAGGGTCAACGGAGACGGATTCTGCCATTGGCTGCCGTTAGTCTGATAGTACGGATGATTGGGATACTTGCCATTGTAAGTACTCGACAAGGTCAATGCCCTTCATAGTTCCTCTATGGTGTTGTCAAATACAGAGATTTTGATAATTGGTAATGCACTTCTCAAAGTGGAAGACAGCCTAAAGTCCACGCGAATTCTCTTTCTAAGGGGTTATGATCAGCCCTCGTGCTAAGTTGCCTCGCCGGCTCGCTCACACATGTGTTGCACGGGTCCAGGCGGACTGGAGCGTTTGCGTGTCAAAAACCTTCATGTGGAATGAAAAGTGCGAACGAATGTCGCGCTCGGAGCTTGAGAATCTTCAACTGGGCCGGTTGAAGACTTTGATCGAGAGCCTTTATAAAAAAGTGCCGTTCTACAAAGAGCGCATGGACAAAGCCGGTGTCAGCGCCAGCTCGCTGAAGACCTTAGCCGATCTGAAGTTTTTTCCCTTTACGAAAAAAACCGACTTGCGCGAGAACTATCCTTTCGGTCTTTTTTCCGAACCGCTCTCGAACGTCACGCGCTTGCACGCATCGTCGGGAACAAAAGGGAAACCGACAGTTGTCGGCTACACGAAAAACGATATCGACATGTGGTCGGAAGTTTGCGCTCGCTCGCTATGCGCAGCCGGAGCCCGTCCCGGTGACATTCTTCATAACAGCTACGGTTATGGACTTTTTACCGGCGGCATGGGAATGCATTACGGCGCGGAAAAATTCGGCGCCACAGTTGTCCCCGCATCCGGTGGCAGAACGCAGCAGCAGATTTTGCTTCTGCAAGACTTCGGCGCTCGCATTCTTTGCTCCACGCCATCGTATGCCCTCAACATCGCGTACACGATGGAGGAGCTCGGCATCAAGCGCGACACGATTAAGCTCGAGCGCGGCATTTTCGGCGCCGAGCCCTGGACCGAAGAGCTGAGAAGCCAGATTGAAGACAAGCTCAAAATCGAAGCGCTCGATATTTACGGACTGAGCGAAATCGTCGGACCGGGTGTGTCGATGGAATGCGCTGAAGGTCGCAATGGACTGCATATCTGGGAAGATCATTTCCTGCCCGAGATCATCGACCCGGTCACTGGTGATGTGCTTCCCATCGGAGAAGAAGGCGAGCTCGTTTTCACCACACTGACAAAAGAAGCAATTCCGGTATTGCGCTATCGCACAGGCGACATCTCCCGCTTGTCGCTGGAAACCTGCGCATGCGGACGGACCACGGCGCGAATGCAGCGTGTCAGAGCACGTCTGGATGACATGCTGATTATTAGAGGAGTAAATGTTTATCCTTCCGAAATCGAGAAGGTGCTCCTGGCCCTGGAGGAGCTCTCACCGCACTACCAGTTGGTCATCGACCGCAGAAAAGCGCTCGACGTGCTGTCAGTGCAAGTCGAAGTTACAGATGAGCTGACCAAACAATGGGGACATTTCGACAACGATTGCGTCGAGTTCTCCAATCTTTCAACTCATATTCAAACGCTCCTCAAAGACAATCTCGGCATCACCGCCGATGTTCAACTGATGAAGCCGAAAGCGGTGCCGCGCAGTGAAGGGAAAGCGGTGCGCGTTGTTGACAAGAGAAAAGAAGACAAATCACAAGCGGAAAGTGCCGCCGTCAAAACACCGGTTTCGAAACACTAGGTCAACTCAAAGAAATCAACTGAATTAAAAGGTTCAAAAATGTCGCAGACACATACATCCTCGGCAGACAGCGTTTTCACCGGCGCACCGCCCGAGTCGTTCGGTTTCAAGCGCATTATCTATGCCAAATCCGGATTCACGTCCACCATCACAATCAACCGCCCCGACGTGCTCAATTGTTTTGACTCCCTGACATTGAAGGAACTCGGCACCGCTTTCTTAGATTCTTCCCAGGACGACAATGTGGCGGTAGTGATCATTACAGGCGCAGGCAATAAGGCTTTCTGCACCGGCGCGGATTTGAAAGAGCAAGAGGAGCACATTCTCAAAAAGCCGAACAACTACTACAAGTGGATGTATCAATTCATCGAAATGCACGACCGCCTGCGCAATATCGGCAAGCCTACCATTGCTAAATTGAACGGCATGGTCGTAGGCGGAGGCAATGAGTTGAACATGGCTTGCGACCTGGCTGTCGCAGCCGACCACGTGACAATCAGGCAAGTCGGAGCAGGACGCGGCAGTGTCGCCGCCGGTGGCGCCACACAGTGGTTGCCGTTAATCATCGGCGACAGACGGGCGCGCGAGATGCTGCTGCTTTGCGAACCAATCGACGCCTACACGGCTCTGGAATGGGGCCTTGTCAATCAAGTCGTGCCGGCATCCATGCTCGATCAGGCGGTGGAAGAGCTGGCTCAAAAGCTCTACAACAAATTGCCGGAGTGCACGCGCTACACAAAACAGCAGCTCAATTTCTGGCGTGATTTCTCCTGGAGCATGACTGTAGGACATGCTCGCGACTGGCTCACACTGCACGCGGGTGCTTCTGAAACTGCAGAAGGCCTGCGTTCTTTCCGGCGCAAACAAGAAATTCCCTATCCCAAAATCAGATGCAAGGCTGCAGGGCCGGCAGAGTCCTTCAGCGGCCATGTCGATACTGCGCCGTGCCCCACCTGCAATGAATCGATGCCTTCGACCAATGCATTCTGCGGTGCTTGCGGCACCAAGTTGAAAGGCTGAGTGAAACACTTCCACGGATTTCTACACTGACTGAAGTTCTGACTAAAGGAGCAAGAGATGATGACCCTGACCTACCGAAACATTCTGACCAGCACTGAAGACCAGATCGGCATCGTGACACTGAACCGTCCGACCGTTTTGAACGCATTGAGTCATGACTTGATGGACGAGCTCGTCAAAGCTTTGGAAGAGTTCGACAAAGATGAAAACATCCGGGTGATCATTCTCACCGGCAGCGAGCGCGCCTTTGCAGCCGGCGCCGACATCAAAGAAATGTCGGATGAAACAACGATTTCGATCATGAATAAAGATCGCTTCGCCACCTGGGACAGAGTTCGCAATATCAAAAAGCCGATTATTGCGGCAGTAAGCGGATTTGCTCTGGGCGGCGGCTGCGAACTGGTGATGACCTGCGACATGATCGTCGCTTCGGAAACAGCCCAATTCGGTCAGCCGGAAATCAACATCGGCGTCATACCGGGAGCAGGCGGAACCCAAAGATTGACTCGCGTCGTCGGCAAGCACAAAGCAATGGAAATAATCCTCACCGGCCGCTCCATCACAGCCAATGAAGCTCACGCAATGGGACTGGTTAACCGCGTCGCTCCGGTTGAACTTTATCTGGACGAAGCAAAAGCTCTGGCCAAAGAAATCGCCAAGAAATCTCCTGTCGCCGTCAAGCTGGCTAAAGAAGCGATTCTCAAAGCATTCGACGGCTCGCTTGTCGAAGGTCTGGAATTCGAGCGCAAAAATTTCTACATGCTCTTCTCTTCCGAAGATCAAAAAGAAGGCATGCGCGCATTCTTAGAAAAGCGCCAGGCCACCTTCACCGGTCGCTAATGCAAGAAATTGAGACTTTGAGAAAATTCGAACTGGAGAATATTGATAAATCATGGCTGAAGAAACAATTCTGTTGACAGAGATCAAAAACGGCGTGGGCATTATCACTTTGAACCGCCCCGACAAACTCAATTCGTTTACCGACGAACTGACATTCCGCCTGCAAGACGCGCTGAAAGAAATGGAGAAATCCAAAGACGTCAAAGCGATCGTCATCACCGGACAAGGTCGTGGTTTTTGCGCAGGGCAAGATTTGCAAAGCCGCAGCATCAGTCACGAAGAAGGCGTTCGCCCCTCGCTCGGCGATTCGATTAGACGCCGCTACAATCCGATCATCACCAAAATCCGCAGAATGGAAAAACCAATCATCGCGGCTGTCAATGGTGTCGCTGCCGGTGCCGGCGCATCGCTGGCATTTGCTTGCGATTACAGAATAGTTGCTGAAGGAGTCAGCTTCATTCAGTCTTTCACAAAGGTCGGATTGGTTCCGGATTCCGGCGCCACCTTCCTTCTGCCACGCTTGATCGGCGCCACTCGTGCCTTTGATCTAATGCTCTCGGCAGACAAACTGGAAGCGAAAGAAGCACTCGAACTCGGCGCTATCAACAAGATCGTTGCCGCCGATGCGCTTTTAAAAGAAGCGACCGAATTGGCTGAGAAGCTGGCAAAAGGACCGACGAAAGCGTTCGCCCTGACCAAGCGCGCAGTCAATCGCTCTATGTTCTCGGACCTGGAAGAATTGCTCGAATACGAAGCGCAACTGCAGGAAATCGCAGGACGTTCGGATGACTTTGCCGAAGGTGTCAAAGCGTTTGTTGAAAAACGCACACCCGCCTACACAGGCAAATAGTTTCTCAAAGAAAAGTCGAACCGGGAACGGAGCTGCTCAAAACCAGCTCCGTTTCGCTTTTCTGCGTCGTTACTATCCTGTTATTTATCGGTGCTAGTCTGTCCAAACTACAGACTTTGTACTGAGGTGACGTGGTGACCGATTGGAACAGCTATGAAGGGTTTGCGCCGGCAACCGGCGTGAAAGCTCTAAGAGACCACGCCCACGAGGCAAGAACCGCGCTTTCAAACGTGTTTGCCGATAGCACATTGAACGAAATTCGACAGGGATCCCTCGAGCGGGCGCAGTCCGCAAGCGAAGTGCACGTACGCGCTGGAGAAAGTATTCAGCGAGCAATTGATAAGGCTCAGCCGGGAACGATCATCAATGTTGCCGAAGGCGTGTACAGAGAAAAGCTGGACATCAAACGCGACGGCATTACATTGAGAGGTCACGGCAGAGCAGTCATAGACATGGGCGACAAACCGCTGAGCGGAGCGGTAATCAACATATCCGGGCGCCGGGATGTAACCATAGACGGTTTCGAAATCAGAAATGTTAAGGGTGGAGAGGTTCCGACGGCGATCCGAGTGGACGGCGCCAGCAGCAACATCAAAATCATCAACAATGATATTCATGGCATCAAGAGCAACAGAAACGCGCATGGAATAGCGGTATTCGGCGACCGAGCTCAACCATTGAGAGATGTGCTTATACAAGACAATCGCGTGCACGATTTAAAACTCGGACAGAGCGAAGCTGTCGTCATCAATGGCAATGTCGAAGGATTCAAAATCATCGGCAACACGATTCGCGACAATGACAATATCGGCATCGACATCATAGGCGGCGAAGGCGTCGGCCGCAAAGGCATCGACAGAGCCCGCAAAGGACTGATTGCCGGGAATTTGATAAGCAACATCGACACGCGCAAAAACCCGACCTACAATCGCATGTCTGCAGCAGGCATCTATGTCGATGGTGGCGGCGACATTACTATTCGCGACAATGTCGTGAAAAACTCCAACTATGGAATCGAACTCGCCTCTGAGAGAAAAGGGTGGGCAGCGACAGATATCAGAGTCTTTGGAAACCGTATTGAGAACAGCCATCTAGCCGCCATTTCATTAGGTGGTGGCAAGGCAAGCAATGGTGGTGTCAGCAATTCGAGAATTGAGAACAATACGCTCACCGGCAATACGCGCATTTGGAAACAGAACAATGTGCGCAACGTTCACATTGGAGACAACAAGACGTTTTAGAAACCGGAATCGCCCGGCGTGTGGTCTTGCATTTGTTGCTCTTTCTCTCCTTCCATCTGCTGCTTGCGCATGTACGGCGATGGCTGAGGCGCTTGCGGCGCGGCTTGAGACGGACCCAGCATTTGCTCCAGCATGGCGATGCGCTGCTGAACTGCCGAGGTTCGCTTCTGCTCCGGACAAGTTCTGCAGAATTCTTTGTATTCTTTGATAGCAGATGAAATGTGGCGTTCCTGGTCGAACATCATGCCCAGATTCAAATGCGCTTCGGAATTGTCTTTGTTTATGCTCAATGTTCTGTGAAAATCTTCCAGCGCATTCTGGTGATCGCCCAGAGCAAGAAGGCACTTGCCGCGGCTCGTAAACAGCGTTTCTTCATCGAGACCTTTCAAGGTTTTCTCACTGTTGATCATGCCTGTGAATTGCTGAATCGCGCTGGGCCAGCGTTTTGCCCACATGAGCATATCAGCGTAATTCATCCACGCTTCGGTATATGACCAGGGCTTATCGCCGAGCGCTTGCAGGAACCAGCCAACAGCGCCGTCATAGTCATTTCTCGCCTTGCTCACCAGGCCATAGAGGTTGTAAGCCTTCGGACACTGCCCCTGATAATCGGCCAGCGCTTTTCTTGCTTCATCTTCGGCTTCACTGAGCCGGTTCAATCGCAAATAAATATGACCCAGATGAATATGAGCTTCCCACGACGGCCCGACATTCTGCTCCAGATGCTTGTTGAAAGCCTCGATGGCCTTGGAGTCTTCTCCGCCTTTGACCATGTAAGTCACGCCCAGCCAGTACCAGGCCTGGGGCATGTATTCGTTTCTGGCAAAATAGATCGATTGTTTGAACGCATCCACGGCGCCATCGTAGTCTTTCGCCTTGTACTTGCTGATGCCGACGTTGTAATTGGCATCAGACGGCAAAACGTGACCTTTGCCGCGCTCGGACTTGGCAAAACCGGCATCGGCGGTCAGGAAAAAGCAGAAGATAAGCGAAAGTGCCAGGGACGTTCCGGGCAATTTGTATAAACGGTCCAATGCTGCGGATCTCCAGAGATCAGACGCCCATCAACTCTTTGAATTGGGCCTCATCAAGAACTGTTATACCAAGTTCTTGCGCTTTTGCCAGTTTCGAGCCGGCGCTGGTGCCGGCGACCACAAAATCGGTCTTTTTGGAAACGGACCCGGAGGCTTTGCCGCCTCTGTCTTTGATCATTTTTTCGGCGGCTGCGCGGTCCAGAGTTTCCAACGTGCCGGTGAGCACAAAGGTCTTGCCCGTAAGCGTTTTCTCGATGGCATTGCGGGCCTGAATTTCGCTGTCGCTCACCTTCATTTGCACGCCGAGGCTGCGCAGATCGGCAATCAGCTTTTTGGTGATGTCGCTTTGAAAAAATTCGTTAATAGATTGCGCAATTGCCGGTCCCATGCCGTCGATTGCAAGAATGTCTTCGGCAGTAGCGGCCTCCAACTGCTCGACTGAAGTGAAGCGATCGGCGAGCAGTTCGGCCCCGGATGTGCCGATATGGCGGATGCCGAGCCCGTGGATGAAGTTGGGAAACGGGCGAGTTTTCGAAGACTCCAGAGCGGAAAGAACATTTTCAATCCACTTGCTGCCTTGTTTTTCCTTGCCGGCTTCGCCGCTCTTCTTGTCTTTCCACTTGAGCCCTTTTAGCCTTTCAGCATCAAGACGATAGAGATCCGCGACGTCTTTGATGAAACCTTGATCGACCAGCAAGTCGACAAGAACTTCGCCTACTCCTTCGATATCCATCGCATCGCGACTGGTGAAATGCTCGATGCGGCGCTTGGTCTGCGTGGGACAGCCGTAAGTATTCGGGCAGCGAAAAGCCACTTCGTCACCTTCTCTTGCCAATTCCTGTCCGCACACGGGGCAAGTTGTCGGATACTCGAAAGGAACGCTGTCGGGTTTGCGCTTCTCTAATTTGACAGAGAGAACCTCAGGAATAATCTCGCCCGCTTTGCGCACCAGAACCGTGTCTCCGACCCGCACATCGAGGCGGCGAATCTGATCGGCATTGTGAAGGCTGGCGCGCTTAACTGTGGTTCCCGCCAATTTCACAGGCGAAAGAATGGCTACCGGCGTGACGGCGCCGGTTCTGCCGACATCGAATTGGATGTCTTCCAGAACGGTCTCGGCTTCTTCCGGAGGGTATTTGAAAGCGATCGCCCAGCGCGGGCTGTGGGACGTTGCACCAAGTGCGTTCCATAAAGAACGTTGATCGAGTTTTACGACGACTCCGTCGGTCTGGTAGTCGAAAGTATGCCGCTTATCGTCGATGTCGCGGCAAAATGCTTTCACTTCATCGATGCCGACTGCGACCTTGCTGTGCTTCTCAGTCGGAAAACCGAGCAATTTCAGAAGCTCGAGTTCAGAATAATGATCGGGCGGATCGACCATTTCATTGTCGGTGACAAAGGCTGTATAAACAAACAGAGAAAGTTTGCGCTTAGCAGTTTTTCGAGGATCTTTCTGGCGCAGCGAACCGCTGGCCGCATTGCGCGGATTGGCAAAAGTCGGATCGCCTTCATCCGACAAAGCCTGATTCAGCGATGTGAAACTGCTGACAGGCATATAGACTTCGCCGCGCACTTCGAGCATTTGCGGAACTTTGAGCAAACCTCCTGAATAGGTCATCGCCTGTGCATTCAGTTCTTTGGGAAGAGATGATATCGTTTTCAAATTATGGGTGACGTCTTCTCCGACCTCGCCATTACCCCTGGTGGCACCTTCAACGAACTTGCCGTCTTTATAGGTGAGAGCGATCGACAGACCGTCGATTTTGAGCTCGCAGACATACTTCAGCTCCTTGAGCTGTTCTTCACTCAGTTCGAGACCTCTGCCCAATCGCTCCGCCCACTTGTCCAGATCTTCTTCCGACATGGCGTTGGCCAGACTGAGAAGTGGAACGCGATGCCTGACTTGAAGGAATTCCGTCGATGGCGCAGCACCGACTTTCTGGGTAGGACTGTCAGGCGAGAAGTACTCAGGATGTTCTTTTTCAAGGCGCTCAAGTTCGTGAAACAATTCGTCGAAATCGGCGTCCGAGAGCTCCGGGCTATCAAGCACGTAATACTGAAAGCGGTGATGCTCCACTTCCTTGCGGAGCTTTTCGATTGTTTCCCGCATGTCGAGATTGAGTTGCTTGCTCACCGTTTAACCCTCGAAGACTTCCATAGACCGGAAAAAAGGTACGAAATCATGTGAAATCTCGTACCTTTTTCAGTCTTGAACTTATTCGAGACCTTCGCGCGAAAGGATGACGGCATCACCTTGTGCGGTGCCCGAGCAGATTGCGGCAGCGCCGAGTTTTGCTCCGCGCTTCTTCATTTCCATCGCCAGAGTGAGCAAGATTCTTGCTCCGCTGGCGCCGATCGGGTGACCGAGCGCGATGGCTCCGCCGTTGACATTGACCTTCTCTTCAGGAATTCCCAGCATGCGCATCGATTTCAATGCAACCGATGCAAAGGCTTCGTTGATTTCCATCAGTTCGAGATCTTTGGCTTCCAGACCGGCTTTCTTCAAAGCTTTTTCCGTAGCCAGAGCAGGAGTTGTTGCCAGGTAAGGTACGTCTTGCCCGATGGAAGCATGAGAAACGATCTTGGCGAGTGGCTTGAGACCGAGTTCTTTAGCTTTGTCGGCGCTCATGATCAAGAGCACTGCGGCACCGTCATTGACACCAGGAGCATTGCCTGCGGTTACAGTTCCTTGCTCCCAGAATACCGGCTTGAGTTTTGCCAATGCTTCGATATTAGTGTCGGCACGCGGTCCTTCGTCCGTCGTGATTTGCTTTTCTTCTTTGCCTTTCTTCACCGATACGGGCATGATTTCCTCAGCGAAACGTCCTTTGGAAGCAGCCTCCAGCGATTTGAGGTGGCTTCTCAATGCCCAGGCATCCTGGTCTTCGCGAGTGATGCCGAATTCTTCGGCGACTTTGGCGCCATGAACCGCCATGTGCACGTTAGTGACAGGACATTCCAGACCGTCGTGAATCATCGAATCTTGGAATTGAACGTGACCCATTCTCTTGCCGAAACGGGCCGCATTTGCGTCTACAAAGTAGGGAGCCTGGCTCATCGATTCCATGCCGCCGGCAATGATGATTTCGCCGTCATTGGCGCGGATTCTGAGATCTCCCAGAGTGACAGCGCGCATTCCGGAGGCGCAGACTTTGTTGATGGTGGTCGATTCGCAGGTGTTAGGCAATCCGGCCTTCAAAAGAGCCTGGCGAGAAGGAATTTGTCCGCAGCCTGCTTGCACGACCTGCCCGAGAATGACTTCGTCAATTGCTTCGCCTTTTAGCTTGTTGCGTTTGACCAGCTCCGCGATAAGTGAGGCAGCCAGATCTACCGCCGATACATTGCTAAGCGCGCCGCCGAGTTTTCCAAAAGGAGTGCGCAAACCGTCTACGATTACTGTCTCAACCATTTTCAGCGAACCTCATAAATGTGCGGGCGCCGCGCTCCAGTCAGCGGGCAATTCAGTTAAATCGTACATTTCATGGAGCGCAAACCTCCAACCCATCACTATTTGTTCAATTTCCGGAAAAGCTCGTGCCGGTAAAGCGGAGGCAGTTAATCAAATACGGGTATAGATACCAAGAGAGGTCGACTTATACATGACCGGCTGAGAACGTGCCCGCAGTAGGTATGATTGAGAAGACCCGAAAGGCGCTCCACGCTTAAGAATGGCACCCGCCCGCTCCCCAAACAGGAAGGACCGACAAATGAAATCCTTTGGCAACCGCGGGGGTGGCCCGGAGAAACAGCCCGGAAAGCCGATGGGCAGACCGCCGCAAGGTCAGCGCCCAGCCGCAAGACCCTACCTCAACGAGAATTATCAGCAAGACGAAAATCAGTCTCCCGCCCAATTCCCCAATCAGCAGGGAGCGCAGCAGGGATACCCGCAAGGCAATCAGCAAAATTACCAGCAGGGTTATCAGCAACAAGGCTATGCAGAACAGGACCAGTGGCAGGAAGGCGACAGCGAAGGCGCCGCCGTCAGGATAGAGCCCGGCAAGCGCGCAGGCGCCCTGCTTATCGACTTTGTTTGCGCGTATTTTATCGGCGTGCTTTTGTCCGTACCCCTGACATTCGTGCCGTTTTTGAACCAATTCCTGAATACGACTTTCGTATTGCCATTTATCGTACTTTTCAAAGATTCGCTGTTTAACGGTCGCGGCTTCGGAAAGAATCTCATGGGATTGCAAGTGGTTGATGCTCGGACCGGCAGACCCTGCACCATCGCCCAATCTTTCAAGCGCAACATAATTCTGGTTGCCCCCTATCTCGTGCTCTTGATTGTCCAGATACTGATTGCCGTTCTTCACCTGGTCAATCTGCCTTTCCCCTGGTGGCAGCAGGCTCACAAGATGATCGGCGATTCCATCACCGGCTTGATATACATCGTCGGAATGGTCTATGTAGCGGTCGTTTTGCCCATGGAGTGCTATCGGGCCTGGCGCCGTCCTGACAGCCTGAGAAAGGGCGACGAGCTGGCAGGGACGATGGTTGTCGACTCGGCGATGGATTTTTCCAACCCGTTGCCAAGATAGAAACAGCGAAAGCCAAGCGTTAGTCAAGAAGGGCATTGGGCTTAACAAGCTGGTATGTCCTGACTATTAGTTGCTACCATTTATGCTGCAATTTCTAGCTGCCCGCTATCTGAGTGGACTGCCGGTATTTATCGTGCCTACCCGGCATGAGCAATCAAGACCTCAATTCCGGCAATAGTTCAACAAGAGGTTATTTCGGATGACGCACCCGTCAAAAACAGCCTACTTATGGGGCCCGGTATCCAGCTTTTCTGGACCGCTGGCGGCCACCCTGGTGACGAGGGGTTGGACTGTGCACATTCCGACAAAGTCTTCGCTCAATCTTTTCAGCCTGTCTCCGCTCGATTTGCGCTCGTCGGCTCGCGGTGCTTTAGAACAAGCATTCGGCGGACGCGAAAAGTTTCGCATGTTCCAAGATCGCATCAAGTTTATCGATCAAGCGGAAGGCGCAAAGTCGGGCACCGCATATGATGCTGTAATTTTCTGCGGGCTGCCGCCCAATTTCGACGAACCGAGAGTGCCGAGAGCTCCATGGGCAGCCACCGAATTGCCGTCGTTGCTGAAGTACTTCAAAGAGCAGCCGATCTTCGTCATCTCATCCATTTGGGGTGGAGTGCAAACAGACGGAGTGGTGCCCGAAGAATGCGAATTCGAACGACGCAAGCCAACCAGCCATTTTGAAAGTATTTGCCAGCAATACGAAAACAAAGTCATGGAGGCGCTCGAGAAGTCGGAAGCGCCCTGGTATTTGATTCGCCTTCCTCTTATAGCTCCGGATTCTCAATCGGCGGATTTCGTCAATTACTCGGGACCGCTTACTCTCATTCGCGAACTGGCTCTTTTGCATCGTCACAATGAAGCGAAGAATAACAACAGCAGCCAACAGAAGGGCGAACTAAAGGTTTCCTACAACCCTGATTACACTCTCTGGTTCTCACCTTCCGATCAGGTGGTAAGCACTTTCTGCCGCTATCTTGAAGACGAATCAAGACCGCGTGTTTTAAACCTGGTTTCTACCGAGTCTACATTGAACAGAGAATGGCTCTCGGCGCTGGCTACGGAGATGGGCTTCAACACCGTGGTTGAAAGCGAGAAAGACTCACTCAATTTGCCTGGCGTTCTGCGCAAAATGTTGAATGACAATTTGCAAGTAAAAACTCGCAACCTGTTCGAGGTGGCGGGACGTTATGGAATAGCGCGCGCGCGCATGGACAACAATTACTTCCACAATGTCGCTGAAAAAGCGGAGCTGACAGGCTGGGGAGTGCCTCAGGACAAGGAAAAGCGAAAACTATTCAAGTTTACCGAGCGGCTGGCCGCCTACTATTTTGAAGAATTCATTCCGCAGCATTTCGACGAGGGATTGCTCAAGCGCGCCACTTCCAACGGCACCACCATCGGTTTCATCATCAAAGATGCCGACGGTCTTGGCTGGATACTGCGAGCCAGAAAAGGCAAAGCCGTAGTGGAACGTTTCGATCCTGAAGACGAGCGCCCGCGCATCTGTTTTCATCTGACGTCGAAAACCATGTCACAGATGATTCAGAGCAAATTGCCCATGCACCGCGCCTTGCTTTTGCGCGAGATCGAAGTGGAAGGACCGCTGTTGCACGCACTGAAAGTGGCAAATACGATAGAGCAGTTCTTGAAAGAACATCCTCTGGGCGAAGCTCAAATTCTCGAATTACAAGAAGCGCACTAATTAATTAGCGACTGCGTGTTTGGTTTTTATAGACGAGATCAAGTTCACCATTTCAATGGCAGCCATGGCAGCATCGCAACCCTTGTTGCCGGCTTTTGTTCCAGCTCGCTCAACCGCCTGCTCGATGGTTTCGCAGGTCAAAACACCAAAGATTGTCGGAATGCCGCTGTCCATGGACAGCCTTGCAATGCCGGATGTAGCTTGACCGGCAACATGATCGAAGTGAGGAGTGGAGCCTCTAATCACCGCTCCCAAACAAATGATCGCATCATAGGCCTCCGTCTGCGCAGCGTATTTCGCCACCAGCGGAATTTCGAATGCACCCGGGCACCACATCACGTCGACATCGCCGAGATCGGCGCCATGACGGCGCAGCGCATCGAGCGCGCCTTCCAGCAAACGCTCGGTAATAAAATCATTGAAGCGGCTGACGACGATTGCAAACTTAAGACCTGTCGCGATGAGACGACCTTCGACAACGCGAGGTTTAGAATCGGCACCGAAGTTGCCATTTTCATCATTGCGGCGAGCCATGCGCTTCTCCTTTTACAATCCGGTCAGTTTACAGTTCGTCAGGCGAATCGCCGGCGATTGAATTAAGAGAGAAACCAGCCGGAGTCAGTTTCTCCTGCCAATTCTTCTCGAGTCCTTCCAGCCAGTGCCCCATCTTTTCTTTCTTCGTAAGCAGGTATTGCAAGTTGTGGCTGTTGCAGGCAGCGGGCAATCCGACGCGATCGGAGATGGTTAGACCATAACCTTCCAGCCCGACGATTTTGCGCGGATTGTTGGTGATGATGCGAACGGAAGTAAGTCCCAGGTCGCACAGTATCTGCGCGCCCACACCATAATCACGCAAATCGGGCTTGAAGCCGAGCGATTCATTAGCTTGAATGGTGTCCTGTCCTTTGTCTTGCAATTGGTAGGCGCGAATTTTATTGAGCAGACCTATGCCTCGACCCTCTTGTCTCAAATAAACAAGAACGCCGTTATCATGCTGGGCGATCATGGCCATTGCCGCTTCCAACTGCGGTCCGCAGTCGCAGCGCAGGCTGGCGAAAACATCACCGGTCAGACATTCGCTGTGCACGCGGATTAAAACGTCTTTTTTGTCGGACAGATCACCTTTTACGAATGCCAGATGCTCCTGCCCATCTAAAGTGTTTCTGTAGGCATGCACCTGAAAAGTACCGTATGCGGAGGGAAACTCGGCTGTAGCGACTCGCTCGACAAAGCGCTCGCGCTTAAGACGATAAGCAATCAGTTGAGCGATATTGATAAATTTGATGCCGTGCTTTTTGCAAAACTCGCGCAATTGCGGAACGCGTGCCATTGTGCCGTCGGCATTCATGATTTCGCAAATGACACCGGACGGATTCAAGTCAGCCATGCGAGCCAGATCGACTGCTGCTTCGGTATGTCCGGCGCGCTGCAAAACACCGCCCGGCTTGGCGATAAGAGGTGACACGTGACCGGGGCGGCGCAAGTCGGAAGGCTTGCACATAGAGTCGACGGCGACGCGAATTGTTGTCGCTCTGTCGTATGCGCTGATGCCGGTCGTGACACCGAATTTGGTATCAGCATCAACAGTGATTGTAAAGGCAGTGGACTGAGACTCGGTGTTGTTATCCACCATCATGGGCAAGTCGAGCTGCTTTGCCTTCTCTTCGGTCAGCGCCAGGCAGACCCAACCGCGTGCTTCGGTGACAAGAAAATTGATCATGGCCGGCGTGACCAGTTCGGCGGCGCAAATCAGATCGCCTTCATTCTCTCGACTTTCATCATCGGAGACGACTACGAATTTTCCCTGACGAATATCATCGAGAGCATCCTCAATAGAATCGAAAGCATCGTCCAAATTCGTTTCGTCCAATTCTGGCTTCATTATCGTCGCCTCATGTCGCCCGGTTACCGTTTTCAAGCCCAACCCAAAGTCTATCCGTTAGAGGCGCCGGAAGATATCTTCGCCGCCACTTTCTTAAGTTTCTCGTCCAGATGCGGCTCGAGCCATCTCGCCACGTAGCGCGCGACTACATCGGTTTCGATGTTTACCTTCGATCCAGGCTTAAGAGACTTAAATGTTGTTGCATCAAGTGTATGAGGAATGAGAGCCACACTAAAATGCAGGTTTTCGCCTTCTTTGGGTATCGGGCAGTCAACGACAGTAAGCGATACGCCATCAACCGCCACCGATCCCTTAGGGACAAAATATGGTGCCAGCTCGCCTGGTAACTCGAATGTGATCAGTTTTGAAAAACCATCTTCTTCTACTTTAGAAACCGCAGCGACAGCATCGATATGACCGGTGACCAAATGCCCGCCCAGTCGGTCGTTGAGAGTTACTGCGCGTTCCAGATTGACTGCGTCGCCGACCTTTTTCTCGCCCAACTTTGTGCGACGCATGGTTTCCAGTACAGCTTCTACTGAGAACGAACCGGAGTCGAAACTGACGACAGTAAGACAAATGCCGTCCACTGAAATCGAATCACCCAAATTGACAGGGTTCACGACCTTCTTTGCGCCGATAGTCAGGCGGCAACCATCCGTCGTCTGAGTTATCTCCATGATTTGACCGACTTCTTCAATTATTCCGGAGAACACAAAAAATCCTCGCTGCGATTGGATGCAGTCGCCTTGCTGGCAACTGGGAAATTGTCCGTCCCATGGACCTTTCACGTAAAGGCGAATGTGTCGAAGCGTAACGAGCGGGCGCAGGAGGGGGAAAATCACCATATGCAAATTTGCCGCCCGGCTATTTAATACCGACAAGCGGACGCAAGTCCATCCCTCTCGCAACCTATCCTTAAGCCACTGGACTTCCCGTCCAGGAGCTGAATTAAGGGACATGAAATGAGTACAGAAAACGGCGCCTGGCGATCTTCAGAGCAACAAGCCTGTCCACAAACTTCGGCAGAATGCAATTTCAAACCGGACTACGAACTCTCCACTCCTCGCGCTCAGCAATGGGCAGCCGACTCGCAAGTGCAGAGATCGAAACCACTGGACATTAATGAAAACGGCGAATACAGGGTCAAATGGGGCGACAGCCTTTCGACCATCGCCGAGCGTGCGCTCAGAGGAGCAGGCGCGCCGGTCAGCAAAGACTCGCTTCAATCGATGCAGGACGCCATTGTTGAAGCCAACCGTGACCGCTACAAATCCTTAGAGTGCAACAGAGACTTCATAAAGGAAGACTGGAGTTTGAGAATTCCAGGTCTGAAACAAGCAGAGCCTCCCGTCACACCAGAGCCTCCTGTCCGCGTCGAGCCGCGTCCGGAGCCACTTCCAGAGCCGATGCCAGAGCCGCCCAGAAGGCCGCCCTGCCCGCCGGAAAGAGATATCGTCAGACCCGACTACCGAGACTATCCACCGCCTGCGATGGATTTCCCAGGCACGATCAACAACTACGGCGAATTGAATATTTTTCTGAACGGCAGAAGACCGAATTTTCAGCGCGACTTCTACCAATTCAATGGCGATGTCGATCAAGGCAGATACTATCGACCCCTGCCTTACCGTCCCGACAATGACTATCATCAACAAGAACCACGCGGATGCAGTCCGTGCGAGCAGCGCCAGTTTCACCACAACCGCCGCATGCCGCAAGAGCTGAGACGCAATCCGGTTTATCCGAGATATTAGTTGCGAGTCACCAATCGACTAACCGACTGAAAAACTGGAAAAACTAGAAAACTAAGACAAGATCGAGTCTACAGCGCGAGCCAAGCTGGACCCTTCTTCACCTGGTGCAGAAATCATCTTGGCGGCAAGCCGAGCTTGAGTCGTGCCGTGACTCATTGCCACGCCTAATCCCGCCCAGGCAAGCATCGTCACGTCATTATTGCTGTCGCCGAAAGCGAGCACTTCTTCTTGTTTGATGCCCAGGCGCTGCGTGAGATCTTGCAGCCCTGACGCCTTGTCTGCGCCGTGCAACGTGAATTCCAGATGATCCGGATCAGTAATGACGGTCGTCAACTTTCCTTCGAAAAGGTCTTTCATGCGGCGAAACTGCGTGCGAATCGCTTCCTCGTCGCCCATCCAGTTGACCTTTTCTGAATGAGTGAAAACATACTCTTCAATCGATTCGCAGATATTCGGGCGATCGAAGCAGGTTCTTCTTACGTACTCGGAGAGCCAATATTCTGAACGGCAAAGATGCACGCCGCGGTCATCATAAACGACCCAGGACAACTCGCTTGCGATTGCTTCGCGGACTAAATGCAGCACAAGATCCTGATTAATAAGGCGGTTGCTTATCACTTCGCCGGTATTCGGATCCTTAACCAGAGCGCCGTGGCAGGACAAGATCGGACTTTCCAGCTCGAGCTCCTGGTGAAATCTATAGATGTCTTCGTGCTTGCGACCGGAAGCCAGCACTACTTCGATATTGTTGGCGCGCAGTTTTGCCACTGCCGCCTTGTTTTCCTCTGAAATGCGGCGCTCCGGATTGAGCAAGGTGCCGTCCAGATCAATCGCCGCCAATCTATATATTGTTGATTTTTGCTTTGCGTCGCCTTTCGATTTACCGAAGTTGCGTCTATGTGCGGCTTTTTTGCCTGAAATCTTACCGGTTGAACCAGAGGCTTGGATTTGGAACATAAGACCACCTATAATACTGCAAATACCAGCAAAAACCAGCACACTCCAGATGATACACGCACAAACCCGCATCTGACAACCCTATACTAATAGAAATTGCGGCACTGTAACTTAAATGCTCAACGACGAAAGAAAAAACCGTATTCTCGAAGCCCTCAATCAGAAGGGGCGGGTCCTTTCGCAGGAGCTGGTCAACGACCTGAAAGTGTCGGAAGATACAATCAGGCGCGACTTGAAGGACCTGGCCGAGGCAGGACTGTTGAAACGCGTCCATGGAGGAGCTTTGCCGGTCGGCAAGGTGACTTTCCAATTTTCCAAGCGCGAACAGCAATCTCCTGCCGAGAAAAACACTATCGCGCGCCGCGCCGCCTCATTTGTAAAAGACAAGCAGGTGATTTTCATCGACGGTGGAACGACAACCGCGCAAGTAGCAGCTCATTTGAAGCCGGATCTTGTCGCGACTTTTATAACCAATTGCCTGCCGACCGCCATGCGCCTGTCCGAGCTTCCACGGCTGGACGTGCGGGTTCTGGGCGGTCATGTCGTGCCGGATCTTCTGCTCACTTTCGGACCTGAGACTGTAAAAGAAATTTCCAGCATCCAGGCGGATCTCTGTTTGATCAGCACGGAATGCCTGGATATTCAATATGGAGCCACCGTTTCCAGTTATGACGATTCCCTTGTAAAACGAGCAATGATCGAACGTTCGGCGGAGTCTTATGTTCTGGCCGAAGGTCAAAAATTCAATCGCGTGTCACCATATAAGGTGGCAGACATCGATGCCGTGGGCACCATCGTCACTGATTCTTCAGTCGACGAAAAGCACATCGAGGCTTTCCGCAAGAGCGGTGCATCGATTCTCATTGCCTAGAATTTCGAACCTTCCTTACCTGTTGCCGGAAGACATGTCTCTGAAATCGACAACAATAGGACGCTTTTGCTCCGGATTCTGCGGATTGGCAGCCATACCTACTTTGAAGACGAAGCGGAAAGGCACCGGATTGCCGGAGACTGATTCATCGGCGGAGTGAATGGCGACAACGCCGGTCACATCGAGCGGCACAAGACTCTTATCATCAGGCTCGCCCTGATTGACCGAGTCGATGCGCACAGCCGACACCTGACGCTGTGATTCAAGCGTTCTTGCCGTCGCTCTCAAATCTTCGAGCGTCTTCGGCAATTGCTCGCGCGATTTGAGCAGCGCCACCACGGGAGGTGCAAGCTCTCCGGGCACATTGCCGGTAGGCAGCAAAGCGCGCGTCGAATTTTCATAGCTGATGAAGCTGGTATCCAAAATATGCTGCGTGACATTGCGGGCGAAAACATCGAGGTTCGTCTTCAACTCGCCTGACACTTGCTTTTGCGGATTGGGTCGGGTGATGAGCAAAAAGGCATTCACCAGCAGGCTGACGGCCAGAAATGCGTGCACTCCGTAAGTCTTCACCACTTGTTCAGGACTGACTCTTCTAATTCTCCAATACATTAGTCAAACTCCACTTTTCCGAGGACCCAGTTACGGTCAGAGCGATAGAGCGTCAACACGCAGGCGGTGTCACTTGTGGACGGGCCGTCGATTGCGGCTTTGGAACTGCCATCTTTGTCCAGGGCGCCTGGAGAGTCGGCCAATTTAGTCAGCGTCTGCTTTGCCTTGACTCTCACTTTTGCTTCGTTATCCGATCTGTTTAGCACCGAGACATTGGTTATCTCCGCTTTCGAAGATACCTGTCCCGGCCAGCTCCAGTCGAAGACCTCCTGAGCTTCAGCCGTTGCCGCTTCCGTTATGCGAATGTTGGAGACGTATTGCAGACCCAGCCAGACGAAGATCAGAAGCAGGCAGAAGACAACGAATATTTTGTTCGGACGAAAGAGCTTCTCCATTCAGTTCCTTTCCACATGCCGAATGACGTCGAGTTCTAAAAGTGGTCGAAAGAAGAACCCGTGCCAGTCTCCGGCTTCAACCGTCGTGCTGCAATCCGAGATAGTACACGGACTGGCGGCACGCGTCGGTGTCGCTCAAATTGGGATTCTTGAGTTTTACCTCCTTGATCATTTCCTCTCTTCTCGGGATGTCGCGGATCGGTTCTGATGTGCAGATCCAGTAGTCCATCGGACTCGGCACCAGACGAATCGTTCCGTGCACAGAACCTACGATAAGCAGGAGCTGTGAATCCTTTCTCTTCTCCTCGTCCTTGGAAAAATTCTCAATCGCTGCAATTTCGGCATCGCTCAGTCGCAACGCCTCTTTCAGCATTTTCAAATCGGATGCGTCTTGTCTTAGAATCAACTTCATGTGCGAGTTCTTCACGACAGAGTCCGCTTGCTCAGCCTGTTTGAAGAAGTCTTTCAATTGTTGCGTGATGGAAACGAGCATCATACCGTAGTGACGAGCTCTTCTCGAAAGGTCATCCAGAAGGCGGGCTCCGGCTTTGAATCGCATCAAGGTGGCGGCTTCGTCGATGACCGCCGCGAATCTGATGCGGCGCAACTTGCATTCAGCAGCGCGGCGCCTGATGAACTCAGCGAGCATGTACACGGCAATTCTTTCCAGTCTGGGCTCGTTGACTTCTCTGGTATCAAATACGATGAACAGTTTTTCCGTATCGATATTTGTATATCCGTCCACAAGACCGCCGAATGCGCCGGCGCGCGTGAAGAGTGAAAGTCCTCGAGCAAACGCTTGCAATCTGTCGCGCTGCAGGGGATCGACTTCGTCTGCCGCGGCTTGCGCAGTAACACGCGCCAGATCCGACATAGTCGGCACGGTTTCTCTAAACTGCGCGTCCATGTAGGCAACGCGAATCAAGCCGTCCAAAAGCGACTTCTCTTCAACGTTCATTTCTTCTCGTCCTTCCGGTGCAAGCATCAAGTCGAGCAAGGAAAGAAGAGTAGAGACTTTGTCCGCGGACGGCTCGCCGGGCTTGTCTTCAGGACCCAAATCAAATGGGTTCAAAATATATCCGGAGTTCGGTCCGAGGTCG
>Ga0268299_1002373_pt1 | contig 22962 bp, 22 predicted proteins | sample NOBtaG_FD_193484 | JGI IMG/M metagenome (GOLD analysis project Ga0268299, IMG submission 193484) | Activated sludge microbial communities from bioreactor in Nijmegen, Gelderland, Netherland - NOB reactor | ecosystem: Engineered > Bioreactor > Aerobic > Activated sludge | place: Netherlands... | reverse complement strand
GCACGCGCTCGTCGCTGTCACGACGACGCGCCACCTGGCACCAAAATGGACACCAGCATCGAGGCTGGCACGGCGGGCGCCAGCAAACTGCACGAACGAGCAAGTGTCCCCGACGGGATTTGAACCCAACTTGGTGCCTGGCGACGAGCCTCGACAACGACGCAAGCGGGCAAACAAATCACGGACATCGACGTCATGAGCGTCGATCGCCCGTTGCCCATTTCGACCCGAACTATCCCGGAACGGGCGGCGAAACCGTCAACCGTTGATGGTCGAGGAAGCTCGCGATCACGGTCACGGCGCGGCGGCGTTTCTGGCATCGGCGATCGTCGCCGGCTACGACACGGCGATGCGCGATCTTCCGGAAGCCTTCGATGCGATGCGACTGCTCCGCTTGATGCAGGAGCACGCGCAGCGAAACGCTATCAAGCTGCCCGATGGCGTAATGGAGGCGCTCGACCTCGCGTACCAAGTGAGCATGCACGCGGAGGAAGGCCGGCCGCTCCTCGTCGCATTCGCCGTGACCCGCAAGGGGCAGAAACTCAAAGGCGAGCTCATTCTCCAGCCTCCGGTACGGGAATTTGAAGACCTGCGGCGTCTTGCTCCTGGCGCGGGGCGCGACTGGCTGTGCGCGCGCTTCGGTCGAGACCCGGACGGCCGATGGTCCGTCCTCTCCGTCGCCCCGCGGCAAGAATTTCCGCCGATGCTGGCGGATCTTGCTTGGGGAAACATCGCGTTCGTGGAGACAGGCGGACCAGGCTGCGTGGTGCTGAAAGTCAACGACCATGAGGTGCGCTACGCGCGCGGCCGCTACGTGACGTTCGATCCGATCGGCTCGATCCGCGCTATTCTTCCGTCATTCATGCCCGAAGCGATGGCGGCGCCCATCCTGGCCCCGTTCGCGAATCGACATGACCATCAGCCGCCGTACGTGGACGTTGATGAACACGCGTACGCTCACCACTACGACGCCTTCGCGGACGAGGTCCGCGATGTCGCGGGCATCGTTGCAGCGGATGGCGTGTACTTCATCGCCGAATACACGAATCGACTTCGCCACGGCGGCACGTTGCTCGTCGCCGAGAACCCGAACGCCTTATTTGGCGCCACCCCATTGCTCGGCACAGCGCGCCACACAATGTCGCCGATCCAGGATGTTGATAAGCGATGGAACGCCGCGATGCTGGAGGCGCTGGAGTGGGAGAGCCACCGACGACTCGCCAGGAAAGGTGTGACGGTATTGGCTGGCCTCAACAAAGAGTTTCAGGGCGGCGATGGCCTCAAGCGGTGGATCGACGGCCCTGGCAATGGCCGGATCGGTGGCTGTCTCAAACGATGGAATGGGGATGCGCATCGCTGCGCGGAGCTGACGCAGATGGACGGCGTGACGGTGTTCGATCGTCTCCTCCACCCGGTCGCTATTGGAGTGAAGGTACTCAACGTGACCGATGAGGTGGTTGAGAAGCTGCCGTCGGAGTTCCGCGAGGTGGCGCTCGGCCGCGGCCTCCGTCACCAATCGGCCGCGTGCGCCGTGGCCGCGCTGCGTGGCTCGCTCGCCTTGGTCGTTTCGCAGGACGGGCATGTGACCGCGTTCGCGCATGGGACCGACGGTACACTGACGCACCGCCGGATCATGTAGCGTTGATCTAACCGCTGTCGCTCGATCATGTCGCAGATTGATCTGCCGATGGTGGCGCCTCTCGCGCAGTTCGCTCCTTGTCCCACCGCCGCCATACTCGCCGGATGGGAAGGAAGGTATTGCTGTTCTCGTCCGCGATACCCGTCTCGTCGAACTTGATGCCCCCGAGGAGCCCGCGCTTGAACGGCGCGGTCCACATCCGGCTACCTCCCTCGACGGTCGCCATCTCGACGCAGATCGCCTCTTCGCGTTCAGGCGAGTCAGTCGGACGAATTCCGCGAAACTTGTCCACCGGCAAAGTCCACACTTCACCGACAAGGATCACAGCGAATGCTCCGAGTCTCTCCACGTCTGCCGCAACATGACGCATGGCGACATACTTCTCTGCTTGGTCCGCAAACTCGAGCGCGTTCATGTACAGCCCATTCGGTGTTCTGAGCATCACGACCGTATGCAGGCGCCGGTCGCGTACCAACATCTTCTTGGCGATCCACATCATGTTGCCGCCGAAAGCGAGCGGATCTTCCGGTGCTGCACGATCGGGTTTACCGTCCTTGAGCTTGTATCGCCGAGCCGCCTTCTCCGCCGTCTCCATCGCGTCGTCGACAATGGGTTGGGGAGTAACAGCAATCGCATCGCCAGACTTGAGCTTGACGTAGCTATCGAATGCGCGGCCTGGTGCCATGCAGACGAGGCGACCGCTCGGGTGCGGCACGGCAGGCCGCAGGGAACCATCGCCCGGCCGAGTGTACTCCGTCATGGTCCGCCCGCATCTTTCATGCGCCTCGCGTAGGAGAGCATGGAGGGATCGGAAACCACCCTCGAGAACCGAGAGCAGTTCGCAATCGGGGAAGCTCTCGGCGACCCACTCGCGCTCGACGCAGAGGACCGCCTCTTGCCGCATGAATGCTGGCATCTGCGACGCATCCTCACGCACGAGTTGGGCGAGGAGGTCGGCATTACTCATCGCGGGATCGGTATCGAACTCGCGCACCAGCTCATCGGTCCACGAGAGCAAGATACACGCGCGCGCCCTGCTGGCAGTCGTCAGATCGGTCTGCTTCACGACCTGGTTCCGAGCATCACGCAGCCACAGCATCACCCGATCCTTGCCGAACCGCGCTTGCCACGCGGCGTACCACGTATCGAAGTCGGGCACCTTTGCTTTGTCCGCTTGCAGCGCGAACGTCACATTGCGCGACGCTTGAAGGGCCGCGTTCAGGTTCGCGTGGAATAGAGGCGGATTATCGTAGCTCGCGGCCGCCTGATGCCAGAGAAGGTGAAACTCAGAGAGCCGAACGTGTGCCGTCGAAACCGGACAGTCAGCTTCCGGTGAGAGAGAGATCCCATGCTCGCAACAGGCGAGACGGATCGCGTCCTTCGGCTGAATCATCATCGTCGCCCACCAGAGCAACTTCCTTGCGGTCGCTGTTGATCGCGGGGCTCGCGCACAAAACACGCATGTTCACACGGCATCCGTTACACCTCGAATCCCGACGCGGACATGGCCGCCGCCGCGGAGCGCGCCAGAGAGAGCTTCCGTGTTGAACGAGTAGAGACGTTGGCGAGCGTTGCGCGGTCGGCCGAGGTGCTTGAATCCGAGGTCCCCTCGCCTGAGCAAGCCAGAATGGTCGATGGCTCGCTTAAAATCCAACAAGAGCATTTCTGGGCGTACGACCATAAACACGGTGTCTCCCGCCCGTCCGAACCCGAGATGCGATTGGTCGCGTGCTCGCTCGGACAATGCTCTCTCGAGCGTCATCTCAGGAGCCGCCCCCGTCAACGACATCACCCAGTGGCCGTCTCCGAGGTCGACGGTAATCTGCTGATACTGATGCGCTCCGCCATGTCGGATCAGATCGAACATGGCCGACAAGAGCTGCGTTCCGGGCTCAGACCCAGGAAGCGACGGGAGAACGAGCTCGCCGCCCTCCGGAACACAGGCTCCGGGCAACACGGTGAAATATCGTGGCTCCGCCTCCGCGAGCGAGCGGGCAAAGTCGTTCAGGGCTCGACCGCTGCTATCGCTTTGGGCAACGCGGACGGCCCATTCGAGAAGGCCCATTGCCTGCCGACCGAACATCACGTTGCCACGACCTTGGTCCTTACCTTCCGGAAGAGCCGCAACTGCGTTCCAGGCGGTCTCAAAGTCTCTGACGATCCAGAGGTAGAGGTCTCGGTGATCTACGTTCGGACGCAGACGGGTCGGTTCGAGGTGGGTCATCGACTTCTACTGCCCCTCCGGCTCGGCGGGATCCTCCTCGGTAGCGAGCTTCGCAACTTTCACCACGGTGTCGTCGGCTGCGGGCGGTTCCGCTTGGCGGCGCACCCACATCCGTCCCTCGTCGAAAACATTCTTGAACGTGCCGGACGCCATGAGCTCGTCGAGAGTCTTAGCGTTGGGCGACGGTTGCATCTCTTTCACGTTCTTCAAGCGCTCCATGCAGAAAACGAGGTAATGGCTCGGAACGACGTAGCTAATGTTCGTCGGCACGCGGCAAAGACCACGACCGTCGGCTGCTGGGGTAGAGTCGAAAAGGCCCGCGTAGACCAACCCGAGCACGGCGCCGGAGTCACAAGAGAAGACCGGGGAACCGCTGGCTCCTCCTTGGACCATCACGTTCAAGGCGAACGCGTGGGGAGCCGGACACGGAAACGGAAGCACTGCGCTGATGATTCCACGTTGAAGAGTTGGGGTGAGCTGATGCACCCATCCCGGCGCATCGAGAGCATCTCGACCCATAGGGTAGCCAGCCGTCGCTACCTCGGCCCCTTCGTCTGGAACCGTCTCGACGTCGATCTCAGCCGTCGGAAGACCGCGCGCCCGCACATGAACAAAAGCAAGGTCAGGGCCCCCGGGGGGACCGTAGTACACTTTCCCAGGCTGGAAGGCCGAGAGCACGGCAACGCCAGCGATCTCCAGCGGGATCTCCACAATTCCCTGGTCCGTTTGGTGCAGAAGCAGAGCGGCGACGTGGTTCTCGCCACTGGGAAGATCAGGCGGTCGCCATGCTGCATTCAAAGCTCGCACTACATGGGCGTTTGTCGCGATAACACCGTCTTCGCGAACGATCACTCCGGTTCCGAGAATCGGGTAGAATGTCGGCGGCGGATCGCTTGGATCTCTGACCGGCACGTACTTGCAGATGAAGGCTACGATGCTGGGCTTGATCCGCTTGTAGGCCTCATTGAGGGGCATCAAGCTATGCTATCGAGCGCATGCGCGACGGTACAGCCGCGCGTACCAATCGATGGCCGATGAGCTCGACTTGCGGTCGAGGAGCCACGCGCGATGTTCTCCCGAAACGGGTAAGCCGGCGCTCGTCAACCCGTCGCGCCCGCAGGTTGGGCACTTTGCGAGGGCGGCCATGGGACTACTGGTTGAGGCCCATCGTCGCGGCGCACATCGCGGCAGCTTGGGTGATCGTGAGGTAGTCGAGCCGCGTGTCGGAGCCGTCACCGGCCGTGCCGTTGATGCACCTCGCGAGCTGGTCGGCGCGGGCGTTGACCGCCGCGTCCGACAACCCCGTCGTTATGCGACGGACCATCGACCGGCTCAGCCCGTCGCGGGCGCTACTCGGCGCCGTTCGCCACGCCGAGATCGAGTCGTCAGAGTTGAGGTGCTTCGTCTCCAAAGCGTCGGCGCGTGCGGATTGCTGAGTGCGTTTCCGGGGATGGTCGATGGCCGCCGCCATCACGATGACCACCACAAACATGACGCCGACTATGAGGAAAGCTCGCGTCTGGTCTTCCGGCTTCTGCGGGGGCGGTGGCACGGGCCGCTCATAGCGCGAGGCGCGGCCGGTGTTCCATGGGCCGCGCGAAGCGCACTGCCCCGAAACGAGACGCATGACGATCGTCGGGCGGCGAAGGTCAATCGCTACGGCCGGGTGTGACGGAAGATGCGAGCGGCGGACGCGATGAGGATGGCGCCGAGCAGCAGCTTGAGCGCCCGCGCCGGCACGTAGGGCACAAGCGCGCCCCCGACGACGGCCCCGACGATTGAGCCGACCCCCATCGGCACCACCAGCCGCGTGATCTCGTCGCGCTCACACAGCGCGCCGATGCGCGCGAAGCGCCAGAGGCCGACGCCAACCGTGGGGAGGCTCACGAGCACCGACGCCGTGCCCGCAGTCTTGATGTCGGCGTCGAAGACGAAGACCAGCGTCGGTATGATGAGTTCGCCGCCGGCGACGCCGAGCAGCGAGCTGACGACGCCGATCGCCACGAGCAGCACGAGGATCAAGCGTTCCAACCGCTCGACCGAGAGCCGGCTGGCGTAGGCCGCGCCCCGGTAGGCGCCGACGATCGAGCCGGCGGTGAGCGCCACCAGGACCGGCGCCAGGGGGCCGAGCGGCGCCGTGGGGGCGACGCGCACGCGGATCACGAGGGCGCCTAGCAACGTCAGCAAGCTCACGGCGAGGTTAAGCGCGACCGCCTGGTGCGTCGGGTAGCCGAATGCGGCTTTGAGCACCGGCAACCGAAACTCGGCGCCGCCCAGGCCGATGAGGCCGCCCAGGGTGCCGATGGGGGCCCCGTAGAGCACCGCGCCCAGCCAGTAACGTGGTACCCGTTCAGAGACCGTGCGCCCCGTCGTCGGGTCTTGACAGGCGGTCGCCAAGTCGGACCACGCCAAGGACGCTGCCCCAGAACACGACCGTGTCGACGGCCAACCAGCCCCAGCCCGCCCACATCCGCTCCTGCCCCAGAACGAGACGCATGACGGCAGGCGTCTCCGAAAGCGGCCGTCCGAGGCCGTCGCGTGGCCCTTGGGGGCCGCTGGAGATGACGAAGTAGCCCAGGAACGCGAGCACGAAGACGCCCAGCACCCACACGACCGCGACGCCGACGAGTAGGGGGCGCATGCGGCTACTCATCGGCGGCGTTCCAGCTCACGGCGCGCCGCGCGCTCGTGCTCCAACTCACCGTTGAGGCGTTCGACCTCCTCGCGCAGGAAGTTGTCGCTCGGCAACCACCCCGCCGCGTCCACGCGGTTGCCGCTGATGTCGTACTGAATGCCGCCGATGGTGTTCCTGATCCCCCGCAAGCTCTCGTCGATCGTGGACAGGTGCGCCTCTACAACGCCAAGACGCTTGTGGGACTCGTCGACGTGCCTGGTTCCCAACTTCCAGGCCTCCCACGCCACGAGCCAGGGCAGCACGAGAAACGTCCCGCCTACTACGATCGGCAGCCATTCCACGATCAGCTCCGGCCCATGAGTGCAGCGTTACACGTCACGAATGCCGCCACCCCCGCCTGGTCTGGCATTGCGGCACGTACGGCGGCGACGAATCGGTGCATCCGAGCCTCCCTGGCCGGGCACTACCGGCCGGTTCCATGAGCCGGCGCGCTATAGCGCGGCACGCGGCGCGTGTTCCAGCCGTTCGGGTTACTCTGCCTGTGGCGGCCACACGCGGGACCATCGCGGACGGCCCCGTGCTTAATTCTGGCGCACGTCGCTGGCCTCGCCTCCTTGACCGTTCGCCGTGCGTTATGGTGGGACCACGCGACATGCCCCCCGAGACAGCCAGTGAACGGCAGAGGAACTACGCCCGTGACCTCGGCATCAGCTTCTCGGACGACATTTCGATGTCTGAAATGTCGACCCTCATCAGCAAAGCGCTTCGAGCGAAGCACCCGCCGCCCGCCTGGCTTGAGCGTTGGGCTACCCGGCTTGGCATCGACTCTTCGGACAAGCCGTCTCGCGAGGTGTTCGCGCGGGTCGAAGGCACGCTCGCCATGCCGGAGAACGAAGTTCTCATGGCAACGTACTTCGTCTACCAGGTTCATCGGCATCGAAACGGGCGAGTGTGGGATGATCCGAGCGACAGCGGCTTGCCGGAGGCACAGGTCGACGCCATCGCCGCGGCCATGTGCAGCAACCCGAAGGTCGTCGCGTCTATCCGCTACCACGAGGCGAACTATGCTGGCGGCCTTCACAGCTTCGGACAGCGCGATGGCGGCAGCGTGCAACTCGGCAGCACCAAGACGCTGGCCTACCGCACGGCCGCGACCCTGTTGGATCAGCCGCCCGCGGGGCCGGCCGCCTCGAGTTCAGCGTCGCACGACCCGCAGCCGCAGGACTCACCGCCTTCACGCCCACAGGCGATCGCGACGCCTCCGCTGGCACCCCCTGCTGCGACGGGGCTGAACGGCTTCTCGGTCACGCAACTCCGCAAGGTCGGGCTCTTCGCCCGGCTGCTCCGACGTTTCCCTCGCGCGAACGCTGTGATCGAAATCGGCAACCTGCTCGCGACGACGCCTATCTCGGACATCACGGAGGAGGTCGTCGGCGGCGTCCTGGATCGGTACCGCATCCGGCCGCGGGACTTCCGCCCGGAGGGCCGCGAGGTCTACGCGACCGTGGTGCGACACGCGGTGCGAGACGACGAGCTGTCGGACGACGAAGTCGCCGACCTTCGCCACCTCCAGGGCCTCCTCGGGCTCGACGACAACGACGTGCGCGGCGCGCACGAAGCCGTTACGCGGCCAATCTACGAGCACCACCTCGCCGCCGCCGTGGAGGACCGCGAACTGACCGAGACCGAGCAGACGCGCCTGATCGAGCTTGCCGCGAAGCTCCGCATGTCCGACCACTTCGCGAACGCGATTCGAGCTGAGTCGATCGGGCCGCTGTTTCAGCGAGTCCTCGACAACGCAACGAGCGACCGGAGACTGTCACCCGACGAGGACGCGCAGCTCTCAGCGCTCGCCCGCCAGTTGAACGTGACGCTGACCCACGACACAGCCACGGTGGCTACGCTGGACCGCTTCCGCCTGCTGTGGCGGATCGAGAACGGCGAGCTGCCTCTGGTCACGCCTTCGATCCGGCTCCAACGCGGGGAGCAGTGCCACGCGACGATCCCTGCCGTTCACCACGAACTCCGAACGCGCACACGCGCGATCCGCTATGCCGGCCCCACAGTGCGCGTGCCAATCATGAAGGGCGTCTCTTACCGCGCAGGCTCCGCAACGGTCGACCGAGTCACGGAGGAAGTCATGCACGAGATCGACCACGGCATCCTGTATGCGACGAGCAAGCGACTGATCCTCGATGGCTCGCGGAAGACGACCAGCATCCCGTACTCAAAGATCATCAACCTCACGCGTTACGACGACGGCATCCTGATCGAGAAGGACACGGGCAAGGACCAGGTCTTCCGCACCGACGGAGATGCGGAGGTCTTCGCGATCATTCTGAACACCGCGATGCAGCGGTCTACATAAGCATCTGGGGGGCCTTACCGTTCGCTCGGCAGCCTGATCCGGCATCGCGGCATCCTCGCCACCGACCAGCCGAACGCAGCCGTGATGCCACGAGCGGCGATCTCCGGTGGCGGTGCGCATGCGACCGCATGCGCTGTCTTTAGCAAGGTCACCGACCGGCGGCACCGGACCTATCCGGCTCAACGGCTACTTCTTACGGGCCTTGTATTGGAGCCCGTCGTCCAGCGTGACGTCGGTCATCGTCGCGCCCACGCAGAAGCCGCCGCTCGTCACCAGCTGGATCGTGGGGTGCATATTCCCCGAGAGCGCCGCCACAACGCCGGTTGGGAGACCTGTCTGCGCCTTGGCAGCCTTGTTCGCGCCAGCCGCATCCACTTTGCCCTTCCCGGCCTCTCCTGCTCGGTACCCGATTCTGCCGATGCCGTCGGATGCCGTCGCCTTGTCGTTGTAGGCGTAGCCCTTCGTACCCTTCGCAACCCAGCAGGGCTTCCCGCTGCACGACTGGCCGCCCTGGTCGACCACGAAGCCCCGGACGAGCGCGCCGCTGTCGTCGTACAAGCACACGGCGACGCGCGTCGCTCCGTTCACGGGATCGCCGAAAACCCCTTGGGTGGTCGCACGGACTACTCTTTTCCACTGGAGCTTGAGCCGTTCCCTCCCCACGGTCTTCTCGTTGGACCAGAGCTGGGCCCGCGCGGCCTCGACGCAGTCCTGAATCGGCTCGGCGAGGCAGGGCTCCAACGTACACGTCATCGAGCAGCCATCATCCGCCTCGAGGTTGCCGTCGTCACACTCTTCGTCCTGATCAACTATCTCGTCACCGCAGACGCCAGGCGTTGCAGTCGGAGTAGGCACCGGCGTTTCGGTATTCGTCGCTGTCGGGCTCGTTGTCGGCGTCAGCGTCGGCGTGGCGGTTGCCGTCAGCGATGGCGTCGTTGTCACCGTGACCGTCGCGGTTAGAGTCGAGGTAGCCGTCGGCGTGGCGGTTGCGGTCGGCGTTGGCGTCGGCTCGAGCTGACAGGTCGAGTCGCAGCCGTCACCGCCGAGCCGATTGCCATCGTCGCACTGCTCGCTCGGCTCCAGAATTTCATTGCCACATACCTGGCCTTCGTAGCGCGCCAACGCGAAACGGGCATCTGCATCTGCCTTCCCACCCGCGACGATCCGTCCATCGGGTTGGATGGTTACGGCAAGCGCAGCGCTGGACGTTCCGATGCTCGTCGTGACGATTCCGTCCCCACCGAATGTCGCGTCGAGTGCACCGGACTCATCGTATCGAACCAGGACAAAACCCGTCTCAGAAGCATGCCCGGCTACGACGATCTTACCGTCCTCTTGCACGGCGATCGCCAGCGCGGTCGCACCAGTCGGCGCGATGGGCGTGGTCACGACCCCGCTGACACCGAAGCTCGCATCCAGCGCACCGTCCGGGTCATAGCGTAGGACCGCGAACTCGCACGCTTCCTCCGCCGTCGACCGAGCACAGCCCGCGATGACGATCTTCCCGTCTACCTGGAGATCAAGCGCCCTCGCCGTGCTCGACGTGCCCACCGCCGTCACCACAATGCCGTCTCCCCCGAACGACGGATCCAGGGCTCCAGAGCTGTCGTGGCGGGTTAGGGCTATGGCTTCGCTGTCAGATGTTTCTCGCGTCTGACCCGCTGTGACGACCTTGCCGTCCGATTGCACCGCAATAGCGTGGGCCTCGTCACCCGCGTTGGCGTCCATGGACGATTGGATCGACGTCAGGCTGACTCCGTTGTTCCCGAACGTCGAGTCCGGCGTACCGTCTGGACTGAGACGTAACAGTGTGAAGACGAACGGGCTGCCGGACGAGGGCCTGGAAATCCCTGCCGCTATAATGTTGCCGTTGAGGTCGGCAGCAACAGCGCGCGCTGAGCTCAACGATCCGATTGCTTTGGTCAGCGTGCCACCGTTGCCGAAGCCGGCATCCAGAGTGCCATCATGATTGTAACGTGCCACGGCGATGGCGATGGTACTGCCCGCGACGAAGGTGCCACCCGCCGCGACGACCTTGTCGTCGGCCTGCACGACGACCGCGTTTGCCCCAAGCGGGATCGTCCCGATGGCTGTCGTAGCGATCCCATTGTTGCCAAAGCCCGCGTCGAGCGATCCAGTTGGGTGGTACCGTGCCAGGCCGAAACCAAAACCACCTGCCGTTCCAACGGCAACGATCTTGCCGTCGGACTGGAGGGCAACCCCAGATGCTTGATCGTTGTTCGGCGAAACGTCCGTCGCCACGATCCCCCCGCCTCCAAACGTCAGGTCCAAGTCGCCCGGAAGCGCCCAGGTCGCGCTCGCGGGAAACAACGTCGCAACGATCGTGGCGGCTTCGAGAACCCGTAGACAGCAGTACCGAACGGCGGAGGCGTTCATCGGAAGGCTCCCAGGGCCGCGCCGGTGCTCGAACTGGTACCGCGGCCAAGGCCGCGTATGCGATTGCAAACGTGAGGTCAAGAAAACTTGCTACGCGCCACCCGATGGGGTGGAGGGACGATTCGGCAGCGGCTGGAGGATCTCGTCCTCGAAAATTATGGTTCCTTCGACCGCTTCTACCTCGAGAGCGTGGTGATTTGGTCGCTAAACCCTCTCATCTTGCCATCCTGGATCGCGTGGTGCGCGAGGACGTCGGGCCCGGCGAGTCGCGGTGCTGTCACCACCCGGACGTCAGCTATCACTACGTGAAAGAGCCCTGCGAGATGTGCGCGTCGTTCGCCGGGCGCGAACCTGGGTGCGACGGGTGAACCCACGGACGTGCTATCGCTCGGTCGACCACGCGCTTGAGCGTTTCAACGCCCTCCCCTCACCCATGCAACACTCTCGGTAATCCGCTCCTGCCGGGCCTGAGCCATGCGGTCGGCGAGCTCGTGGAGCATTCCCACCAGGCGGCCACGCTCAGCTCCGATCTTGTCGTCGACCCCGTCGTCGTTCTGTTCGTCTGCCATGGCCTTCGACCACCCGCGCGCAACGGCAGAGTCGCGTCGGCGGAGCCGCTCTATGTTCAACTTGGCGTACCTTCGGTGCGTCATCTTTCCTTGACGTCCTTGATCGCGACCATCTACGGTCGTTCCTCACGGCAACGATCTCGAATGCGATCACCTGGGCCATGCTCAACACTAATCGCGGTCGCTGCCGTCCTCGGCTTCCTTGGTGGGCCACGGGCCGCCGCTGCCACGCCATATACGTACGAACGGACGCTATTGCGGTCGCCGATCACGTCACAAGCGGAGTTCGGGCGATCTGCAACACTTGTTGGAACACGGATTGCCGTAGGAGCCCACAGCGACGATCTCGACGGACCTGATGCCGGGGCCGTCTACTTGTATGACGCTGACACGGGAGCCTTCGAGCAGGTTCTTCACAATCCCAATCCAGTCGGTGGTCATTTCTTCGGAGGGTCGCTCGCCGCAGTGGGGTCTGACCATGTCCTGGTTGGCTCTCCGAACGATGACACAGCCGGTGGGAATGGTGGGGCCGCTTTCTTGTTTGATGTTGAAACGGGCGCAATCGTTCGCTCGTTCTTCAACCCCGTACCTCCTTCTCCGCAAGGGGGCTCACCCGCTACGGGATTCGCTCAGGAGGTTGCCGCGTGGGGGAACATCGTCGCCATCGCGCACCGCACGGCCAGCGGCGGTGGCGTCGTCTATGTACACGATGCCTTCTCCGGCCAGTTGGTTGCGACGCTCACGAACCCGAGTGGAACAGGCGATCTGTTCGGACATGCCATCGCGATGAACCAGGAGCGCATTGCGGTGAACGAGTTAGACAAGCTGATCGTGCACCTGTTCGCCCTCGACGGGACGTTTCAGCTGTCAATTCCACGGCCATTGCCAACAGCCCCGAGTGACCGCTTCGGTTTCGCGCTCGCGCTGACCCACTCCTACCTCCTAATTGGCGACGAACGGCAGCTCGCCAACGAGCCCGCAGGGGTCGCGTACGTCTACGCGCCTGCTACCGGGGCTTACATCCGTACATTGACCGCGCCCACGCCCAGCTCCGGTGACAATTTCGGTGTGTCAGTCGCGTTGCGGGGCGATGTAGCAGCAATCGCGAGCTTTGCAGGAAACGGTGCGGTGCATCTCTACGATGTGCCCACCGGCGTGTTGTTACAGTCCGTTGTGCCTCCCGATGGTGAGGCGGATGATTTCGGTCGATCTCTGGCAGTGGGGAACGGGCGCATGATTGTCGGTTCAGCGAGCGCTCAAGCGGCTTTCGTATTCACAACACCCTGCGGAAATGGTGCGCTCGACGACGGTGAGCATTGTGACGACGGCAACGCTGTGGAAGGGGACTGCTGTTCGCCGCAGTGTTCCTTCGAGTCTGGTGCCTGCGATGACGGAAGCCTCTGCACGGGCGACGATGTCTGTCAGGCTGGGATCTGCGTGGGCTCGACCATCTCCTGTGACGATGAGAATCCCTGCACCGACGATAGTTGCCATCCCGATACCGGATGCGCGAGCGTGCACAACTCGGTTGCTTGTGACGACGGCGATCTCTGTACCGTCGGAGATGCGTGTATCTCAGGGAGCTGCGGCGCCGGCGAACCCCTCTCGTGCGAGCCGTTCGAAGAATGTGACCCAAGCGCCGGATGTTCAGTCGTCGAACAGACTGGGTGCTTCCTTCCAACGGTCCCGAAGCAAGCGCCTCTCGTGCTCCGCCACGGCAAGAGCAATCGACAAGACGTGCTCACCTGGAGTTGGAAATCGGGGTCGACGATCACGACCACTGATTTCGGCGATCCGATGAGCGCGACGAGCTACCGATTCTTCCTATTCGATGACTCCGTCTCACCCCAGCCCGTCCTCGATGTCGTCATTCCGGCTGCTGGGACGTGCGGAGATCGGCGGCCGAAGCCTTGCTGGAAGCAGACCCGCACGGGTTACAAGTATCAGCGACGCGGGGCAGGCGGCACACTTCGCCTCGGGCTGCGTGCGGGCGCGGCTGGAAGAGCGGGGATTCAGCTTCAAGGCCAAGGGCAGTTGGTCCAGCTACCTTCGATGCCTCTGATGCGCCCTGTGCGTGCCCAACTCAGCCAGACGGATAGCCCCACATGCTGGGGAGCGCTCTACGATTTGTTCATAACAAAGAACGAAGCAGCGAGGTTTCGGGCGCGCGCCAACTGACTCACTCACGACCGCAGTGAGGGCGCTGCCGACTCCGGCGCGCTGGCCTACTTTCTTGCAGTCGCCCGCTCAACGATCCTTGGAGACCGAGATCGTGATTGCATGCGCCGGCGACGTCGCGCAGTCCGTCACGAGACGCCACGTCGAACCCGGCGACGCCACTTCTGACGTTGCTGGGTGCCGCGCTTCTCGTTGCGGTCCTTGGTGTGCTCCTCATAGGCGAGGGAATCGTTGAGAGCTGGGGAAGTTGGCCCGTGGCCTACCGGGGCACCGCCATCTCCGTCCTCTTTGTCGTGGGGGTGATGGTTCACGTCGCGCACTGGTCTGTTCGCGTTCGGTAGCGCTTAGTCGATGGTGCGTTGAATTGGCAGTAACTGTGAGGCGAGGAACCCGTCGCCGCGCGTGAACCGGAAACCTAAAGGGGGAGGCGGATGCGGTCCAGGCGATCAAGGCGCGGCCGGCTGTCCGGCGAACGCCCGATGGACGGCCGGCCAGCGCCTATGGCAGGCTCGCCGCGCCCTCAATCTCGGCCCCTCGTGCCCGCCACCCGAAGGAGATCCAGCATGCGTCACACCCCGCCGCTTCGCGCCGAGGCCACCGACGCGGCCGACCGCATACAGCTCCACGTCGGCACTCTGCATCATTGGTTCAACCGCGCGGGCTTCTTGCCGCCTCCGCGCCCGACCTGGGGGGAGTGAGCCGACCGTGAGCTTTCGACAGTATCGTCGCACTTCTTCCGGCATCGACGCCGGGATTCAGGCGGTGGGATATGCGCTCGTCATCCTCACCGCACCAATCTGGGTGCCGGTCTTGCTGCTCTTTGGCGCCTACCAGTCTTGCACGGCCCCAGAACGCCAGGCCGCGACCGCTGCACGGGAAGCGCAAGCGGAGGCCGCGCGCGTGGCAGAACAAGAGGCCGTGCGGTCCAGAGTCCCGGTATCGGACATCGCCTTGAGCAACCTGCTGATAGCGCCCGAACTTGACTATCCCCCGTCGTTGCGACCACGCACCTCCACGCGGCGATTGGATGGGCGCTTGAAGAACGATTCGTATTTTCGCGTGACGGCTGTTGGCCTAAACTTCACCGTGAAGGACTGCGACGCCAAGGAATGTGAACAGGTCGGCAAAGGGTCCGCGCGCATCGACACGTCAACGCCCGCCGGCCAAGCGCGCGACTTCTCGACAGAGATACGCCTCGACGGCTACCCGCACGCACGCCGAGGCAGGTTAGTGTGGAATTACGATGTCGCGTTCATCGAGGCGCAACTCGATTCCCCAAGCAAAGGAGACTCGCGATGACCGGCGCGGAGGCCGAGGCCGCGAACTCGTTGCACGCTGCGGAAGCGGTCAACTCATCCAACTCGGCCTTCGTCGGATGCGAGCCACCCGCACTTCCCATTCGGTGCGGCACCGCGGAGCGGGCGCTCGGACGCGAGAAGTAGCGTTCCTGGACCTACTCCGTCGCGAGCGTCCACTCCTGACGCGCGTCGCTGTTGACATGATGGACCGTTGCAACCTCGACCCCGAGCACTCCTTGCTCGTGCAGGTACAGCACGTCAGGCTCCGAGCGATCGTCTCCCATACGGAGGCGTGGCGCTACGTTTCAAAAGGCGGTCACTGGAGGTGAGGATCATGGATGGGGAGGCGCATCAGGGAGCGGCGGGCACTGCCGCTGCGAAGAGCGGGCGCGGCAGCGGAGCGACGATCCACGCAGGTGACGATCTCGGACGCGCGGCCGGCACGTCCAAGCGGCTGCCTTCGCGCGCACGGATCCCTCATGGACCCAGCGGGGGTGCGGTGCCCTCACGAAGCACCGTCGATCCTTCGCGCACGCCGATGATCGACACGCCGATGGGTGCTGTGCCCAGGTGCCAGGCACGCTGTAAGGCGACGAGTCAGCAATGCCAGAAGGCGGCGCGCCGTGGCTGCCGCGTCTGTTCGAGTCATGGCGCGGGCACCGGCCGCCGAGAACGGGCCGGTCTTCGCAAGAACCCGGCGCTGGCGTCGCTCAAGAGCGGTCGCCATGCGACGCCGGCAACGCTTGCGACCTGGGCCGGCATGGAGCGGAGCCTTGCGGAACGGGTCCAACACTACCGGGACGATCGCAAGAGGCTCCGCGACCTGGACGAGCTCTTGGCGCGTGTCTGGGCCGTCACCGACATTCTGTGCGAGACGAAGCCGGAGGCTATGGTGACCGCCGCAGGTGTGGCGCCGCCTCCCCTCCTCGGGGCACTACGGGCGCTCGCAGACATGCTCGAAAAGTGCTCAAGAATCGAGGTCCGACTCCGCGAGGCCGACCGTGGCCTTCTCGAATCGCAGGCCATCCGAACGGTCTTCGGGGCCGCCGTCGAGGTGCTTCGTCGGCGGCTACCCTACGAGTCCGTCCACGATGCGGTGCTCGAGCTCGGACGGCTTGCTGACGCGAAGGGCGACATCCCCACCCTTCTCGAAAAGTGGAACGCCGAAGGTTCTACCGCCTTGGCGCTTGACCCGAAGTTGGCGAGCCCGGCGAACAAAAGTTCTTCTACCGAGGGGTAGCTGGAGGACCGGGAAGTGGCTCACCACCTTGGGTCCGCCCCCGTGGTAGCAGAATGACGCCAAACACATCGCCGCGAGTACCGAAGATGGAGCGGGCGACGTTGGTGCCGCAGTCCATCTCGGGGTCGTTTCCAACCCCACATGGGACCAACGCAACCGAGGCGGGCGCAGCTCGCCGCGGTGCCGCTCTCAGGGAACTCGTGCTGATTCCGCCTGGCGGGTGGAGCGACGAGACTTGTTCTTACGTCCACGGCGGGATTCTTCGCCCACTCAGGCAAGCGCGTGGGCGCACACTCTCCAAGAACCGGAGTGTTCTGAACACGCAGGTCTGTGCACTCAGCGCACTTGCAGCAGCCGACGGCACACTCTTCACGAAACTCCGCAGGGCTTTCGACGACGGCGATGCCACCAAGGTTCTGATACTCGTCGAGAAGGCCATCGAGTTCGCTGCGAGGTTTGACGCGCAACCCAGGAAGCAATTCCGGAAACTCCTTCTGGTCGAGCCGAAGAAAACGGGGGATGCCCACTCATCGCACGAACGTGCAGCACGGATCTTCGACGCGCTTGTCACGATCACTGCGGCCGAGGAGCAGTTACTTGCCGCGATCCGGCTGGCGCTCGCGAACGCGATGGAGGAAGCTACTCGGTCGCTCGACTCTCGCCATCTGGGGCACCCAAAGGCTCCTGATCTGGCATGGGTGCCGCTGCCCAAGGCTCCGATCGCGGGCAGCGCGGGTCGAGCGGTCGGGGTGCCTCTTCCCTCGGAGTTGAAGGAACAGAAGGACGTCCTGAGTAGCATTCAGAGGCACGCGTTGAGACTTGGGACAGCTTTCTCAGCTCTGGATCCGCGATGCCGACAAAGCATCCTCGGACTCTGGCGCCAGGCATGCCCCTACAGAGGAGCGCCCTTTGTGCTCGAGTTGGATCGGCATAGCCGGCCGAGCGCACCTCTGGCACAAGCGCTGTCGGAGCTCAGCAAGGCAGCGATCGATCTCCAGGCTTCGCTCGGTCGGAAGAATCGGCTGCCTACCGCCGATCTTCCCAAGGAGAAGCGCCTTCTGAAATCCATCGCGACGCGTGCGCTCTCGCTGACAGTTGCCCTCCGCCTGCTACATTTTTCGCACCTCGAATGCGTGTTTGCCAAAGCACGCAAGCGGGTCACGCGAAGAGGACTCTTCAACAAGCACCTGTCGAGTTCCCTGCGGGAACTCGCCGCAGCCGCGCAGAACCATGCGACGACTCTTCTGGGGCGCCCAGGCATGCCAAAGCACTCCACGCGCGACACCTTCATCAGCGAGGTTCGTGCTGCCTTCGAGGCGTACACGGGATCGCGCGCGCCCGAGATCCGCGAGTGGGAGGAGCCGGATACCAGCGTGACAAGCGGGCACCTCACGAATCCTCCGATGTCTCCGATGGATTGCTGGGCGGGGTTTCTTCACACAGTCATCCCCGAGTGGCTGCATCCGGCGGGTCGTGGACTCGAGCGCGCGACGCGACGGCGCGGGCGCCGCCGAGCCGACTGACCTTTCGACAAGAAATTCCCCAATTCGTCCCGCGATGCCGCGCTATGGGGCGTGCGATGGCGTTCTCACGATGGATGCTCTTCTTCGAGAACGTCAAGCTGCACGCATACTGAACGTCCGGCCCGCTACGCTTCGACGCTGGCGCGCGAACGGCACTGGACCTCGATTCGTCCGCCTCGGTGCCACCATGGTGCGCTATCCGCTCGCAGCGTTGAGGCAGTTCATCGCGGCACAGGGAGCCGATGGGTCAAGCCGTCGCCGCACATCCAAAGCTGTGCTGCGTCTCCTGGAGCCGCCGCGATGAGTTTCGCGATACCGAACCCTCCAAGCCGGCCGATGGCATGGCAACGGGACAGAGAACACCGATGTTGAATGGAAGCCCGTTGTCCGAGATTCCTCAGGCCGAGAGCAACATCATCGGTGCGCTCCTCCTCGACCCCGCGAAGATCGACAGCGTATCACGCATCCTCCAGCCCACCTCCTTCTACTGCGAGGCGTACGCCATCCTTTACGGAACTGTTCTGGCGCTTCGCGAGCGAGGGGAGATAATCGACCTCGTAACGGTATCGGCGGCACTGCGAGCGAACGGAAAGCTCGAGCGGGTGGGCGGCGCGCACAAGATCGCCGAGCTTCACGCGAGCGTGCCGACCGCCGCGAACGTCGAGGCGCACGCTGTCATCATCCGAGACCTCGCGATGCAGCGCGACATCCGCCAGGCCGGCATCGCGATCGCGCATCGAGCGTGCGACCCGCAACCAGATGTCGCCGCGCTCATCCACTATTCCGAGGCGCAGCTCGCAGAAGCAACCGGCGCCGCTTTTCCCGAAACTGGATGGGGACCGCTCGTTCCCCTTGACCACGCCTGCGATCTGCCCGAGTTCCCACTCGAGGAGCTTCCACCGTGGCTCCGGGCGATAGCGTCCGAACTCGCGCGCGCGTATCAAGTGCCTCCCGAGCTGCCCGCTATGTACGCGCTCGCGCTCGTCGCCGGCGCCGCTGCCGGCAAGTACGTTGTGCAGGTGCGACCCGGCTGGCGCATGCCACCCGTGCTCTACGTCCTCGTCGCGCTGCCACCATCGGAACGGAAGTCGCCGGTCATAAACGTACTGGCTGAGCCGATGCGCGCGTGGGAGCGTGCGCGGGCTGCCGAGATCGCCACTGCGCGTGAAGAGGCGCTGATCCGTGTCGCTCAAGCCCGCGCGCAAGCAGACGGGGCACTTCGGGCGCTGACCCGTCCACCCAAGGAGGACGCGGACTCCGACGCCCTCGCGATGACGCACACCAAAGCCGCACAGGCTCTCGCCAAGGCCGAAGCTGCGGTTCTACCCGAAGCGCGGCTCATCGTTGAGTACGCGACCCCGGAGGCACTCGCTGAACGGATGGCGGACCACGGCGATCGACAGATCATCCTTTCGGACGAGGGAGCCGGGGTGCTGGCGATGACCGGCCGCTACTCAAAGTGGGGCGGTGCAGACCTCGACTTGTTGCTCCGAGGCTACGATGGCATGCCGTACACCCCGGCCCGCATAACACGCGCGACCCGCCCGATGGCGGCTGCCACGCTCACCATCGCCCTCGCCGCGCAGCCAGCGGCGGTCGTCAACATGCTGCGGGCCGTGCCCGAGATCCGCGATCGCGGCTTGTTCGCGCGATTCCTCGCGCTCTTACCACGGCCGCGAGTAGGCTCTCGGCAGGTTCGCTCCGAGCCGGTGTCTGCAACCACTCTCGCGCAATACGACCGCCTGATGCGCGCGATCCTTGACCTGCCCGACCTGTATGTCGAAGAGCAGCTCGCGCCACGCGAGCTTCGGCTCTCAAGCGCTGCGGATGACGCTATCGCGGCGTATGAGGCCGCACTCGAACCTGAACTCGGCCACGGGGGACGGTACGAGCGCATCGCCGCCTACACCGGCAAGCTGGCCGGCACGGCGGGACGGATCGCCGCCGTGCTGCACATCGCCGACAGTGCCGCATGCGACGGCGGTGTCCATTTTGTCCATGCCGGCGCCCCGAGCGAGATTCCGCGCGAGACAGCGGAACGCGCGGTACGCATTGCCCAGGTGTGCCTCGCCCACGCCGAGGCGCTTGAGGACTACCTCGCCGCGCCGCCGGAACTCGAGGGCGCGCGACGCATCGAGGTGTGGCTCCGACGTCACGGAAAACCCGTCGTCTCAGACCGGGAGATACTCCGCGGGACGCGGGGCACCGTGGTCCTCGGAACAGCCGAGCAGCGCGACGCGTCACTGAAACTCCTCGAGCGGCACGGCTATCTTCGTCGCCCCCAAGCATTGACTGGCCCTCCGGGCCGACCAAGCACACGGTGGGAAGTCCATCCCCAGATCCTGACGCCGAGTGAGCATGCTCGATCACACGGACAAAATGGACGATGCGTCACGCAACAGGCTGAGCACGTCAGTTCTGTCCATATTGTCCCTGCGTCCCAGCCGCTCCCGGTCGACGCCGATGCTACGTGTCCCTCGGCTCACCCGCACGCCGCGTCTCGCGTGTGCCGGACGTGCATCATGCTTCGGGATGCGGAGGTCGTCGGATGAGTCCGGCCACTATCTTCGCAACGCTTCGGCGCCGCGGGGCCGACCTGCACCTCGTCGAAGGCGACCATCTCGCTGTTGCCCCGAAGGGTGCGCTTGACGACGATCTCCGCGCCGCCGTTCGGGAGCTGGCATTGATCGCAGTGCTCAAGACCAAGGTTACCCCACCTGATCCGACTGTCCTGTTGCGGCCCTGCTCAAATTGCTCGGGCGCCGTCTTGTGGCGCCGGCCCGGCGAGGTGGCACTACACTGCGCCACCTGCAACCCGTGCGACGATCGTTTCCAAGCCCTCTGGTACGCGGCGGTCGCCGCCGATGATCCGTTCGCCGAGCTCTTCGACCCTGGCACCCGCACCGCGTGCGCCCTGGTCGCGGCGCGGCGGCCGGCCATGGTGGGCGAGCTACTCGCCCTCGAGCGCGCCGCAGAACTGCTCGCCGAGTCAGGCGACGTCGACGCCTGCCGGGCCGCCGTTGCCGCGCTGGTCGGCTATGTCGGACGGCTCGCCGGTGAATACGAGGGCGGCCATGGCTGACCGTGCGACCCTCGACGATTTCCGCGTGCCGCCGTTCACGCAGACCACGCGCGACCGCGCCTCCACGCGTACGCCGCCGGTGATGAATCGGAGCCGCACCTTGCCAACGCCATCCGCACGCATGGTGATCGCGATCTTGGCGGAGAACCGAGGGTGACGACCTACTGGACGATCGCCGAAGCCGCCGAGGTCGCCCGTGTGTCGCCGAAGCGATTGCGGCACCTGATGACGAACGGAACGCTGCGAGAAGGCGTGCACTACACCCGCCCGGCCGGTCTGCGCCCCCGGATCAAGCGGGAGCCGTTCGTCGCGTGGCTGGAAGGTGACGCCGGCGCGCCGTTCCCTGAAACGCCAGCGCGACGCATCTTGAACGGCGCACCCGCGATTGACCTCCGACTCCTCGAGCCCGTAGGGAAAAGCCGCCATGGCGTGTAAGGTCTCCGCGAATAGGCACGGACGGCTCGCGTTGAGCCTGCACTGGCTTGGCCGACGTTCCTGGGAGGGGACGAGCCTTCCCGACACGATCGGGAACCGTGAGCGGCTCACGATCGCGTTCGCCGATCCCATCTCGGCCGAGATTCGCGCCGGAGCCTTCACGCCCGAGCGCTACCTGCACTACTTCCCGAACGGTCGCCGGTCGGCGGACTTTCGCCCGTCCGAGAACGCGACGACGACCGCGCCGGCGCCCATCACCGTAGGCACCTACTATGACGGCTGGATCGCTCGGCAGCGTCCGCCCCTCGTGCGATCGGGGCAGGAACGCGACTACCGCCAGCACCTCGAGCGCCGTGTGCTCCCGGCCACCGTCGTCGACAAGACCGGCAGGCTGGTGAGCTTGCGCGATCTCCCGCTCGCCGACATCACGCCGGCGCACGTCGAAGCGCTACGCACCCGTCTCCTCGAGCTCGGGCTGAGCCTCAAGACAGTTCGCAACACCCTCGACGCGAGCCTACGCGCCATGCTGCGCGACGCACGGACGGTCGACCTGCTCATCACCACGGACCCCTGCGGTGCGCTGCGCTGGCCGCGGTTGCGGCGGCCGAAGCCCGATCCGTTCACGACGGACGAACGCGACAAGCTCCTCGCTTACCTCCGGGAGCGCCGCCGCGCCGACTACCCGCTCGTCTTCACCCTGTTCCACACCGGCATGCGGCCGTCCGAGGCCGTCGCGCTACGTTGGGGCGACGTCGATACGGCACACGGCCGGATCACGATCGCGCGCTCGCGCTACCTCGGCAGCGAGAACCCCACCAAAACGCGCGCGAGCGAGCGCACCATTCCAATGCTGCCCGCCCTGCGCGAGATCCTACGGGCCATCAAGCCCCTGCACGGCAGCGCTGAAACCCACGTCTTCCTGAACGCGCGCGGCGGGCCAATCGACCAGCGCGAATGGCCGCGCGACCGCTGGCACGCTGCGCTTCGCGCCTGCGAGATCCGCCCCCGGAAGTTCTACGCCACCCGCCACACGTTCATCTCGGCGGCGCTCACGGCCGGACTGAACGTCAAGTTCATCGCCGAGTACACCGGCACGTCGCTCGCGATGATCGAACAGCACTACGGGCGCTTCCTCGAGGCCGAGGCCGGCGCGCAACTGCGGCTCTTGGGTGCCGCCGGAGAGGCGAAACCGTCAACCTTCGACGCAGGGTTGACGGTCGACCCGCGTAAGTACGCGATGCAAGGAATGTCCCCGACGGGATTTGAACCCGTGTTACCGACGTGAAAGGCCGGTGTCCTGGGCCGAGCTAGACGACGGGGACTCAGAGCTGACGTGGCGACCGCGTGAAGCGTCGGGCTTGTATCAGCGACCCC
>Ga0268299_1002372_pt1 | contig 22983 bp, 22 predicted proteins | sample NOBtaG_FD_193484 | JGI IMG/M metagenome (GOLD analysis project Ga0268299, IMG submission 193484) | Activated sludge microbial communities from bioreactor in Nijmegen, Gelderland, Netherland - NOB reactor | ecosystem: Engineered > Bioreactor > Aerobic > Activated sludge | place: Netherlands... | reverse complement strand
ATTGCCAGGCTTCTATATGCTTTTGTTGATGCTGCTGTAATTTCATCAACTATCCTCCTGAAAAAATACTCAGGCAGGATAATGAAATTCAGCAACCATATTAAGGTGGAAGGGTTGGAAGCTTACGCTATAGCTTGGAATTAATGCGATTCGACACCATGCGACAAAGCCTTTGCTTCCCCCTCGGATAAAATAAACACCCGGTCTGCTGCATTAATCACGGCAGGTTGATGCGATACCGCGATGATCGTGAGCTGTCTGGACAGTTGTTGCAATGTTTCACAGATCATTTTTTCACTTTCCGGATCCAGCGCGCTGGTTGGTTCGTCCATGATTAAAAATACCGGCCCATGCGCAAGTGCGCGTGCAATGGCAATCCGTTGCCGCTGCCCGCCGGACAGCAATCCGCCGCGTTCGCCAACAACAGTATGCATGCCATCAGGCAGCGCATTGACAAAATCCCATGCCCCTGCCTGACGCAGCGCACGCTCGGCGTCTTCTGCTGTCAGCGCCGGCTCGCCAACCAGTATGTTGTTCATGATGGTATCGTGCAGCAGGATGGTATCCTGCGAAACATAGCCGATCATATGCCGCCATTTTCTCAAGTCGATATCATGCAGTGATTTGCCATCAATCAGAATTTTTCCCGCATTGGGTTCGGTCAATCCGCACAACAGATCGATCAGCGTGCTCTTGCCCACGCCCGAAGGTCCGGTAATCGCGGTAAATGTTTTAACCGGAATTTCAAGATCGAGTTGTTTAAAAATCACTTTTTCGCCATAGCTGAACTTGACATGCTGCAATGCAATACCTTGCCGCAAGGTTGGCTCAGCGGTACCGGAGTTCCGTTCGGCAGCGGCAGCGGCATCTTCCGCCGCTTTACGCAGTGCCCAGTAGGCGCTTTCCTGCACGGCCAGTTGCTGGTATTTACGTTGTGTCTTGTTAAGCAGGCCCAGTATGCGCGTCAACAAAAAAACCATCACCATCACTTCAGGCAACGACAGTTGCCAGACCACGAGCGCAAGATACAAACCCGCCGCGGTAATTGCCGCCAGAATCGGTTCCTGCAATGCCATCAGTGCCGCCCGGCTCATCACCTCGTGACGCGTGGCTTTTTCCAGTTGCGTAGTCTGATCACGCAATATCGCATCGGCAACATTATCGCGCGACATGGCTTTGAGCGACTTTACGGAATTCAACACATCGGAAAGATAAGTCAGCAGATAACGCAGCAACTGGGTCTGATTTGCACCCGCCCGGCGCGTCGCACGCACCAGGCGATGCAGGACAACCAATAAAAACAGGCCGATAAGCAGTGACGCCAGCGTCGCCTGCCATGAAATAAACACGGCGACCACGGAATAAACCAGCACCTGTATTGCCAATGCCAATACAATCACGCTATGTTCGAAACCGTTCGCCGCACGATACGCTTCAGTTGCCACGGAATTCGCCAGCGCACCGACCGGTTGACGCAAGTAATACGACCAGCGACTGGCCAGCAGCGCCTCAATCAGATTCAAGCGCAAGGCCGTTGCCACATGCGCAACGGTGTATCCTACCTGTCGGTTCGCCAGCAGCAATATCACGCCTTTGGTCAACATGCCGCCAACGATAATAATCAGAATCATATCCAGCGTCGGTTCGATGCCTATCTTCTGCAACGCATCTTCCATGAACTTGCCGATACTCGAGTCATCAGTCGATTCACCTACCGCGATCGACAATAAGGGCAATAATGCGGTCAGGCTCAATCCTTCCGCCACACCTGCGACAAGCAACGCCAGCAGTACAAATGCGCTGCGGCGCGGAAAAACCATGATATAGGTAATAAGGGTTCGCATTGTTTACAATTTTAGAAGATAAGCCGACCGACAGTTACAAGCGGCAGGAATTCAAGTACTGCATTATATTACCTGAAAGCCGGACACCATTTATTGTATACGCTCAGTCTCTGACAGCGTTACGGCGCGTTGTTGCAAAAATACCGGTAAAAATCAACACGGATTCAATTTCGAAGCATAACGCAGATCCGAATCTGTAAAGCAGGATAAATCAATCAGCGCCGGAACGGATCAGAGTTCACAATTTACACGACTTAACACCCGTTAATAACGAAATCAACGTGTGAACACAATGCCTAAAATTGACGTTTTCATTATCGCGTAACAGGAACAAGGAACAACCATGGCTTTGAAAACGTCAATAAAAGAATTCTCCGCGCTGCTGGGTGAGAAGGAGTCACTGCTGGATAAACATTTCAAGCATTTAGCGCAAAAAATTGAATTACACTGGGGTTATAACGAGTTTTATCCATTTATGAAGAAACTTCTTCTTGATACCCGGAACGGCAACCGCGCAGGATTACCCGTCGAAGTGATGCGGGAGATCTCTGATTTATATGAAATTCATGAGAAAAAATTTCCATTCAAAAAAAGTGCCGGACATCATACATTTCATCTGCACTGAGATTTATCCGGAAATGAAAATAAACTGCGCCGCTCCCTGCATTGATCATACTCGATTAATCACTCTTCTCTTGCAACATGTGCTTTCGATTATCAACAGAATTAAACGGATAAATCATCGGTTATTCGAAAGATAATCTGCCGGAAGCACCGCTATACTGAACACATATTCAAGCATCACTTCGATATACCAATCGATTGCACGCTTGTATATTTTCCTTATGGTAGTTTTTAGCGCATCTCCTTCCGGGGAGATGCCTTTTTCTTTTAAGCAGACCGGGGTGGTTTACAACACATACCGCGCAAGGTCTTCGCTCTGCGATAAATCCTGCAGCCGCTCGTCGACATAGGCGGCATCGATTTCTATCGTTCTCCCGCTATACTTCGGCGCGTCATATGAAATCTCCTCCAGCAATCTTTCCATGACAGTGTGTAAACGCCGCGCGCCGATATTTTCGGTTTTATTGTTGACTGAAAATGCAATCTCGGCCAGACGTTTAATACCCTCACTTGAGAATTTAAGCTCGACACCTTCCGTTTTGAGCAGGGCTTCATACTGACGCGTCAGACAGGCATCGGTATTGGTGAGAATCTGCTCAAAATCGCTGACACTCAGGCTGCCGAGCTCCACCCTGATCGGGAAACGCCCCTGTAATTCAGGGATCAGATCGGACGGTTTGGTCAGATGAAATGCCCCGCTGGCGACAAAAAGAATATGATCGGTCTTGATCATGCCATATTTGGTTGAAACGGTAGTACCCTCAACCAGCGGCAGCAGATCCCGCTGCACGCCCTGACGGGAAACTTCGCCCCCCGAACTGTGACCTGACCGGCTGGTGATCTTGTCGATTTCATCGAGAAAAACAATGCCATTTTGTTCAACATTATGAACCGCGCTTATTTTGAGCTCTTCGTCATTGATCAATTTGGCGGCTTCTTCTTCAAGCAGCAGTTTTTTAGCTTCACGGATGGTCAAACGACGCGTTCTTTTTTTTTCGCCGCTGAAGCTTTGAAACATACCCTGAATCTGTGAGGTCAGATCTTCCATGCCGGGTGGCGCGAAAATTTCCATACTGGCCTTCGGTGCAGCAATTTCAATGTCGATTTCCTTGTCATCCAGACTGCCCTCACGCAACATCTTGCGGAATTTCTGCCGCGTCGAATTATCCTGTTGTTCAGCGACATCGGCATGTGAATCAAAACCGCGCGCCGAAGGCAGAAGCGCATCCAGTATGCGCTCTTCCGCAGCATCCTCGGCAAGCGGCAGCCGCTTTCGAGTCTCTTTCTCGCGCGATTGCTTGATTGCGGTTTCAACCAGATCACGGATAATCGAATCGACATCACGCCCGACATAACCCACCTCGGTAAATTTTGTCGCTTCGATTTTGATGAAAGGCGCATCAGCCAGTTTAGCAAGCCGCCGGGCAATTTCTGTTTTACCGACACCGGTCGGGCCTATCATCAAAATATTTTTAGGTGTGATTTCCTGACGCAATGGATCAGCGACCTGCTGTCTGCGCCAGCGGTTTCTCAGCGCAATAGCCACTGCGCGTTTAGCCGAATGCTGTCCAATGATATGTTTGTCCAGCTCGTGAACAATTTCCTGGGGTGTCATTTGAGACATAGTATTATCTGCTGTGGTTATTTGACTTGCTTATAAACAGTGCGGTGCATGGAAACCTGTTTCTTAGGGATACCCTTTAACAGTTAATCGTTTCTATGACATGATCCTGATTGGTATAAATGCATAAATCCCCGGCTATGGCCAGCGCCTTGCTGACAATATCTCTGGGTGACAAATCGGTATTTTCCAGTAATGCGCGCGCGGCGGCGTGTGCATACGCGCCCCCGCTGCCAATCGCCGCCAGCCCGTACTCCGGTTCGATGACATCGCCCGCACCGGTAATAATCAGTGTGGCATCCTCACTGGCCACAACAAGCATGGCTTCGAGTCTGCGCAAAATACGGTCGGTACGCCAGTCCTTGGCAAGCTCAACCGCCGAACGCATCAAATGACCTTGATGCGCTTCAAGCTTGCCCTCAAACCGTTCGAACAAAGTGAATGCATCAGCTGTTCCACCAGCAAAGCCGGCCAGAATCTTGTCATGATAAAGCCGGCGCACTTTTCGCGCGCTTGACTTGGCAACGACAGCGCCCAGTGTGACCTGTCCATCGCCGCCAAGCGCAACCTGTTTTCCACGTCTTGCGGATACGATTGTCGTCATTGTGTTCTTAAACCGGAAACAAAAGGGCTATTATACTGCATAAAGACAGGGCTAATACTGTCCTGAAGTGCGCTTCGCCATTTGGCAGCTTTCAGGCGTCTGGATAGCACCCCGCGCGCAGTGTGTTATTTCTTTTTGGCGCGCGGATGCGCCGCATCATAGATCCTGGTCAGATGCTGAAAATCAAGATGTGTATAAACCTGGGTCGACGTAATATGCGCATGTCCCAGCATCTCCTGTACGGCGCGCAAATCACCGCTGGACTGCAAAAGATGAGAAGCAAAAGAATGCCGCAATATATGGGGATGCACATTCTGGTGCAGGCCCTGTTGTATACTGCGCGCCTTTAAGCGATAACTGATCGTTCTTACACTGATTGCTTTGCCGTGTTGTGACAGGAACAGTGCATTCACGCCTGGTTTGACGATTTTTTCCCGCTGCTCCAGCCAGATCTGCAACGCATCCAGCGCCTGTCGACCTACCGGTACGATACGCGCTTTGCCGCCTTTGCCCATCACACGAACCGTGCCATCCTGAAAATCAACATCGATGTGCTTCAACTGGGCCAGCTCGGCAAGCCGTAACCCCGAAGAATAAAACAGCTCCAGCATGGCCCGATCGCGAATTGTCAGCGCATCCAGTGCAGTAAAAGCCAGCAGTTGAGCGGTTTCATCCGGAGACAGCGCGCTTGGCAGTTTTTTAGGCGACCGGGGTACGCGTATGCCAATGCAGGGATTAGACTGAAACCGATAATCGCGCATCAGATAATGATAAAACCGCCGCCAGGCAGACAACATGCGCGCCAGGCTTCTTCCCGACAGCCCCTTGCCATGGAGTTGCGCAACAACCAGCCGAATTTGATGCGGCTGCACCTGTTCCAGCGGTGTCGCGGTCAAATACGCCAATAAAACCTGCACATCATGGCCATAGCTTTTACAGGTATGCGTCGCCAAGCGACGCTCATAAGCAAGATGATCGGCAAATGCCCGGGCAAGCTCCTCAGCTGTCTTGTTCATCGGAAGATTCTTCCTGCAGCGCTTTCGACATGTCCGGCTCCAGGTCATAGCGTGCGATCGCGGCGCTGATTAATTCCCCGAGCCGTTTTAAATGCAACGTCCCCATATCCGCATAGAAGCGTTCAAGTTCAGGACTGGCCAGAATCAGCAAACCAATTGTGCGCGTTGTGGCAAGTGGAATCATTGCAAATGATTTCAAATGCGCTTTTGCCTCGCCAAACAAATCTTTGATGGCATCGGCAACATGATTACCGCAGTAAGGTTGTGTCAGACTTTCTGCAATTGCATGAATGTCCGCATTGACCTCGGCAAATTCATCATGATTTTTATCCTGACAATTCAATTCCCACAATCGCATGACGAAATCGGGAACCGCAAAATCATCGCGCAAACTGTAATTAAGATTGCCCAAAAAATCGCCTAAATCAAGTGACGCCAGCAGCGCAATGGTTAAGCGATGCATTTTTTCACTAATGGCGTCATTCTCTTCACCGAACCCGATCAGCTCGAGCATTTTGTCCTGCAGAATCCTGTTTTTATCCCTGATGGCAATGACCTGACGCTCCTGCAATGAAACAACCTTGTTTTCCTGCGGATGGGGAATCTGCATGTCTGCGAACAGCTCAGCATGTTCATTAAAAAAATCGGGGTGATCATTGAGATACTGCACAACATCTTCAGGGGTCATTTATTCTTCCTTGGGTTATACGAATTGCCTTATAAATTTATTTCACCTTCAAAAACACTTACAGCAGGACCGGTCATAAACACCGGCGCATGCTCCCCTGCCCAGCTGATGGTCAGATTTCCACCGCGCGTACTCACCGAAACCGGTGTTTCAATAAGGTCTTGCTGAATACCCGCGACAGCTGCCGCGCAAGCGCCTGTACCGCAGGCCAGAGTCTCACCGGCGCCACGCTCAAAAACGCGCAGACGGATATGATGGCGATCCATGACCTGCATGTAACCGACGTTTACCCGTTTGGGAAAACGCGGGTGCGCTTCGATCGACGCGCCTTCACTGCCAACTGGCGCGACGTCCAGATTGTCCACGACACGCACGGCATGCGGATTACCCATGGACAGCGCACTTATCCTGACCACCACGCCCTGAACTTCGAGTTCATAGGTCAATGCCCGGCGCTCGGCAACAAACGGAATTCTAACCGGCTCAAATTCCGGCGTGCCCATATTGACCCTGACTTCGCCATCTTCCTGCAGCACCGGCGTAATTAAGCCGCTCTTTGTTTCAACACGGATCTGATTTCTGCGCGTCAAACCGTGATCATGGACATAGCGCACGAAACAACGCGCGCCGTTACCACACTGTTCGACTTCGCCGCCATCGGCATTATAAATGCGATAGAAAAAATCGGCATCACCGTTTGCCTTTTCCACCAGCAGAATCTGGTCGCAACCAATACCGAAATGCCTGTCAGCGATAAAACGTATCTGTTCGCGGTTCAGCGAAACAGTCTGATTAATGGCGTCGATCACCACAAAATCATTGCCAAGACCGTGCATTTTAGAAAATTTGATTTTCATCTGAGAACAGGTAGTTAAAATAAAATCACGGCGTCATCGCCATCCAATAATCATGCATAAAAAAACCGCCATCGATAATTAACAACGCTTTCGCTCATTATCTTAAATCCATGATGCCGGCAGATATGAATCACTGAATCATTCCGCTTACTGACCGTGAAAATCAATGTATTGCACGTCATTTCACACACGACGAATATCGCATCGCCAATAGGCATTCTGCCATAACCTTTACTTGCGCTCTGTATAAATACCATGTGAGAATCGTGACTCATGGCATTTTTTGCACCGCCGCTGCGCACTGACATGCCTGATGCACAGCTGATCAATGGGAGGCCCGCATGAAGTTAAACGAATTATACTGGTATCGCATCACTCCTTTGCACCTTCTGCTGTGGCCGTTAAGTCTATTGTTCAGTTTATTCATAGCACTGCGCAAGCTGGTTTACTGGCTGGATTTTTTTCCTTCGGTCAGATTGCATGTTCCGGTTATTATCATTGACAGCATCACCAGCGACGACGCCGGCAAAACCCCGCTGACGCTCTGGCTTGTCGACAGTCTGCTGGCCCGCGGTCTGCGACCCGGCATTGTAGTCCGTGGCAATCTCGATAATCCCGGCCAGCCGGAAGCGGTATCAAGCACAAGCGATCCCGTCAACGCAGGCGACAAAGCCGTTCTGCTTGTCAGCCGGTTTAATCAGAAGTGCCCTGTGTGGGTTGGCGGCAATCCGGCCGCGACTGCGTCAGCGCTGCTCAAGGCAAACCCTGAATGCAATATCATTATCAGTACGCACGGACTCCAGTATCCTCGTCTTGAACGCGATATTGAAATTACCATCGCCAACTTCGACGAAGCCAGCTTCGGCAACGGCCTGTTGCTGCCTGCCGGCCCCCTGCGCGCCCGCCTTAAGATCCTGCAAAAAGTCGATGCCGTCATCATCAATGGCACACATCCAGACCGCTATGACATGTCTCGCTGGGCGAAGACCTATACAATGAAACTGTCTGGTCAGATGGTTTATAAACTGACTGCCCCGGACACCCGTCAGCCGGCTTCAGTTCTGAAAGACAAAAAATTGCTGGCCGCCAGCCGTTACGGGAACATGCCCTGGTTTTTTGAGCAAATCCAGCGCGCCGGACTTCAGGCCAGCCCACATACCTTTAACGAAGAACATCGTTATGTTGAAGAAGATTTTCTGAAATCTGACAGCGAAGCGGTTATTATGCCCGAAGAAGAAGCGCTGCAATGCACCGGCTTCAAACAGGTATCCATCTGGGCGTTACCGGCTGAAATCTGGATCAGCAGTGACGAATTGCAGTCTCTGATTTTGAATCGGCTCAAAGAAAAATGCCCTGATATTGAATTGACCGCCGTCACGGATTAATCCCCCTGCTTTGTCTGACCATTCCAACACCCGCCTCCGACTGCGGACGTCGCCGCAAACAACCAGATTATGAAATGGTCTATCCTGGGACATTATTATCTCAAACCGCTTATCAATTTGTTCAAAGCTGTTCCATCTGCTCGAAACGTCTGCCAGCCTGAACAAACCACGCGTTCATTTTGCCGATTAATTGTTCGAAGCGTTTATTCATCCAATTAAAAGGTCTCTAATGTCCCCCATCATCAATCCGCGCCGATGCTTCAACTCTACTTCTATGCGAACGGTTTTTTCCCTGATTTCCAGTTCATCGCATAATTGCCCATTATTTCCGGACGCACATAAAAAAAGCACACCGGAAAGGTGTGCTTTTTTTCCCTACTGAAACCAGCAAAACATTAAAGCAACGGAATAATCATCAGCGCTACAATATTGATGATCTTGATCAGCGGGTTAATTGCCGGACCTGCCGTATCCTTGTAAGGATCGCCGACAGTATCACCGGTAACGGAAGCTTTATGCGCTTCACTGTTTTTACCGCCGAAATGGCCATCTTCAATATACTTTTTGGCATTATCCCATGCACCACCGCCTGCCGTCATGGAAATTGCCACAAACAGACCGGTTACGATGGAACCCATCAAAACACCACCAAGCGCCTGAGGACCAAGCAACACACCAACCAGTACCGGCACCAGCACTGGCAAAAGCGATGGAATCATCATCTCTTTAATTGCGGCCTTGGTCAGCATATCCACCGCGCGCGAATAATCCGGCTTGGACGAACCATCCATGATACCGGGAATTTCCTTGAACTGACGGCGCACTTCAACCACCACAGAACCCGCCGCGCGACCCACGGCTTCCATCGACATTGCACCAAACAGATATGGAATCATGCCGCCTATAAACAGACCAATGATAACCATATGGTTTGATAAATCGAATGTCAACATATGACCGGCAGCTTCCAATCCATGTGTGTAATCCGCAAACAATACCAGCGCGGCGAGACCGGCGGAACCAATCGCATAACCCTTGGTTACTGCTTTAGTGGTGTTGCCTACAGCGTCAAGCGGATCAGTAACCGCACGGACAGATTCAGGCAGATCAGCCATTTCTGCAATACCGCCCGCATTATCCGTAATCGGGCCATACGCATCCAGTGCCACAATGATACCGGTCATCGACAGCATCGCGGTAGCTGCAATTGCAATACCATACAGGCCGGCTAACGCATACGCCATCAGAATACTTAAACAAACAGCCAGAACCGGCGCTGCTGTAGCACGCATGGAAACACCCAGACCAGCAATAATATTCGTTGCATGACCCGTAGTGGAGGCTTCCGCGATATTCTGCACAGGCGGATAGTCGGTTGATGTGTAGTATTCGGTTATCACCACCATGGCACCGGTCAACAGCAAGCCGATTGCGCCCGCCAGGAATACGCGCAGCACCAGAGCACCGCCGGCCACTTCAACACCTGAAACTTCGAGCGACATATCCGCCATGAACCATACGGTCACCGGCAGATACGCAACCAGCGCTATACCACCGGCAACAATCAATCCGCGGTAAAGCGCTTTCATGATTGTACCGCCTTCCTGCATTTTGACGTAATAGCATCCGATAATCGATGCGACGATAGAAACCGCACCCAGCATTAACGGAAACACCACGGCGCTCATTCCATTATCCACAAACAGCAATGCGCCCAGCAACATGGTGGCGATGATCGTCACTGCATAGGTTTCAAACAGATCGGCCGCCATACCTGCACAGTCACCCACGTTATCGCCCACGTTATCGGCAATCACCGCCGGATTGCGTGGATCGTCCTCCGGAATACCCGCCTCGACCTTACCGACCAAATCCGCGCCAACGTCAGCACCCTTGGTAAAAATACCACCACCTAATCGGGCAAAAATCGAAATGAGCGATCCGCCGAAAGCAAAACCAATCAGCGGTTTAATTACGTCGCTGACCGGCGTATCCGCTTCCGCGCCGCTGAATAACCATGCACTGTAGCCTGCAACACCAAGAAGTCCCAGACCAACGACCAGCATACCGGTCACGGCGCCCCCGCGAAATGCAATGGCAAGCGCTTCATTCAAGCCGCTGCGCGCTGCTTCCGCGGTACGCACATTAGAGTGAACCGATACGGTCATTCCCAGATAACCAGCCGCCCCGGATAAAATGGCGCCAAGCGCAAAACCGACCGCGGTATCCCAGGCCAGCGCCAGCCAAATCAGCAGAAACAGCACCGCACCGACGATGCCGATAGTTGTATATTGGCGATTGAGATACGCCGAAGCGCCTTCCTGTATAGCAGAGGCGATTTCCTGCATGCGAGAATTACCGGTAGGCTGGGCAAAAATACCCCTGATCCAGATGCCGCTGTAAACCAGGGCAAGAATCGCACTACCAATTGCGAGAATTAAACCGTTAGACATAAAAAACTCCAGTTAAAGTCAGACCAAATAAAACCAAATGTAGAATATCGGCCCAATAATTCCACATAATTAAACACTTGTCCAAAATCATGAAACAAAAGGCGGATATTTTATATGCACTTGTTGTGAAAATACATCAAAAATTTTGATGTATCTCAGATTTCGAATACGCTCAGTTTCTTCTGTACTGCAACATTTTTCAGGCGCACATAATCAGGCAAACCGTTTTTGTACGGCGGATAATCCTCCCCCTCGATCAGCGGCAGAAGATACTCACGGCAGGCTTCAGTGATGCCGAAGCCATCTTCACTGATGTAATCCGCCGGCATCATTTTTTCAACGTTGGCTACGTTCGATAGCTGCGCCATGCCGACCTGCCAGCGGTAAGGCGAACTGGACAGTCGCTCGATGGTTGGCATAACCGAATTATGTCCTGCTATGGCATACTCGACAGCAGCCTTGCCCATCGCATAGGCCTGCTCGACATCGGTTCTGGAAGCTACATGTCGCGCCGCGCGCTGCAGGTAATCCGCCACACCCCAGTGATATTTCAAGCCCAGTCCATCCTTGATGATATTGGCCACAACTGGCGCAACACCGCCCAGCTGCGCGTGACCGAATGCGTCACGTAAGCCCTGATCGGACAAAAAGTTGCCGTCATCGCCTTTGACACCCTCAGACACGACGACTGAGCAATAACCATATTCCTTGACATAGCTATCAACTTTCGCAAGGAACTTTGCCTTATCGAAGGTAATTTCCGGGAACAGGATGACGATCGGAATTTCACAGTCCTTGCTCGATGCCAGACCACCTGCTGCTGCTATCCAGCCCGCATGACGGCCCATGACTTCCAGTACAAAAACCTTGGTTGAAGTTTTCGCCATACTGGCCACATCAAAACTCGCTTCGCGCGTTGACACCGCAATATATTTCGCGACCGAACCAAACCCCGGACAGCAGTCGGTAATCGGCAGATCGTTATCGACAGTTTTGGGCACATGAATCGCCTGAATCGGAAAACCCAGCGTATCGGAAATCTGGGATACCTTCAGGCAGGTGTCGGCGGAATCGCCACCGCCGTTATAAAAAAAATAGCCGATGTTGTGTGCCTTGAAGACTTCAATCAAACGCTCATATTCGCGGCGATTCTGCTCTATGCTTTTCAGTTTGTAGCGGCACGAACCGAAACCACCCGATGGCGTATGACGCAGCGCGGCAATCGCTTGCGCGGAATCCGCGCTGGTGTCAATCAAATCTTCGGTCAGTGCGCCGATAATGCCATTGCGCCCGGCATAAACATTGCCGATTTTGTCCGGATGTTGACGCGCGGTTTCGATAACACCCGCAGCGGATGCATTAATAACCGCCGTAACACCACCCGATTGAGCATAAAACGCATTTTTTATTGACATACTCTATCTCTCCTGATTGATCAAAACATGACAAAAGTTATAGCACCAGAACTACAACTTGTTAAATTTCAAGGCACAAATTCCAGACAACAAAAATTCAGAACAGCACATGCGCGTCGGCTGTTCTGAATTTTTACTATCGTCGATACTTGAGGCGGCACAGCGTTTCGGCAAGGAAAATCGTTTATTTTTATCCCCTGTCCGGCTGCTCTGCTTTAATCCGCTTTCTACTGACGCCGGTCAATTTGATGCAGTAATGGCCGAAAGTATCTGATCCCGGATGGCTTCAACCGTGCCAACACCATTAATTTTAATATAACGCGGCCCATTGTCCGCCGGGCCTGAAGCGCACCTGGAATAATAATCGATCAGGGGCTCAGTCTGCTCATGATAGACAGCCAGTCTCTTTTTGACTGTTTCAACTTTGTCGTCATCGCGCTGTATGAGCGACTCTCCGGTGACATCATCGATGCCCTCAACCCGGGGTGGATTAAAATCGACATGATAAGTCCGCCCTGAAGCAGGGTGAATTCTGCGCCCCGACATACGCTGAACAATGACATCATCATCGACGTCAATTTCAACGACATAATCGATATGCACACCAGCCGTTTTCATCGCATCAGCCTGTGGAATCGTGCGCGGGAAGCCATCAAACAAAAAACCGCGCGCGCAATCCGGCTCGACAATGCGCTCCTTGACCAGATTGATAATGATGTCATCGGAAACAAGTCCGCCGGAATCCATGATTTCCTTTGCCATCAGACCCAATTCAGTGCCGGCCTTTACGGCATTGCGGAGCATATCGCCCGTTGAAATTTGCGGAATACCAAAATGTTCCTTGATATAATTGGCCTGCGTGCCTTTTCCAGCACCAGGGCCGCCTAATAATATGACGCGGATAGTTTCTTTCACTTTTTACTTGACAAAATTTAATAGCCGATGACAAATCGCTGGCAGCGTCAACATTGAAACCCCATACTGAAGCCATTAAAAATAAAAACTTCGCAGGCTCCACAGCCGCGCTTCACGACCGTGATGACAAAGTCGCGATTATATCGCAGGCTGGCAAGATACTCGAGTATTGTTTTTTTATTTCTACTGATTTTTTACACGCGAAAAATGCATTTTCTGATCAGCCCGCCTTACAGACACATGAATGCATGTGCGATAATTTACTGACACTTAACAGGAAAAAACATGGACGAAAACAGAAGCAAAGCACTTGCCAATGCACTGGCTCAAATTGAAAAACAGTTCGGCAAGGGTTCAATCATGCGTCTGGGCGCCAACGATGTCGCCAATGATATACAAGTCGTCTCCACCGGATCGCTCAGTCTCGATATCGCATTAGGCGTCGGCGGATTGCCGCGCGGCCGCGTCATTGAAATCTACGGCCCGGAATCCTCCGGCAAAACCACACTGACATTGCAAGTCATCGCCGAAATGCAGAAACTCGGCGGTACCGCAGCCTTTATCGACGCCGAGCACGCGCTCGACCCTCAATATGCGCAAAAACTCGGCGTCAACGTGCAGGAGCTTTTAATTTCGCAACCGGATAATGGCGAGCAGGCGCTCGAAATCGCCGACATGCTGGTGCGTTCCGGTTCAGTCGATATCGTGGTTATCGATTCCGTCGCCGCGTTGACGCCGCGCGCCGAGATCGAAGGTGAAATGGGAGACCCGCAAATGGGACTGCAAGCCCGCCTCATGTCCCAGGCACTGCGCAAGCTGACCGCCAATATCAAGCGCAGCAACACCATGGTGATCTTCATCAACCAGATCCGCATGAAAATCGGCGTCATTTTCGGTAATCCGGAAACCACAACCGGCGGCAATGCGCTCAAATTCTACGCATCCGTCCGACTCGATATCCGACGCACCGGCGCCATCAAAAAAGGTGACGAAACCATCGGCAGCGAAACCCGCGTCAAAGTGGTAAAAAACAAAGTGGCCCCCCCCTTCAAACAGGCCGATTTTGATATTCTTTACGGTGAAGGCATTTCCCGTGAAAGCGAAATTATTGAACTGGGTGTTCACCACAAACTGATCGACAAGGCGGGCGCCTGGTACGCCTACAACGGTGAAAAAATTGGCCAGGGCAAGGACAATGTCCGTGACTATCTGAAAGAACACCCGAAAATGGCGCAGGAAATTGAAAAGAAGATCCGCGCAGCGGTTGGTCTGGTTGATGCGGTCAGCAAGAACAAAAATCCTGAAAGCAATGCCGGCAAAAACGATACCGGCAACCCGGATAGCAAATAATCGAGTCACGCAACAATGACGTCCGGAGGCAAAACATCACTGGAAACCCGTGCGCTGCGGTATCTGGCAAGACGCGAGTATTCGCGACACGAACTGGAACAGAAACTGGCAGCGCATGAAAACGCGCAGCAACAGTTATCCGCTCTGCTTGATCAACTGGAACGCGACGGTTATTTATCCACCGAACGCTTTGCCGAACAGACAGCGCGGATACGCCGCGAACGTCTCGGCAGTCAGCGTATCGTTCGCGAACTCAAGGCCAAAGGCGTTGATGAACATGTCATTGCCGATATCCTGCCCGGCCTTCAGGAAACCGATCTCGAAACGGCATGGCGTATCTGGCAAAAAAAATTCGGTGCGCCGCCCGGCGACCTGAAAACGCGCAGCAAACAGATCCGCTTTATGATGAGCAGAGGTTTTTCATCGGACACGATCAACACCATATTGTCGCAAGCTGACAGGGAAAAAACATGAAACTCACTCGAACACTGATCATCGGCCTGCTGATGTTTTTTTCATTCACGCACAGCGGCTGTGCCGCCGGTGGTAACATCATCACGCCGATTCATGAAGTCAATGCCGCAGCCGCTGCGTTTGACGGCAAGGAAGTCAATCTCAGAGGCGTCACCAAAGAACCCACACGCATCCCGCTGATCGATTTAAAAGCCTATTCGCTCGAAGACGAAAGCGGCAAAATCACCATTCTGACAGGCGCCGAATTACCGCGCATGGGCATCGAAATCACCGTGCGGGTGCGCATTGAAAATCTGGCGATCATTCAGGGCGAGGCTGTCGGCACCAGAGTTATTGAATTACAACGATACGAATAAACCATTACGAACATGAAAAGCAGCGAAATCAGACAAAAGTTTCTCGAATTTTTTGAATCCCACGGCCACACCCGCGTTCCGTCCAGTTCACTGGTGCCGGGAAACGATCCGACGCTGTTGTTTACCAACGCGGGGATGGTGCAGTTCAAGGATGTTTTTCTCGGCCAGGATCAGCGCAGCTATGTGCGCGCAGCCAGTTCGCAGCGCTGCGTGCGCGCCGGCGGCAAGCACAACGACTTGGAAAATGTCGGCTACACGGCGCGGCATCATACGTTTTTTGAAATGCTCGGCAATTTCAGTTTCGGCGATTATTTCAAGCGCAACGCCATCCAGTTTGCCTGGGAATTTCTGACGGTCACGCTCGGCATCCCTCAGGACAGACTATGGGTCACCGTTTACGCCGAAGATGACGAAGCCGCCGACATCTGGCTCAACGAAGTCGGTGTGAATCCGGCGCGCTTTGTCCGCATCGGCACGACGGACAATTTCTGGCAGATGGGCGATACCGGCCCATGCGGCCCGTGTTCCGAAATTTTTTACGATCATGGCCCCGATGTCGCGGGCGGACCGCCCGGCTCCGCCGATGCGGATGGCGACCGCTATATCGAAATCTGGAACCTGGTGTTCATGCAATATAACCGTGACAGCAGCGGCGAACTGCATCCACTGCCCAGGCCTTCGGTCGACACCGGCATGGGACTGGAGCGGATTTCCGCCGTCATGCAACAGGTGCACAGCAATTACGACATCGACCTGTTTCAGGATCTCATCAAGGCCGCCGCCCGCGAAACCGGCGCGCAGCATCTGGCGGACAACTCACTCAAGGTCATCGCCGACCACATCCGCGCCTGCGCGTTTCTGATCACCGACGGCGTTATTCCGAGCAGCGAAGGCCGCGGTTATGTCTTGCGGCGCATTATCCGCCGCGCCATCCGCCACGGCTACCGCCTGGGACAGAAGGAACCGTTCTTCTACCGGCTGGTAGCCGACCTAAGCCAGGTCATGGGCGGGGCCTACCCCGAACTCCCCGCCGCCAAAGAACGCGTTGCCAGCGTGCTGCGGCAGGAGGAAGAACGCTTTGCCGAGACGCTGGAGCACGGCATGCAGGTGCTGGAAGGCGCGCTTGCCGGAAACGTCAAAGTCCTGGATGGCGAAACCGCGTTCCGTCTGTACGACACCTTCGGCTTCCCGCTCGACCTGACCGCCGACATCGCCCGCGAACGCGGCATCAGCGTCGATAACGACGGTTTTGAAAAAGCCATGGCCAGACAGCGCGAGCAGGCACGCGCAGCCAACAAGTTCACCATGACCGAGGGACTGGCCTACCACGGCGACCACACGGTTTTTCATGGCTATGACGCGCTGCAACATGAGGGCAGAATCCTGGCGATCTACAAGGCAGGCACGCCCGTCGACTTCATCGAAGCCGGCGACGAAGCCGTCATCGTGCTGGATCACACGCCCTTCTACGCGGAATCCGGCGGCCAGGTCGGCGACAGCGGCGAACTCATGGCCGCCAACGGCACATTCGCCGTCACCGATACGCAGAAAATCCAGGCCGATGTATTCGGCCACAAAGGTTTGCTGCGCAGCGGCCGCATGGTCGTCAAGGATCATGTGCAAGCCCGGGTCAATCCGGTCGCGCGCACCAGCATCGCCAACAATCATTCCGCCACGCATCTGCTGCACGCCGCATTACGCAACGTGCTCGGCGCGCATGTCGCGCAGAAAGGCTCGTTGGTCGACGCCAACCGCCTGCGCTTCGACTTTTCGCACAATGCGCCGCTGACCACCGAGGAAATCCGTGAAACCGAACGGCTGGTCAACGAACAAATCCGCAATAACTGGCCGGTCAGCGCCAGTCACATGAAATACGACGAAGCCGTCAAACAGGGCGCGATGGCGTTATTCGGCGAGAAATACGCCGATGTCGTGCGCGTCATCGGCATGGGCGATTTTTCAACCGAACTGTGCGGCGGCACGCATGTCGCGCAAATCGGCCAGATCGGTTTTTTCAAAATCACCGGCGAAACCGGTATTGCCGCAGGCATCCGCCGCGTTGAAGCGGTCACCGGCAAGGCCGCCGTCGATTACGTGCAACAACGCGAAGCGCAGCTGCAAACCATCGCGCAAACCCTCAAAACCAGCCCGCAGGAAATCCATCAGAAAATCGCACAGATCATCGATACAGTCAAACAGACCGAAAAAGAACTGGAGCAGCTCAAAGCCAAACTGGCCGGTTACCAGAGCACGGGACTAGCCGATCAGGTCCGCGATATCAAAGGCGTCAAACTGCTTACCGCCCGCCTGGAAGGCGCCAATGCCAAATCGCTGCGCGAAACGCTCGATCAGCTGAAAGACAAACTCAAAACCTGCGTAATCGTACTGGCCACTGCGGAAGCGTCTGACAAAGCCACGCTGATCGCCGGCGTCAGCGCCGACCTCACCAGCAAAATCAAAGCCGGTGAGCTCGTCAACTTCGTCGCCCAGCAGGTCGGCGGCAAAGGCGGCGGTCGGCCGGACATGGCGCAAGCGGGCGGCACGCAGCCGGATCGACTGCCCGCGGCGCTGGACAGCGTGGCGGGTTGGGTGGAAGGAAAAATTTAAGTTTCATAGTAACAATTAAATGCTTCGACCGCCCAATTAACCTGTAACGAAAGCATTACATTATTCTTTCAAAAGGAAATCCGACCATGAAAGCAGAATTTACAGCCATTATCGAGGCCGCGCCCGAAGGTGGTTACTGGGCTGTCTGCCCCGAGGTTCCCGGCGCCAACGGTCAGGGTGAAACGATTGATGAAGCGAAAAACAACCTGAAAGAAGCCATTGAACTGATTCTGGAAGACCGCAGAGAGGACATGATGCGTGGGTTATCTGCCGATGCAATCCGGGAAAAGATTTTCATCGAATGAAGCGCAGCGACCTTGAACGGCGGCTTCGCATCGCTGGCTGTTATCTTAAACGTCAAGGCGGCAGTCATTCCATCTGGATCAATCCAAAAAATGGCATTACGGAAGCCATCCCCAGACACAACGAAATAAAAGAACCGCCAGGAGGCTGTCCGAGAATAGCGATCGTAGCGAGGACGAGGCTGGTTGAGCGGGATTTTTCGATCATTTGAGGCGAATAGTTGTTCTATTCAACGAAAAGGATCGGAAAATCCAGCCAGCCAGAATCGTCCGCAGTAGATCAGTCTATTCTCGGACAGCCTCCCAGCAAAGAAGATGCTGAAAAGACTGGATACCGAATAATCACCAGGCGCGCCGATGAAATTTGAACGACTGATCACCATTATCACCAATCTCGCCGTGGTATCGGGTATGGTGCTGGTGGTGTTTGAACTGCAACAGAACCGCGAGGCGATTCAGATCGCGCATCAGTTCTCCCTCGCGGGATTGATGAGCCAGACGCACCTGGCCGTTGCAGCGGATCACGAACTGGCCGACCTGATCACCCGGGCGAAACGTAACGACACGCAGGATTTCAGCCCCGCGGACATCGAGCGCGTCAATCACTGGGCGCTGGCAATCCTCGAACCGCGAATCAGCTCGTACCACCTCAGAAGCAACGAATTCGTCGTCCCGGAAGACTGGTGCAACCTCATGCGCGATTTCACCGACCTCTACCGGCACCCGTATTTCAGCGCTATCGTAAAGTCGGACATCAGTTACGCGGACGCCATCGCGATGGATATAGAGAAGCGGTGTGTTGGAAAAAACGACCAGTAAGCCGAAAACCGATACATTGTCATAAGAATTAAGGAGATAACATGTTGTTTGCTGCGTTAGATTTCATTTTTGATGCAAACTATTGCGTCATTTTGGACGTATGACTCTAGTTAAATGCCACGGAAGCACCAGAACATGGCTTATAGAGATACATTAAATATTTCAGAAGATAAGATGGATAGAGATATTTATCGGGTAATGTCTATAGATAGGCTTTTAGAAATATTTGAAATCCAAAAACTTACTTTAGTTAAGCCTAAACTATGGGATGATCCATTTGAAAATTTACTTTTGAATGGATCTGCTAAGACAAATGAGGAAGAACCTGTTGACTTTATATCGTTAAGAGAATCGATCTTTGGACAGTGTTGGACACTTCACTCAGAAACGGACGCTATGTGGCGAATTTATTCACAAGACAAGCAAGGTGCAAAAGTTAAAACAACAATTCGTAAGTTGTTAAGTTCACTCCAAACAACAGACGGCGAGCTCGCTAAGAATCACTGTTTTATTGGTGAAGTCCAATATTCAAAAACTCAGAAAGAACTTGTAGAAAAATTAACAGGCATAAACTTGTTTAATACAGATGGCTCTGGTATAGCTGAATCACTCATACATAAGAGAAATGAATTCAGTCATGAGAAAGAAGTAAGGCTAATCTACACTGGTGGCGGTGAAAGTGACACTCACCAATACAGCATCAATCCTAACGAGTTGTTTGATGAGATAGTTTTTGACCCAAGAATAAATCCGCATCTTTTTAATGCTTATAAAACTGCGCTCGAGGTCAAAGAATATCCGAATTCAATTCGAAAATCGGTTCTCTATAAGCCACCAAAGGGGCTGTTAATCAGCATTTAATAATCGCTTGCAAAGCAACTGAAGGTACCAAGTCTTGCAATAACACATACCGGTAAGAAGTCCACAAAGCCGCAAACCTGGGTACTGCACAATTAGCGCTTCACGGAGAAAACACCATGAAAACAGAAAATTTGTTGAGAGAAATCGAATCGCTCCCTATGGAAGAACGTGCACGGGGAGCTGATTCTGTGCTCAAGAGCTTGAATCCACCGGAATCGGGAACCGACAAAAAGTGGGCGGAAGTGGCCAGGCGACGGCTGGATGAGGTGCAATCGGGTACGGTCAAACCCATATCAGGAGATGAAGTCTTTGGAGAAATCTGGAAACGGTTCTCGTGATCGGGTACTCATTTACGGGAATCAATGACTTCATCCGGGAACAGTACTGACTCTCATTTTAATTACGATGGAGGCGTAACATGACGAAGATCGCAAAGAACACGGTTTGCCTTTGGTACGAACGCGACGCCGAGGCGGCGGCGCAGTTCTACGCCAGGACTTTTCCCAATTCGTCGGTCGGCGCGGTACACCGCGCGCCGGGCGATTTTCCGTCAGGCAAGCAAGGTGACGTGTTGACGGTAGAATTCACCGTGATGGGCATTCCCTGCCTGGGGCTCAATGGCGGCGCTGCTTTCAAACAGACTGAAGCGTTCTCGTTCCAGGTTGCCACCGAGGGTCAGGCCGAGACCGATCATTACTGGAACGCGATTGTCAACAATGGCGGCGAGGAGAGCGAATGCGGCTGGTGCAAAGACAAATGGGGCGTTTCCTGGCAGATTACACCGATCGCGTTGACCAAGGCGTATACAAGTCCTGATCGCTCCGCCGCCAGGCGGGCTTTCGATGCAATGATGACAATGAAAAAAATCGACATCGCCGCGATCGAGGCGGCGGTTCGTGGCTAGCACGGGTATTAAAAAACTATCTGCATTACCGCTGCGGCATTAAAAACAGGCTCAAAATCCGCATTTATCACTGATGAACTCCGCTTTTTACCCGGTGCTGCGCGCCGCCCATTGGCTTTGTTAAGCATTTTTATTATTGACCCACCAAAGGAGAAATAGCATGAAAAGCAATCCCGTTGTCTGGTTTGAAATTTATGTCGATAACATGGCGCGCGCCAAAGCGTTCTACGAAGCCACCCTCGAAGTTAAGCTGGAGATAATGCCTGCGCCGACCGAAGAAATGTGCAAGGAAGCGAATATGGAAATGTGGTGCTTTCCTATGGATAAAGATAGCGCCATGACCACGCCCGGTGCAAATGGAATGCTGGTAAAAATGGATGGCTACAGTCCGGGTAGCGGCGGTACATTGATCTATTTTGGCTGCGAAGACTGTGCGATAACGGCTGCCCGTGCCGCTGAAAATGGCGGCAGTATTGTCGAGGAAAAAATGTCTATCGGTGAACACGGGTTTATTGCACTGGTGCATGATACCGAAGGCAACATGATCGGTCTGCACTCGATGCAATAAATCTTCTGCTCCATGCTCATGCCTGTATTACGTTCAACGAGACGACGGTCGCTATGACGCCTGACAAAATAGCCGATGGCTATAATCAGATCGCCGACCGATGGGTAAGCGACGCTTTCCCCCTGGAAAATGGCATTGCCCAGCACGAGCGGGCTTTGTCCTTCGTTGATAAAAAAGGTTACGCGCTGGAAATTGGTTGCGGTGGAAATGGCAGGTTTATTGATCTGCTCCTCAGACGTGAATTCCATGTGGAGGGCGTCGATATCTCGGAGAAAATGCTGTCCCTTGTTCGGGAAAGGCATCCTGAAGTCACTTTCTATCACGCAGACATCTGTAGCTGGAGCATTCCCCGCAAATATGAATTTATTTCCGCATGGGACAGTATCTGGCACATCCCGCTTTCATCACAAAAACAGGTTCTCGGAAAAATAATTCAAAGTCTGGAACCGCGAGGGGTATTCATCTTTTCTACCGGCGGCGTAGATGCGCCGGAAGAGAAAACTGACTCGTTTATGGGGCCGGAAATGTACTACAGCGCACTGGGGATTCCTGAATTGCTATCAGTGCTGGGAAGTCTTGGGTGCATCTGTCGGCACCTTGAATACGATCAATATCCGGAAAAACATTTGTATGTTATCGCACAGAAAGCGCACAGCTGAGGTAGCAGATCCTGCAAAAACAAATACTCACAAAAAACAAGCAATGCAATTCACAAAGTCCGTGTAAAAGATTGAATGAGACTCTTGCAAAACCCTGTCTTTTGAAATTCATAAATAATAAAAAAATGCGTTAGAATCCGCAGAAAAGACTTTTGCAAAATTCTCTGAATACTTTTTCTATTTTTGTAAAATGTGACAACAGACGGCATCACGTTGACGCCCTATATTGATACAAGACGAATAACGCGCCCGATTACGCAATGCTAATCGGGCCTACGTGGGCTAAATCTCACGGAATTCGTCCTGCGGCAGCAGTTCGTTTCAATCCTCGCCCGGCTTTGGGGCCGGGCGCTACTTGTTCTGATCAAGCTGCGCGGCGATCATTACACGTTTCAATCCTCGCCCGGCTTTGGGGCCGGGCGCTACCCCAAATACTCGAACACAGGCGGCCAGTGCGTATTGTTTCAATCCTCGCCCGGCTTTGGGGCCGGGCGCTACCCCCAAAGCTTGACTACTTCGGCGGCTATTCTGCAGGTTTCAATCCTCGCCCGGCTTTGGGGCCGGGCGCTACACGAATCAAAGCGACAGAGGACCCGAACCGGGATGTTTCAATCCTCGCCCGGCTTTGGGGCCGGGCGCTACGATTCAATTTTCCGTAGAT
>Ga0268299_1002371_pt1 | contig 22986 bp, 19 predicted proteins | sample NOBtaG_FD_193484 | JGI IMG/M metagenome (GOLD analysis project Ga0268299, IMG submission 193484) | Activated sludge microbial communities from bioreactor in Nijmegen, Gelderland, Netherland - NOB reactor | ecosystem: Engineered > Bioreactor > Aerobic > Activated sludge | place: Netherlands... | reverse complement strand
ACGATGACCAATCCTATGATGCCGAGAGGCGTTGAGCACACGGTGTTGCTGCGGCTTGGGCTGCTTGGTTAAAGCTAGGATGACCAATCCTATGATGCCGAGAGGCGTTGAGCACATAAATTGGAAAACCCTACAGAAAAAACGGCTGAAATGACCAATCCTATGATGCCGAGAGGCGTTGAGCACAGCCCTGCTTGACCAGTACGTTGGGCTGATACAAATCCAGCATGACCAATCCTATGATGCCGAGAGGCGTTGAGCACCTTGATTGATGGTGTGTAAAAAAGGCACAAAGATGACCAATCCTATGATGCCGAGAGGCGTTGAGCACGAATACGACGACGGCGATAATCTAATTACTGTTGAATGACCAATCCTATGATGCCGAGAGGCGTTGAGCACGAGTTAGGGCTATTTATTGCCGTTCATTGTGCGATATGACCAATCCTATGATGCCGAGAGGCGTTGAGCACAAGTAAAACAAATGATGGGAGATTTAGCTATGCGCCTTAATAAGTAATACGGTAATAGAAAATATGATGGAAGCGAAGTAAGGAAAGAGTAAAAGCTAAAACTTAGCTAGCCTTATCAAGATTATTCTTAATATCTTGTAATTTCTTTTGATCTCTATATTTCCTAGATTTAGAAGAATGTACGATTTGAAACTCAACTTCTAGCATCTCATCTTCATATTCACCTGTATCATGAGTATCAAAAAATTCTATTTTTTCTTCTAAAGACATACCTGCTAATTCTTCTTTAAGTGTTTTCTTTTGACTATTTGCGCTCATATTGTTTTCTTTCCTTTTCTGCCATATCACGGGCAGATACAATTAATGCTCGACCGTCAAGTTTGTAAAGAAAGAATACTACTAAATATCTACCACTATTAGTTTGGCCTAATATTCTGTACTTATCTTCTCGCTCTATTTTAATTCCTTTTTCAACATGCTTAAATTTAGGAGCATCCTCAAAAATGACTTCTTCTACTTCGTACATTTCAACGTTATGTTTTAATAATAATTTTCGCTCATATTCTTCTGTTGAAAATATTTCAAGTATGTTTTTCATTGTTCTACTTCTACTGTTCAGCTAAAACTGCGCTGATTGTAACACAAAGGGGAAATTACGAATAAAGAAATTTTCAATCTTTTTTGCTTTTAGTTCATTTTGTTGTAAAAAGCCCCGCTTTTATTTCATTCAGATTTGGCTTAATAGCGCATAACAAACGTTGCAACGGATGAGCAAAGTCGTCTCGCTAATGCTTGCCGATTTTGCTCGTCGCTGAACTTGGCGTTAGAGATATTGTTAGATGACCAATCCTATGATGCCGAGAGGCGTTGAGCATCTATTAATTATGAATCTTCTTTGTTTATACCAAGTTTTTTTTCAACTATAGTAATAGGCTCAGGTTTTACTTGCTTATAAATACGGCCTAAATACTCACCTATAACCCCAAGAAATAAAGCATTTAACCCTATAGAGAATAAAATTAAAACAATGATGGTAGCAAAACCCGCAGGCCACTCTGAACCACTAGTATATTTTGCAATTACGGCAAAAATTGTTCCAAAAAACATCAATATAAATATACCTATGCCAGTATAGGTAGCAAAGCGTAGCGGTATAACAGATTGGCTAGTAATTCCATCTATAGCTAAACGTAGCATTTCATTAAAAGAAAATTTGCTCTCACCGTGTTTTCTTTCATCTCGGCTGTAGGAAATGCCTATTTGCTTAAAACCTATTCTTGTAATAGTTCCTCTAAGATAAGGTTGATTGTCATTTAATTTCATTAAAACATCAATTATACACCTATCAATAAGTCTAAAATCCCCAGCATCATAGGGTAATTTTGTATCGCTAAGTAAATCAATTAAACGATAAAAAACTTTACGAGTAGCGTTAATTACTGCTCCTTCTTTGCGCTGGGTGCGGACTCCATAGACTACTTTATAGCCTTCCTGCCATTTTTCTAAAAATACTCCCATTAAGTTAGGTGGATCTTGTAGGTCGCAATCTAGTTGAATAGCTGCATCTCCACCAGCAGATAAATAGCCGGTTAATATTGAGCGTTGATAGCCAAAATTCCTTGAAAATCGAATTACTCGTAGTCGGGAGTCTTGAGAAGCAATTGCTTGAAGTTTTGCAAAAGTGTTATCTGTGCTGTGATTATCTGTAAATATAAATTCAAATCGAAAACGATCACTTAAGGCTTCTAACTCTTTGTTAACGGTAGTATAAAAAAGGTCTATATTACTTTCTTCATTGTAAACAGGAACAACTATTGAGATTAATGGTTTTGATGATGTACTCATAACTTACCTTAAGATTTATATATTAATTTTGTAATTGCCAACAAATTACTTTGTTTAGACCATCTTTTAAGTTAGTTTTAACTTGCCAATTTGGTAGCTTTTCGCCGTTACAAGGTTTCATAACTTCGCGTTGACGATAAGGTAAACCACCCCAAACAACAGGTATTTTTTTTCCTAAAATATTTTGGTAAAGTTCAGCTACTTCTTGCAAAGTATAATAAACAAAACTTCCAACAAAATACCTTAAATGTTTCTCAGAATTATCTATTTTAAGTGCTTGAAAGTAAGCATCTATTACATCATCTATATAAATTAAATCTAATAACTGTTGCCCAGGTGAAAAATTAACTGCCTTTTGTGAGATAGCAGCATTATATAAGAGTTGTAATATTTTATTTCTAGGATCTTTAGGCCCATATACATCAAAAAGTTTTAAGGTAATAGCATTTACTTTTTTGATTTGAACATAATAATCAATTATTGCTTCAAATGCTTGTTTAGTAGCAGCATAAAGACAAACAGGCTCGTAATTTGCACTATTATGCAAATGTTGCCAATAACTACCTGTATTAATAAAGGTTTTTACTTGATGTTCTGCCATTAGTTCTAATAATTGTGTTCCAAAAGAGATATTAGCCGCTATCAAGTTGCTAACTTGATCAGAAGTAACTTTATATTGACTTATAGCAGCTAAATGAAAAACTGCATCAATTGGATGTGCAACAAATATTTTGCAAAGACTCTCAACAGTACCATCATAGTAGTAAATTTTTATCTTAGGATGTGAAATGTCTAGCAAATCAAGCTTAGCCGAAATTCGTACTAAACAAAGCACTTGATTATTTTCTTCAATTAAACGTTTTACTAAATTTGCTCCTATATATCCATTAGCACCTGTTACTAGATAAGTCTTCATAGGGAATTAACAAATTTCTTAAAAGTATTATGAATATGGGAAATCATTTCTTGTGTTAACCCGTGATGACAGCCAATTAAAATCCCTCCTCGCATTACGCTATCAGCTACAGGATAACCATTTTCTTGCTTAATACAGCTTACTTGTTGAAAACCAGGTTGACGAAGTATATTTCCTGTAAACACGGGTCTTGTTTGTATTCCATGTTGTTCAAAGTAGATTTGCAATTGTTTACGACTAAATGGAGCTTTTTCTTTTACAGTCAAAGCCATTGCTAACCAGCCAGTAACGCTTTCAGACATTTGTTTAGGGAATATAAAGTAATCTTCATATTCCTTAAAAAAGTCTAAATGTTGCTGAAAATGCTGTTGCCGAAGTTTTATATTTAGCTCAAGTTTATTTAATTGAACTAGTCCAAAAGCAGCACCCATTTCAGATGGTTCTAAGTTATAACCTGGTGCTTCAAATACAAATTTAGCGTCATATTCTATGCCATCTAAGTCAACATTAAAGCGGTTTTCAATTTTTTCAGACTCAACAAATAAGGATGAACTACGTCCCCAACTACGAAGCAATCTAGCTCTTCTTTCATAATCAGGGTCATTGACGCAGAGCATTCCACCATTACCAGCACAATTAATTACATGAGAGCCATAAAAGCTAGTAGTGCTAATACAAGAGCGAGTGCCAGTGCTTTTGCCACGAAGCAACGCGCCTAAAGTATCAGCAGAATCTTCAACTAAAATTAGATTATGTTTTTTAGCTATTTCTTCTATTACATCCCAGTCTGGCAAATTTCCAATTAGATTTGGAATCATCATCGCCTTTGTCTTAGGTGTAATCATTGACTCTATTTTATTAACATCAATATTATAAGTACCTTCTGCAACATCGACAAATGCAGGAATTAATTTGTTACGAATTAAAGGAGCAACTGTAGTAGAAAATGTTAAGGCAGGAGTTATTACTTCTGATCCTGGGGGTAAATTTAGAAGTTCAATAGCTAGATAATTAGCAGATGTTCCTGAATTAAGCATAATACCTGATTTTTTTGCAAAAAGGGTTGCTACTCTACTTTCCATTTCACGAACATTTTTTCCCATTAAAGTAGAAGTTCTTAAAACTTCAACTACGGCTGCAATTTCTTCTTCACCATGTACAGATTTTCCATAAGGAACAGCTAAATAATCTTTGGTCATATAGTTTTCTCGCTATCCATATATTCGTTGATTTGCTTTAAACTGTAGTCGTACATAGATTGTCCTAATTGATAAGCCTTATACCATTCTACAGTTTTAGTTAATGCGGTGTCTAAATTCCATTTAGCATACCATCCTAAAATAGTTTTAGCTTTGCTGCAATCTAAGCGTAAAAAATTAGCTTCTTTTAGGTTTTTTTTGTCTTCTTCAATCTTCCATTTTGCTTGATCGCCCCATAAATTAGCAATTTTTTCTACAATATAACTTACTTGCTTAGCATCATCAGCATTAGGGCCAAAATTCCATCCACTAGCAAAATTATGTTGCTGATTATAAAGTGCTTGAGCTAGTTGTAAATAGCCTGCTAGCGGTTCTAAGACATGCTGCCAAGGTCGGATTGCTTTAGGGCTACGAATAGAGACAGGAATTTTTGACATAAAAGCCCGCATTATATCTGGAACAAGTCTTTCTTCTGCCCAATCTCCTCCGCCTATAACATTTCCAGCACGCGCTGAGGCTAAAGCTGTATGACTAGCTTTTGTAAAGTAAGATTGCTGATAGCATTGTGTTATTAACTCTACACACCCTTTGCTACTACTATAAGGATCTGCACCTCCCATTGGTTCATTTTCCCTATAACCCCAAATCCATTCTTTATTTTCATAACATTTATCAGACGTGACATTAATAATTACTTTAGTATAATTATTAGCACGAACAGCTTCAAACAAATTAACTGTGCCTATGACATTAGTGGAGTAAGTTTCAATAGGGTCAAGATAAGAAGGTCTTACCAGAGATTGTGCTGCTAGATGAAAAACTATTTCTGGTTTGTAGTTTTCAATAGTTTTCTTAAGACTATCAAGGTCTCTAATATCAGCAATTATAGAGGGAAAAAGTTTTTCTAATCCTATTAATGAGTAGTGATTAATTTCTGTTGGAGGCTGTTTGCTATAGCCAACTACATTAGAGCCAAGGTGATGTAGCCATAAAGCTAGCCAACTACCCTTAAAACCTGTGTGGCCTGTAATTAATACAGTTTTATTATTCCAGAAATTTATGTTTACATTATTTGTTATTAGTCCCAAGTTTTCCATGGAGCTACTCCTTGTTGCCATAGAGATTCTAGTAAAGTTTTTTCGCGCAATGTGTCCATAGGTTGCCAAAAGCCCTTATGTTTATAAGCAGCAATTTGTGAGTCTTTAGCCAAATTTTCTAATGGTTCTCTTTCCCAAACGCAATCATCGCCAGGGATATAATTTAATACTCTAGGAGAGCAGACAAAAAACCCTCCATTAATCCATCCACCACTACGAGGCTTTTCTTGAAATAAAGTAATTAGCCCTTGATCATCTATTTCTGTAGCACCAAAACGCCCTGAGGGTTCAACGGCTGTCATTGTAGCTAAAACACCTTTGCTAAGATGAAAATCAATTAATTCTGCAATGTTTACATCTCCAACACCATCCCCATATGTCAGACAAAAACTTTCTTCATCTTTAATATAAGAAGCTATGCGTTTTAAGCGCCCACCTGTCATTGTATTTTCTCCTGTATCAACTAAAGTAACTTTCCAGGGTTCAGCATAGCTATTTAAGAACTGCATTCGGTTATTAGCAATATCAAAAGTAACATCTGAGGTATGTAAATAATAATTTGCAAAAAATTCCTTAATTAAATATCCCTTATAACCTAAACAAATAATAAAATCTGTTACTCCATAACTAGAGTATATTTTCATAATATGCCATAATATAGGCTTACCACCTATTTCAATTAAAGGTTTAGGTCTTAAACTAGTCTCTTCACTTAACCGTGTACCATATCCACCAGCTAGTATAACTGCTTTCATAATTTATCTATATCCTTAAAAAATTTGATAACTAATAAATTTTTAGCACAATAGTTTTGGCTAAAGTTTTCCTATATTTATCTTAATTTCAAATCATTTCTAATAAAATTTGCTATTTGATAATAATTTTTTCGTCCAAAATATCTTTAATAAACTATTCTCTTTCAGATCTGTTTAGCAATTGTTTTATTTTTTTAGAGTTAAGAAAATTGTTACTTATAAAAAACCTATTGTTTTTTAACTTACACAATAATAAAAAGTTATTGTTTAATAAAAAAGCTATTTTTATATTTTTATTATTTTTTTACTATTTTTTATTTTTAATCTGGAAAAGCTCTTGACAAAAAGTAAAAATTTGCCTATCTTTCGCTAAAGACCTTTTAAAGGAGTTTGTATGAGCACGATTATATCTGAAAAACAAAGACAAGTTTATGACTTTATAGTAAAGTTTGTAAAAACGGAAGGTCATTCCCCAATGATTAGGGATATTGCCCGTCATTTCGGTTTCTCTTCTCCGGCTACAGTACATAAGTATTTAGTAGCATTAGAAGCCGCAGGAATGATTGTTCGAGGAAAAAGAAACGCTTTAGTCCAATTGCTTCCTGAAGAACATAATTCAGAGGCAATTGATATTCCGCTGCTTGGAAAAATAGCTGCTGGCCGTCCAATTGATGTTATTGCACAAGAAGAAGCGATCTCTATTCCAAAGGAAATGCTAGGACGTTCCCGAACTTATGCTTTACGTGTAGTTGGCGATTCTATGATAGATGAGCATATTGCTGATGGAGATTTAATTATTGTTGAGCATTGCCAACAAGCTCAAAACGGCCAAACCGTTGTAGCATTAGTTAATGACAGCAGTGCAACAGTAAAAAAAATCTTTTTTGACAAAGGACAAGTAAAACTTCAACCAGCAAATACAAAATATCAACCTTTGATGTTGGATCCAACCCAAGTAAAAGTTCAAGGCCGTGTCATTGGAGTAATGAGACGCTATTAAGTTTTAATAAATTATTTTTAATAGAATAAATAATTATCCTACCCCTTCTTCCACTAATTGAAATTCTAATTTCTAATTAGTGGAAGAAACCTCTTAAGTTTTGTTAATTACTTGTTAATAAAAATAGCTTGGTTGATAAATTCATCCAAATAGTTACAGAATTATTGTTTACATAATATTAATTAAATAATTTGTCATTTAACTTGTAAAAGGAGGATATAATATTTCTCTTATTAGAGAAGTATTGTTACTAAATATGACTGTCTATACTGTTCGATTTTGTGATAAAGAATTTATTGCTAATAATTTACGTGATTTTGCTAAAATAGCTGTTTTTGCTAAGTGGTATTTAAGAACACAAGCATTATCAGAAAAATTACACTGTTCAGTAGAACAATCTTCTATACAAACTGAACAAACACCAATAAATTTTTTCCCTTCTTTTAAAGATTTTAAGGATTTTGACCAAAATATAGAAAAACCTTTAGCAATCAAAAATGACTCTATGCGGCGTTCTCGTGTTGCAGTAATGCGTAAAGCTTTACGTGCTTTTTTTTACACTAATTTCTAGTCTAGCTTTTTTGGAATTAAGCGTCCTTGGTCTAATTGAAAAGGTATTAGATGAGTAACCAATTCAGAAATTTCTTTAGCAGAACGTGTTTCTAAGTTTACTGCCCAAATTTTTACAGATTTATCATTGCTAGTAGTAATAACTTGTCGGTTGTCGCCAGTAAAAATAGCATTTTCAACACTACTTCGATGTGCTTGTAGCGACGCTAATTCCCGACCAGTAGCAGCATCCCAAATCTTAGCTGTTTTATCACTACTAGCAGTAATAATTCTTGTGTTATCTGGGCTAAAATGTGCCGACAAAACACGACCCTTATGATTTTCTAGTGAAAGCAATTGTTTACCAGTAAAAACATCCCAAATTTTAGCTGTATTGTCATTGCTACTAGTTACTATTTGTGAGGCAGTTAAATTAAATTCGGCTGAAGTAACAACCCCACGATGACCAATAAAATTAATTAGCTCTTTACCATTAGAAACCTGCCAAACTCGCACTACTGCATCATTTCCAGCAGTAACTAATTTAGTATTATCAGAGCTAAATTTTATGCTTGTACATAAACCAAAATTATTAATAAATGATGTTACTAATTTTCCAGAGCTACTTTCTAAAATTTTTATATTTTTATCCTTGCTAATGGTAGCAATATATTTTCCATCTTGGCTAAAAGTAGCTGTATAACCATCTAAAACAAAAAGTGTTTTTCCTGAAGTTGTATCCCAAATCCTTACTTTATCACCATCGCTAACAGTTAATAACTGTAGGTTTATAGGGTTAAATTCTGATAGTGAAATACCTACTATAGAACTATCTAAAATAGCTAAAAGTTTTTTGTTTGTAGCATCCCAAATTTTTACTTCACCGCTATTATCACCAACAACAATTTTAGTACTTTGCTTATTAAAAAGCCCAAAAAGATGTTGTGCATTATTAGCTTCAAAAGTAAGTTTTAATTTATCGCTAGCAGCATCCCAAAGCTTAGCAGTTTTATCACTACTAGCAGTTAATATTTGTTTTCCATTAGGGCTAAGTGTTGCACTATAAACACTTCCCTTATGGCCTTGTAGAGTAGTTAAGGCAAAACCGCTACTAACATCCCAAATTTTTACACTAAAATCATTACTAGCAGTAATTATTTTAGTAGCATCTTTGGTAAAGTGTGCGGTGTTAACAATGTCTAAATGCCCTTCAAGCGAAGCTACAAGATTGCCTGTTTTGCTATCCCAAATTTTTGCTGTGTTATCACCACTAGCAGTTACAACTTTTGTAGCATTAAAGTTAAATTCAGCCCAATAAATATTTTTCTTATGCCCTTCAAGTGAAGCTATTAAGTTACCTGTTTTGCTATCCCAAATTTTTGCTGTGTTATCTTCACTAGTTGTTACTATTTTTCTACCATCCCAGCTAAAAACAGCAGAATTTACCTTTGCGCTATGTCCAACTAGGTTTGCAAGTAACTCACCTGATAAATTCCAAATCCTTATCCCTCCATCGCTTGCAGTAATAATTCTATCTCCTGAAGGACTAAATTCTGCTAATGAGCCTATTTCTTTATCCAAAAAACCTAAAGAAAGTTCTAATTTACCTGTTAAAGCATCCCAAAGTTTTGTTGTCCCATCCCGGCTAGTTGTAAGAATTTCTTTCCCATCTGGGCTAAATCGCACAGAAATAACAGGCTTTTTATGTTCTGTTAATAAGTGCAACAACTTCCCATCAGATAGATTAAAAACTTGTGCAGTGTTATTAGTAGCGGCAATAACTAATAGCTTTCCATCTGGGCTAAATCGTGCTGATGGCTCACCTCCTTGATAATCTGCAAAGTTTATCAATTCTTTTCCATTGCTAGCTTGCCAGATTTTTGCGCTATCTCGGCTAAGAGTTAGAATTTTGCTTGCATCTGGTGAAAATTCTGCTAAGTAAACTTCTTTATTATGTTTATCTAAAGATAAAAGCTGTGCATCTACAGTTCGCATAGATTCAGCTAGTAGATATTTTAATATTGGGTCAGATTTACCTAATCGATAGGCTTCGCTTAAATAAAGTGCTGCAACTAGTGGATTACCTAATAAAATTTCTTGTCGTCCTCGGTCTTCATAGACCTCTAAGACTTTTTGTTGCACTTTATAAGTGCTTTGTTTAGCGAGTTTTGCTTGGTGATTTGCTTCTAATTCATTACTTTCAGCAAGTTGTTGTTGTTCTTCTGCACGAAGTTTTTCTTGTTTAGCAAGTTCGCTGCTTTCTTCAGTGCGTTTTTTCTCTTCTAAAAGGCTTTTGGCATATTCTTCCAAACGTTGTGCATAGGCTTCAACACGTTGTGCATATTCTTGAGATATTTGGCGTTGTTGAAATAAGATAAGCAGCCCAGCTACTAGGCTAATTACAATTGTGCTAACAACAATTCTAGTTCTACGTATTCCCCTTCGTGCTTCTGAAACACTAGCACTAGCAAAATCTTCTTCAGTGCTAGTTAATTTTCCATTATAACGAGTTCGCCAAAGTTGGTATTCTGTTAAAGCTTCATCGCGCCAAAGTAGTCCCTTTACCCGCCCTCGGTCTTCCCACTGTTTAGCGGCTGTACGTAACTGGTCACGCAGTCGAGTGTTTTCTTTTTCTTCTTGCTGCCATTGTACAAGACGAGGCCAGGCCATAAGCAAAGCTTCATGCACGATTTCTACTTTTTCTATCCCTTGTTCACCCTCAGAAACAACTAAAAGACGTGCTGAAATTAATTTTTCTATTACAGCTTGAGCTTCTTCGCTATGGCCTAATAAATCAATTAATTCTGTTCTAGTAAGAATTGCTCTAGTCCCTTCGCTAGTAATTAATTGCCGGAAAGCTTCTCTAACAAGCCGTTGTTGGCTAGTAGTCATAGCAGCTAACATATTTTCTGCATGTTGGGCTAAAGCACCGCCTACGCCGCCCATCCCCTGGTAAGCCTTGCGAAGTAGTTGCTTAAAATTACGATCGCGCAGTTCCCAAAGCTTTGCAGCCGTAAAAGCAAGCAATGGTAAGGCTCCTGTCTGGTCAGCAACCGAGGCTACTATTTCTTTAGGTAGATTTTCATCTTCAAACTGATATCCAACTTTTTGGGTAGGAGCAACTAGTATTCTAAGTAAATCTTCTGGCGCAGGTGTTGTTAATACTTCCAAACCTTGTGTTAGACGCTCTCTTAAGCCTGGCAATTGTTTAGCTCTAACTAAAAAATCATCACGTAAAGCTAAAACTATCCGCACCATACTTTCACTTGATGCAGCCTCGGCTAGCATTGAAGCATAAAATTGACGTTCTGATAAATCAGAGCATAAAGTAAAAAGTTCTTCAAACTGATCAATAAAAAGTAAAATTGTTAAATTATTTTTTTCTGCTAAATGTTGTAAATAATCAGCTAAACTAGTTGGTTGTGTAGCTAATTTTTCAGCTAATTTTTTATCAATATTGCCAAATTCCCTTTTTAGCCTAGCTATAAGTGTTGCAACAGGATGGAGCGTTGGACGAACGGTAATTGCTCGCCAATTATTGGGGAGTTCAGGAATTACACCAGCTTGAAGAAACGAGCTTTTCCCTGCTCCAGAAGTACCAACAATAGCAAGTAAGGGTTGAAGTCTTAAGCGATTAATAAAGCTTTCTGTTTCACGTTCTCGACCAAAAAACAGGTCTGCATCAGCACTAGTAAAAGCCATTAAGCCAAGATAAGGTGGTTTTGCTGTTTGGCTATCGTGTTGGGATTCTTCTGCATCAGCAAAGAAAATGGCTTGGAACCATTCCCAAACGGTTTCATCTTGTCTTTCAAATCCTGTTGGTAGAGCAATTAGCTTTGCTCCATGACGGCCTTTTCCAGTTAAAAAAAACAACTCTTCTCTTGTCCCTGCTAGTGGTTCAAAAAGCTGTAGTAACGGCCATAGAGATAAAATAACTCGTCCTTGGCTATCTAGCAAAGTAGGTCGATTTTGTTGTAATTTTTGTAGTTGTGCTTGAGCTATTGAATGTGCAGCACGCTCTTTGCCCATCCATCTTTCTAAATGTTCACGACGCTTAACAACTATTGGATAGTCTAAAATAAAGCTAACTGCTTGTAAAAACTTAGTAATTTCTGGTAGGTAGTTAGCTAGCTCATTTTGTACTTGTTCTTCTGTTGCACCTAATAAATTAGTTGTTTGCAGTTCTAGCAAAGATTCAAAACTCTTACTTTGATCAGCTTTTTGGGTACTACTAGGTTGAAAAAATAAAGAAACTAGCTCTGGTACTGGATAAGCATCTCGCTTTAAGGCAAAAGGTAAGCATAGCTGCTCAGCTAACTTATACCATTCTTTATCACTTAGCTCTTGACCTCGTAATTTTCCAAGTAGTGTTAAAACTGTCTCACTATCTTTTTTATTTCCTGAGCCAATTTGAGCGCGACAAGCTAGAGCAATTAACCCTAGGTAACGTACTCCTACTTGTAAAATACTTAACAAGCGTTCTCGTGATTGGTGAAGACTACGAGCAGAGCCAAATCTAGCAACACTTTCTGCTAAAGGCTGTGGAGCAGTAGCCAGCAGCATTTCATAAAGCCTTGTTTCAAGTTGTGGAAGTACACCTTGCTCTATACTAATTCCGGCAGCAGTACGAAAAGCTGTAGCAAATTCAACCGCGCTACTATAACGATCTGTTGGCGATTTTGCCATTGCTTTAGCAATTGCTGTGTGTAAGGAGGGAGGAAAAGTCTTTTCTAACAATGGAACAGGTTGTTCTTTATGAGCTTTATATAGATTATAGAAATTTGTTGGTGTACCACCTGAAAATGGACGTTTTCCAGTAATCATTTCATAAGCAAATACTCCTAAAGCATAAATATCTGCGCGGGTGTCTACTTGAGCAGCATTTTCCCATTGTTCAGCAGGCATATAGGGAGTTGAGCCTAAAAGTCCTGTAGTTTTACTAGTATCTTCTCCAAGATTTAAGTTTTCCTTATTTTCTATTTGCAGTTTATTGATATAGCTTGTGTCATTTTCTAAAGTCTTAGCAATTCCAAAATCTAGTAATTTAGGTAGCAACCGGCCTGCTCGCGAAATGACCATTATGTTAGCTGGTTTTAGATCCCGATGAATAATGCCTGCATCATGTGCTGTTTGTACAACTTCACAAATTTTATCTAGCAGTGGAACAAAACGTTCTAGCTCAATTGCTCCTTGGGTGCGTAATAGTCTGTCAAGCGGAGTGCCATGCACCATTTCCATAGCAGTCCACATTAAACCATCGTTTTCAGCACCAAAAGCATAAATATGTGCTGTGTAAGGGTGTTCTAACCGGGACGCAAGACGGGCTTCACGTAAAAATCTTTCAATTACTTCTTGGTTATCCCGATGTTTTTGGTGAAGTACCTTAACAACTACCTCACGCATTAAAGTTATTTGTTCAGCACGATAAACAACACCAAAAGCACCTTCTCCAAGCTTTTCACAAATTCGGAAATCTCCTAAAGTACGACCTATTAGCAAATCAACATTATTTTCGGTGCTTTCTGTTAAGTTTTGAGCATTAATTATAGGTGTTTCTAAAAAGTTACTGGATTGGTCATAAGCAACAAGCAGGGCTTCAACTTCCTGTCGGACTTTAGCATTTGGACAAGACTTTAAAAAAGCCGCCCGACGTTCTGGAGGCATTTCTAGCGCGGAAAGAAAAATTTGGTCTATTTGCCCTTGTTGTGTACCCATAGCCTTTAGATGAAAAAATCTTGCCTTTTATCTTAAGTTATTCTGAACCTTCCGGCAAATTGCTAATCTCTCGATAAAGCCAAGCCTTTGCTAGTCGCCATTCAGCCTTAACTGTATCAACTGAAACATTTAGCACGCTAGCTGTTTCTTCAATTGTCATCCCTCCAAAAAAACGTAGCTCAACAATTTGACTTCGTTGAGGTTGCAATTTAGCTAAACGCTCCAAAGCTTCATCTAGTGCAACTAAATTTTTATCATGTTCTTCTGAAAGGTTAATTACATCATCTAAAGATAGTTTATGGCGTTGTCCATCCCGTTTAGCTGCATTACGTGTTCGGGCATAATCAACTAAAATTCGGCGCATTAATTGTGCAGCAACACCAAAAAAATGTGCGCGGTTTTGCCATTGCACCTGTTTTTGATCAACTAAACGAATATAGGCTTCATTAATTAATGCAGTGGCTTGTAAGGTATGCTCATGTCGCTCCCCATATAAATATCGGCTAGCAATTCGGCGTAGTTCATTTGCAACTAATGGGATAAGCTCATCTCTCGCCGCTTCATTGCCCTGATTCCAATCTACTAACAGCTTTGTAATGTCTTCGTTTGACATATTTTCTCCAATTTTTTGAAAACTTTCTCACCATTTTATCAATGGATTGCGCGTTCCCTTTTAGAAGAAGATTAACATAAAAAATTAGAGGTATGTTTATGAATACTACAAGGAAATTAAAAAAAATCAAGCTTATCCTTACTTGCTTTTGCTTTGCTATATTTGCTTCCTATATATTATTTAGTAACCTAAATAATATTAATTCAAAAGCCAATATAGACGATAGCCCAACACTTGGTATTAGTCGTTCACTGCCTGCAATAATAGTTTTAGATGATCCAAATATTCCAAACTCTGCTTTTGCTGGAGACAAAGGAAAAACACCTTTTGACCACAACCAACATATTAGCGAAAGAGCTAAAATTACTTGTGTTACTTGCCATCATACTAATTCTAATACCTTAACAGTAAAACTTGAAGAAGATGTGCTTAAGTGTGCAGTTTGTCACCAAGCCGATGATACAACTTGCACAATTGAAGGAACAAATGAAAATAATAAATTTAAGGGAAAACTAGCAATTAATGCTAAGGAAGCTTATCATGGGCAAGGAGAAAAAGATGATGCTGGATGTATTAGTTGTCATAAAAGCCGAAATATTGAACCTACTAGTTGCACTACTTGCCATACTAACAATGATAATGTTGAATATGGTATTGAACCTTTATTTCCTACAATTAGCTCTAATAAACAAGTTGATAAAACAATTATTGGTATAACTCAAAATAATTATACAATTAAAACTTATCCCAATAATTACTCTGGCAGTTATCCTAGTAATTATTGGAATTATCCATATAATAGTTCTAACAACAATTGGCACAATCCGCAGCCTAGTAGCCATTATCCTAGACAGAATTATTCTGAGGCAAATTCTTATACTCCAAATTATTGGAGTAACTCTAGTAACACTAATTCTTCCAGTAATTTGCATCTGTCCGTTTTAACAGATCAAGAAAAAAAACAGTTTGTTACTAATTCTGAGGGTAATACTACAAATTACCCTCAACCAACTATAAAGCCTATCAGTAATGTTTATTTATCTTTAGAAAATGAAAAGCCTGATAAAAAAGAAATTAAAATTAATAACTCTTCTGATAACTCTTTAGACGAAAAAAATCCACCAAAAGAACTTGTGTCAGATCTGCCAGCCAATTTAACAACTAATTTTTCTCCTTCTACTTCTTTAATTGATCAATTACTACCTTGGGTTAATAAAATAATTATTGTAATTATTATTTTTCTTTATCTAGATATCAGAAGAAAATTAAGTAGCTAAATATAAGTCATTAAAGTCTCTAAAAATTAAGCCATTAAAGTTTGCTTAAAAGCAGGTAAATCATCAACAAATATTCCAATATATTTACATTCTTTTGTAAGATAAAAAAGCCCTTTTGCTTTTAGTGGTTCTTCTAGCACTATTACTAATTCCGGTTCACCAGCTACAGTCATACTTAAATAGTCTTTTCTTTCAGTTAATTTACCTGCTTTGCTTATATCTATTACTTCTTTAATCATTTCTCGAGGTACGCTTATTTGCCATCTTAAGCCAGCATTTAATTTAAGTTCTTGATCATTGATAGCAATAGGGTTAAGTCTAATAGCTTGAAAGTCTCCCCAAAGCCAAAGAATTGTATAAATGCTAGCTAAACTAGCAACCCAGGCTAAAGTAGTATCAAATTTTGCTAAGAAAAAATGTGCTACAATAGATTCAACTGTAAATAAAAGAATTAATCCAATAAAAATTGCAAAATATGCGTTGTTTTTGTGGTATGAAAATGTAGTTGTATTGCTCTCAATAAGGGGTTTACGCCAAAAGAAAAATGCAAAATAAAGCATAATTAACTCCTGGAAAACTAATTTTTATTGATGCTGCTCCTGCCAAAGCAAACGCCTTAGTTTTACAATTTGTTTCCTTAGAAAACCTGTAAAACATATAGTCAATTGCCTAACTGCTATTTGTTTTGCTTAATGTTTTTTACTTTGGGGTTCCTTAAAAGCTATTTTTAGATTACGAAGCGCGTTTTGCAGGTGGGAGCGAACTTGATCATAAGTAATATCTAATTCCTTAGCAATTTCCTCATATTTCATTCCATCCCAATAGAACTTTAAGCAGCACATCCGCTGCATTGCGCTAAGTTCATTTAATGTTTTGGTTAGAAGTTCTGTTCTTTGAGCTAGAAGCAATGAGCCATCTAAATCAATTTTAGCTATTAATTCTTGTGGAATATCTTCAATAATGACTTGTTTATTTAATGCTTCATAGCGTCCTCTTAAGGACTTGAGGCATTGATTACCAACACAGCGATAGAGCCAGGAGCTAAATTTAGCATCTTCTCGTGGCTGATAGTTATTTAGAGCATCTGCAATTAAAGCCATAAAAATTTCTTGAACCATTTCTTCAGCTTCAGCAGGACTTTGCAAAAACTTTAGTGACCACCAATAAACCCGTTGTGAATAACGCCGGTAAAGTTCTTCAATTAGCCATGGATCTTGGGTTTGCTTAAATTGTTCAACTATTTCTACATCTGTTAAAGATGCTAAATTCATAGATTCCTTATAAGTAAGTTAGAAATTTTGCGCGAGATTATAACAATTAAATAACTTTTGTGAGAAGCGATTAATCAGTTTAGAGAAATAAGGCTTGCCATCTAAGTCTAATCGCGCGAAAATCTTATAACTTCAATAATAATTATTCAACCTTACAAGTCTTGCATATAAAAACACTTGCAATTATGTGTTTTAGCATTTCTTGATTAATTAAATTTGATTAATTTGAGCGACATTAAAAATTATTGTTTGTAATAACTTAGTAGCAAAATATTTAAGGAAACAACTATGAGAAAATACTTACTTTTATTTGCATTGTTAGTATGTAGCAGTCTTTTGGCATCCAGTGCAATAATGAACAGCCAAAAATTTCCTGACATAACACCTAACAATGTTAATAGTACTGATGATTTCAAACAACTTAATCCGCTAGTAGCAAGTGATCCTGTTATGACCGAAGAAGGCCCAGTAACAGGAGAATTGCAAGATAAAAGCATTGCATTTCGTGGTATACCTTATGCGTCTGCACCAATAAATGGTTTGCGCTGGCAACCCCCTCAACCAGCACAAGCACGAACAAGCGTTTTAGATGCAACTAATTTTGGTTCACCTTGCGCCCAACCTGATGGAGGAAGAATTCTTGGTAGCGAAGATTGTTTAACATTAAATATATGGGGGCCCAAAGCTAAAGAAAATGCCTTACGTCCAGTTATGTTTTTTATTCATGGTGGAGGCAATGTTACAGGCTCTTCGGATTTAACCGCTTTTGGGGTTCGCCTTTATGATGGAACAATTTTAACGGAAATGGGCGGAGTTGTTGTTGTAACAATTAATTATCGTTTAGGGCCATTAGGATATTTTTCTCACCCCTCTCTTAGTGCTGAAGACAAAGAAAATGGTGTATCTGGTAATTACGGTTTAATGGATCAAATTTTCGCGCTTCAATGGGTACAAAGAAATATCGCTAACTTTGGTGGTGATCCAAATAACATCACAATTTTTGGTGAATCTGCTGGTGGACGTAATGTTTTAGCCCTTGTTACATCTCCAAAAGCCAAGGGATTATTCCAAAAGGCAATTGTAGAAAGCGGCGCACCTCTTTTTGTAGATCAACCTTTACGCACAGATACTAACTTAACTTCTGCTGAAGGCGTTGGTATGGGAGCATCTGCTAAACTTGGTTGTGAAAATAGCAGTGATATTGCTAGTTGTTTACGTACTAAAACACCTCTTGAACTACTAACTGCATTAAATCCCGATGAATTAGGTTTTCAAGGCTTTCAATATGGCCCAATTGTTGATGGTGTCATTATTCCTGATAAAAGCACAGAACTATTAAGAACAGGTAACTATAATCAAGTTCCTTTAATGATTGGTACTAACAAGAATGAATTTTTAAGTTTTATTCCTGGGCTAAATGTTCAACTTAACAATCAAGCTGATTATGAAGCTGTTTTAAGATTAGCTTTTGGTGATAAAGCTACTGATATTGCTAGACGTTATCCAATTTCAGATTATGGTACTCCAACTCTAGCAATAGACGCTGTTTTTACAGACTTTGCTTTTCTTTGTCCTGCTCGTACTGCTGTTAAGTTAATTGCACCTAGCCAACCAAAAACTTTTTATTACCAGTTTACTCAAGTAATAAAATCTGCTCCAGCACTAGGTTCATTTCACGGTTTAGAGCTTGGTTTTGTCTTTCATACAATTAGCAATGTTAAACTATTGCCTATTTCTAAGAAAGAAAATAAGTTAGCTGATAGAATGGTTGGGTATTGGACAAATTTTGCTAAACAAGGTGATCCTAATGGTAACGGCTTACCTACCTGGCCCGCTTATACAACCACTAATGATACAAACATCGTCTTAAACGCTAAGATAAAAACTGCCAAAGAGACCCGCAAAGTTTTTTGTGATTTTCTAACTCAAACTGTTGGTGCAGATGCTCGTTTTAGTTGTGGTTGTGGTGAATAATAAGTTTTTTGATTTAGCTAATATGCTATTAGCAACCTTTAGCATATTAGCTAAATCCCACATTATTAATTAATACTTATTTAGAAAGGCTAGAAATGAGACATGAAAAAGTTTATTTTTAATAAAAAAATTTATTTACCTTTAATAATAACTACTCTTTTTCTTGCAATATCTTTTAGTTTTTCTTCTGCTAATGCAGGTCAAGACGATTGTTTAGACAAATGTCAAGATGACCCAAATTATCAAAAGTTTAAGAAAGAAATGGCTACAGGTTCTACTACAGCTAAATATTGTATGGACGCATCGCTTTATAATTGTGCTGTAAGTCGTTGTGGAAAAACTCCTGAGAAAAAAACTTTCTATAAAGATAACCGAGACAAAGAGTTAGCTAAAGCTAAACGTGCTGGTAAGGATTGTGCTATAGCACTAGCAGAATAGATAAATAGCCGCCCTACATTTATTTTCCTTACAACAATTTATCAATAATTTATCTGTATTGGCTTTTTATTAACTACTACCATACTTTAGAATCAAAGTTTCTCTTAGCTTTTTAACTTAAATCTGGTGGTAGGCTTAATGCTAGAAACTTTAAAAGACGTTGTAGCAAAAGAAAATAAATTTCTTGAGCAAAATAAAAAATTTACCCCTGTTTTAGCTAATTTTGTTCCAATAATTCTTACCCCACCATTACCACAACAAAATCTACTAGATACTTTTGCTGAACTTGCTGCTTTAGCCAATCATTCACTTGAAGCAAATGAGGTAAAAGAAAAAATTTATCATTATGGAGTTTCACCAAAAACTATACAAAACCGTCAGGTAAATATACTTGGCTATTTACAAGAAAATAAAGAATTTCTTAATAATATAAGTATTGATGATATAGCAATTTTTGACAGCCCTAAAACTAAGCCTGAAGGAAAAAATTTAGCAGAAAGAATGCAGTTTTTTGGCAAAATAGTTGATGAAATATTGGCTAAAGCTTATTCATTTAACGCTTTACCACCAGATGATATTATTCATGTTAGCTGCTCAGGTTATCTTGCCCCTAGCCCAGTAGAAAAACTAGTTTCAACTCGTCATTGGGTCAATACTACAGTAACACATTCTTATCATATGGGTTGTTATGGTTCTTTGCCTGCTTTAAGAATGGCAACAGGCTTTTTAGCCGCCTCTCAGCTAGGTTTAAGCAAAGCTAAATCACAAATTGACATTATACATACAGAATTTTTAACACTACATCTTAACTTAGTAAATTTAACTCCAAGAGATATACTAGCAATGACACTTTTTGGAGATGGATTTATAAAATATTCGCTTTACCCAAAAGAAATTTTTCAGATGCAAAACACTTATGGACTAGAAATTTTAGCTCTAAAAGAAACCATAATACCCAATACACTAGCAGAAATGCTTTGGAATCTTTCCAGCCATAATTTTGAAATGATACTTTCTAAAAAGATTCCATTTATTATTAGAGATAATATTTTGCCATTTGTAGAAAGCTTAATGTTAGAAGTAGGGCTTGATTTTGCTAAAGACAAAGAAAAAATTTTATTTGCTATTCATCCTGGCGGGCCAAAAATTATTGAATTTATTCAACGTAGCTTAAAACTTAATCCAGAACAGGTAGCGTTTAGTCAAGAAATTTTAAGTAATTTTGGGAATATGTCGTCAGCAACCTTACCCTATATTTGGGAAAAAATTGTTGCTAGCAATGAAATTCCTGTAGGTACATTAATATTAAGTATAGCTTTTGGCCCTGGTCTTACTGCGGCTGGGGCTATTATGAGAAAGACTATTTCCTAGTCCTCATCTACATCAATAATAGCATCTACATCTGCTTTAGCAGCAGCAACTTTTAAGATAGTTCGGATAGTGCTAATGGTTTTTCCACCTCGGCCTAAGAGTTTCCCCATATCCGTCTTTGCTACCTTGATATTGTAATAAAACTTACCCTGTCTTTCTCGTTCTGTTACTGCTACATCATCTTTACTATCAACTAGGGTGATGATTAAAAATTCTAATAATTCTTTTAATCGATGGCGGCGGCGTGTTGGTGGGCGTTCCATTCGAGGTTCTCTATAGGAGATATCTGTTTTACCAAATCGCGGGTTTCTACGCATAATTTTTCCTATATATTTAACTAAAAATAAATTATTTTGTGAGAAAATTTAATATCCTTGTGAAGTGGCAATGTTAACAAAAAATTATTTGTTGCCCTAGTCTTGTTGGCAGATCTTTTAAGGATTGTTTACTGTCATAGACTTAACAGTTTTTGTTAAATTAGAGTTAACAAATTGCCTATAAGTCAAAGCTGTAATAACTCCCCCAAAAATGCTATAGACAAGTAAAAGTAAGCTTTCGTATATACCTAACGTATTACCACTAGTTAAACGTAATAAAATAAATATAAGTAGTAGTAGTATTGGGCTAGCAATTAATAGTAAGTTTATATTTTGTCCCCAGCTTAACCAACGTAAATAACGATTTTGATTAGATAGCTCAGAAAGGCTTAAAAGTGCTGTTCCAAGTATTAAAAATGCAACAAAAGGAGGTTCAGGAAAAAATCCCCTTAAAGCAAAACCAATTGTTCCAGCAGCGAGTAAAATCAAAGGTTTAACTCGAAAACTGCTAATTTTTCCAACATAATCTAAAAGTTGATATTTTAAGCTCATCCAAGTTATAGCATAAATAATCGCTATAAATCCAAGCAGTTCATAAGTTAAGAGTGTTGAAAGTGAGAGTCCATAGCCAAAAGAAAAACAAATTAATCCAAATAATTCAACAATTAAAGCAAATTGATGTTGCCAAGGGACTTCCCTTTCTAGCAGTTGTAAGCGAGCATATTCAATAATAGCTTCCATTTCTTGTTGATTAAGCTGGGGATTTTGATGTTTTATTTCTTCAATTCTTGCACCATTTAGCAATGATTCTACCAGCGGCATTGCTAAAATGTTGGCACTGCGAAACGTCGGCTTACCACTAGAAATAGCAGGATCTATAACAATTTGCTCACGCCAGCCCATTTAGTTGCTCTCCTTTTAATATTTATTATTTAGTTGTTTATTTAGTTATTTATTTGTTTATTTTTAACTTTTTCAGACTTGGGATGAAGCTTTCTATTGCCCGTGCTATTATTAGTGTTTCTTAAATAGTTTAATAAATCAATAAATTTTTTATTAGGATTTTATGAAGCAAATTAATAACGCTAGAGTAACAGCATTTAAGGAATTACTTGCACAGAGAGTTTTAGTCCTTGATGGGGCGATGGGAACAAGTTTATTTGCTATGAAGCTTACGGCTGAGGATTATGGCGGAGCAAAATATGAAGGTTGCCCAGAACACCTTAATTTTAGCAAACCATCAGCAATTGAGCAGATCCACCGCAGTTATTTAGAAGTTGGTGCAGATATTATTGAAACTAACACCTTTGGCGGCACTTCTGTAGTGTTAGCTGAATATAACCTTCAAGATAAAGCTTATGAAATAAATCTAGCTGCTGCTAAAATCGCTCGTCGTATTGCTGATGAATATTCTAGTGTAGAAAAACCCCGCTTTGTTGCTGGTTCAATGGGGCCAACTACTAAGTCAATAGCTGTAACAGAAAGTGCGACGTTTGATGAATTATTTGAATCCTACTATGAGCAAGCAAATGCTTTGCTAGATGGTGGTGTAGACATTTTACTTGTTGAAACCGCGCTTGATACTCTAAATATGAAAGCTGCCGGTGCAGCAATACAAAAACTTTTTCAAGATCGTGGTGAGGCCTGGCCCTTAATGCTTTCTGTGACTATTGAAAAAATTGGACGGGCAATGCTAGCTGGTCAAAAAGCCGATGCTCTTTGCACTTCCGTTCGCCATTTTAATCCTGTTAGCATTGGCCTAAATTGTGCAACAGGCCCTAGAGATATGACGGACGAAATCCGCACCCTATCAACGCTTGCTGACACGGCTGTTAGTTGTGTTCCAAATGCTGGTATTCCTCAAGAAGGCATTTTTCCTGAAAGCCCAGAAATGTTAGCCGATACATTAGGCTATTTTATGGATAAAGGCTGGCTAAATCTAATTGGTGGTTGTTGTGGAACAACTCCAGCACATATCAAAGAATTAGCTAAATTAGCTCTAAATAAAAAGCCTCGTGTTATTCCTCGTTGGCAAGGAACTCAAGTTGCTGGTATTGAATACTTAAAAATTGAAGAAGAAAACCGCCCCTATCAAGTGGGCGAAAGAATGAACGTTCTTGGCAGTCGTGTCTTTAAGCAACTAATTGCTGATGGAAAATATGAAGAAGCATCGGAA
>Ga0268299_1002370_pt1 | contig 22990 bp, 22 predicted proteins | sample NOBtaG_FD_193484 | JGI IMG/M metagenome (GOLD analysis project Ga0268299, IMG submission 193484) | Activated sludge microbial communities from bioreactor in Nijmegen, Gelderland, Netherland - NOB reactor | ecosystem: Engineered > Bioreactor > Aerobic > Activated sludge | place: Netherlands... | reverse complement strand
AGGAGAATCCCGTAACCGCATCCATCGCAAAACGCACCATTTTGCGCAGCGGATATTTTGTCTCGCCGGAGTGCCGCGCCTCGCGCACATAGGTGATGCCCGTCTGCTTAAAGCCGATCCAGCTTGTCATGCCGCGAATGAAACGATTATGTTCGCGCATCGCCCCCAGCGAATCGACGACTTTTCTGTCCATCAGGCGAAAGTCACCTGTATCCAGGGGAATATCAACATCGGTGATGCGATAAATCAGGCGATAAAACATTTTCGCCGTCATCAGCTTGAACCAGCTTTCGCCTTTGCGGTGTTCACGGACGGCATAAACAACCTGATACCCAGCCTTCCAGCGTTCGATCATTTCCAGAATCATTTCCGGCGGGTCTTGCAAATCGGCATCGATAATCACCGCCGCATCGCCGTTGGTATAATCCAACCCGGCTGTGACCGCGATCTGATGCCCAAAATTTCGCGCAAAATTGACCACTTTAATACGTGGGTCTTTATGTGCCAGTTCTTCAAGCAGTTCGAATGAGCGATCCCGGCTGCCATCATTGACCGTCACCAATTCCCAGGATTCGCCTGTTGAATCCATCACCTGGGAGATGCGGTCATATAAAACCTGAATATTGCCTTCTTCATTGTAAATGGGCGCGACAATCGAATAACGCGGTCTGTCGTTCATTGATCCTCTATAGTTTTAATGCCTGTCGAACCGATATCAGGTCGGGTAGAACACGGATTGCGCCTGTTACCGATTCCTGGGCGCGCTTTACATCTTTCAAGCCGCTGCCTGTCACCAGCAGTACAATTTCATCGTCTGGATGTATCCAATTTAATTCTACAGCACGTTTCGCACCCGCGTAAACAGCGGCGGCGGCGGGTTCGGCGAAAACGCCTGTCAGCCGCGCTAACTTCGGAATACTGGCGATAATATCGGCATCCGAAACGGTCAGAAATCCACCATTGGTATCGCGCACCGCCCGCAGCGCTTTAGCACGGTCACGCGGCACTCCGGCGGAAATGCTGTCAGCTATCGTGTCGGCAGGTTCAGGCTGCATATCAACAGCGTTCAAATTCTGCTGCCACGCTTTTACCAACGCTGAACTTCCTTCTGCTTGTACACCGATCAGGCGCGGAATCCGCTCTATCCAACCCAATTGATACAAATCCCAGAAGCCTTTGTGGACTCCGGCGATAATATTGCCATCCCCAGCGCTGACGACCATCACGTCCGGCACGTTCCAACCCATTTGCTCAGCGATTTCGTAAGCGACAGTTTTCTTGCCCTCCGTCGTGAATGGATTGATACCCGTGTTGCGGCAGTACCATCCTTGCTGCTGCGACATCTCGAAACATAAATCAAATGCCTGATCGTATGTCCCCTCGACTAGCAAAACTTTCGCGCCGTAGACGAGAAGCTGCGCGATTTTGGCTTCCGGCGCTGTCGCAGGTACAAAAATAATGATGTCGATTTTTGCCGTTTCCACCGACGCGCCCACGCCGGAAAGCGCGGCTGCCGCATTGCCCGTGCTGGCAGCACTGACTACGCTAATTCCCTTTTCAATCGCCCGCGCGACGATCATTGCGCTGGCACGGTCTTTGAGCGAAGCCGTCGGATTTTGGCCGTCGTCCTTCACCCAGGCGCGCCGCACATTCAGATTTTCAGCCAATCGGCGCGAATTCAGCAGCGGCGTCCATCCGACTTGCAGCGGCGGAACTATCGTTTCCGGCGAAATCGGCAGCAAATCACGATAGCGCCACATGGATGACTCACGATTTATACGCAGCGAGTCGCGATCCAGTTGCGTTTTGAGCGCGCCGTAGTCGTACAGCACATCCAGCGTACCGACCAACCCACAGTGTGGGCAAGCATATTGCACCGACTCCGGCGCATAGGTACGGTGACAAATCGAGCAGCGAAGTTCGTGTATAGTTGCCATTGTTAAATTCGAACCACAAAGACACAAAGAACACAAAGAAAATGTTTATAGGACAATTCGTTTAATCCCTTGCTTGAGTATAGGAACATTAAAATTGATGAGCAGTCCTAAAGAACAATGAGTTGCTTTAAGATAGGAGATAACTTGGGCTGTATGAATTGGCAATAAAGCCTCGACTGTTTTCAACTCTACTATCAAGCACTGATCTACAAATAAATCCAATCGCCCTTCACCAACCATATGGCCCTTATAATTGACACCAATAATATGCTGCCTGACAAAAGGAATTTTGCGATCTTTAAACTCTAGAGCTAAAGCCTCTTCATAGACAGACTCCAGAAATCCAGGGCCTAAAACTCGATGAACCTCAATGGCAGCACCAATTACCATCCGACTAAATTCATTAGCTTTAGAATCATTATTCATAAATTCCTTTCTTTGTGTCCTTTGTGTCTTTGTGGTTCAACATCCCTATCCCGGCACGACGCGCGTCCCAGTTTCGCCGCGCAACGCCCGCGCCAAATTCGGCGGATCGGTTATAAGAGCTTGCGGCCCCCCCATCTTCACAAAGTCCATCGCCGCTTCGATCTTCGGCAGCATACTCCCCGGCGCAAAGTGGCCTTCATCCATATACTGCTGCGCTTCGACCAGCGTCATTTGATCGAGCGCACGTTGATCCGGTTTGTTGAAATGGAGCGACACTTTTTCGACACCCGTCGAGATAATGAACAAATCAGCGCGCAAAATTTGCGCCAATAAGCTGCTGGCACGGTCTTTATCGATCACGGCGTACACACCGCGCAAATTACCCTGCGCATCCCGAATCACCGGGATACCGCCGCCACCGCCCGCGATGACGACATAATTGCTCATCATCAGCGCCTTGATCGCGTTGATTTCCTGAAATGCCAGCGGTTTTGGTGACGCGACCACCCGCCGCCAGCCGCGTCCGGCATCTTCCATCACCGACCAGCCCTCCGCTTCAAATTTTCGCGCTTCAGCCTCGGTCATAAAGCTGCCAATTGGTTTATTGGGAGTTTTGAACGCCGGATCGTTCGCATCAACCAGCGTTTGTGTCACAACGGTCAAGATGGTGCGGTTGATTCCAAGCCGCCGGATCGCATTATCGAGCGATTGTTGCAGCATGTAGCCAATCGATCCCTGTGTATCCGCGCCGATCAAATCCAGCGGCACATCATGGATACCCTGTTGGGCGGCGATTTCCGCGCGGCGCAGGATAAAGCCGACCTGCGGCCCATTGCCATGCGTAACGACCACGCTCCACCCCGCAGCAATCATCTGCGCAATGTGACTACACGTTTCGCGCACCGCCTCCCATTGTTCCGAAACTTGTGGATGCTTGGGGTCAGTAATCAAAGAATTGCCGCCAATCGCGACGACGGCGAGTTTATCAACCATTTTTTAGCTCTCAGCTTTCCGTAGGGGCGTGACGTGTCAAGCCCTACAACAAACACGCCTAATCAACTACAAGAAAGACTATTTTATAGGGAGAGGTCGATTTTTTCGAAGTGTTCGACGGTGGGGAACGGGTCGTAAAAATGATGCAGCAGTTTTCGCCATTCCTGATATTCCGGCGACCCACGAAAGCCAACGGTGTGATCTTCCAGCGTTTCCCACCGCACCAGCAGCAAATATTTGCTCGGCGCTTCGAGGCAGCGCTGCAATTCGTGGCTGACGTAGCCTTTCATCGAGGCGATAATCGGCGAGGCTTGCTTGAACGCGGCTTCAAACTCGGCTTCTTTACCGGGGATCACAGGCAGAAATACGGCTTCGAGGATCATCAGGTTCTCTTTTCAAAATTGAGTTGGGCAGCGAAATCCGATAAAGATTGCCAATAACGCTCGTCCCAAAAGGTACGCGCCCGCGCCGAAGTCGATGGCAGGACGAAAATTTTTGTTTTGCCAATCGCTGCGGATTGTAAACCATATGGGATTAGATTCGTGCTGTGTTCCAGAAAAATCGATGCCGCCTTTTTGCCGTTGAACGCGACGATTGCGGGAGCATAGCGCTCGATCTTTTTGCGAAAAATATCTGCTGCAAAATCGGTCTTTTTGATGTCGGTATCCGCGCCAAAGACCTGCTGCGCCATATCCGTTAGACCGATGCCGTATTGTAAAACTTCGCGAAATTGATGCGGTTCAAACTGATGGGGTGTCAAACCAACGCGATAGAGTGTAGGCCAAAACAGGTTTCCCGGCCCCGCATAATACGCGCCGACCTGTGCGGATTTTCGTCCCGCCGCCGTCCCACAGAATACAATTCGCAAATTTTCGGCAAGCACGTCGGGAAGGATGGTTTGCATGAAACTGTTATTCTTCTGGCGGAATCAGCTTTTCCAATTCAGCAATAAGTATCGGCAAATTCTTTGTAGCTGTGTCCCATACAATATCCAGATTTACATTAAAATAGGCGTGGATAACCCAGTTCCGCATTCCGACAATCACTTTCCAGGGAATTTGCGGATGGTTATCACGAAATTCTTGACTGACTTTGGATGCAGCTTCACCGATAATCTCAATGGCGCGCACGAGCGCAAAGACTAATTTGCGATCTTTGTCGAGAGACTCGCGAGTTTCGCCTTGAATAAATTCAATTGCCGCATGAGCCGCCTCAAGCATATGCTGCAAGCGCACTAAATCATCGTTAACGCTCATACAATAATAGGGCCTCATCAACGACTTGTTTGCGGAAGTAACGGCTGAGGTCTTGCGGTGTGCGCAAATCCACCTCTCGCCCAATGATGTCAGTTAATTCAAACTGCATCGCGACCAACTCGAAAAATCCTATTCCAGCATTTGAGAAAAGCTCTACCAATACATCGACATCGCTTTCGTCGTTGAAATCTTCACGCAGGACTGAGCCGAACAAGGAGAGCTTACGAATGGGATGCTTTTCGCAAAATGCACGAATTTTATCGAGTGGCAATTCAAGATGTTGGTTTATCATCCACTGTCCTTTCCGCTGGAATCAGCTTTTCCAACTCAACAATCAAAGTGGGTATAGCTTGATTTACGGTAAACCATAAACGCTCATATTTCACATCAATATAGCCATGAAATAAGCGATTTCTCATGGCAATAATCTGAGGCCAGGGAATTTGAGGATTAGCGTCTTGAAACTCGCGGCTGATATTCGAGGCGGCTTCACCAATAATGCCAACGGTATAAGTTAAGGCGCGTGCCAGCATAACATCATTATTCAGGTCATCAAGCGTTTTGCCTTCAAGAAATTTTACTGCGTCGCGTGAGTAATCGAGCATATGGCGCAAGCGAATAGCGTCATCTTCGTTCATAAAGCTGCACCGCTGTATCCAAAACGCTTTGCCGAAAATAACGGCTTAATTCCTGTGGTTCACGCAAATCGACCTTACGCCCCAACATGTCTTCCAATTCAAATTGCATATCTGCCATATCCAGATAAGTTATGACTGCCCCCGACTCAAACTCTACCAACACATCCACATCGCTTTCGTCGGTAAAATCTTCGCGCAGCACCGACCCGAAAAGTGACAACTTGCGAATTGGGTGTTTCTCGCAAAACGCACGAATTTTATCGAGTGGCAGATTAAGCCGTTGGTTTATCATGTCCCAACCTCGTTGCAAATTACATTTGATAGCAGTATAACATCAAAAAAACAGCCGCCAGCCCTCGCGCTCAAAAGCTGAAAGCTGACGGCTGTTCGCTGAACGATGTCTCCTACCGCATCGTCAGCGCCATCGCAGCCTTTTGCACATGAAGGCGATTTTCGGCCTCATCGTAGACCACGCTCTGCGGGCCGTCGATTACCGCGTCCGTGACCTCGATATTGCGGTCAGCGGGCAAACAGTGCATGTAAATGGCGTGTTCTTTCGCCATCGCCATCCGGCGCTCGTCGGTGATCCAATCGGTATATTTTTTGCCGATTTTTCCCGACTCCTCTTTATCTTCTGTCGTCATCCAGCAGCCCCAGCTTTTCGGATAGAGGATGTCAGCATCTTTGAATCCGGAGTCGAAATCATGGCTAATTTCGAACGAGCCGCCGCTTTTCTTCGTGTTTTCTTTGGCCTGTTCGACAATATCTGGCATCAGGCGATATTCCGGCGGGTGCGTCAGGCGCACGTTCATGCCATAGCGCGACATCAACAGGACAAGACTCTGCGGCACGGAAATTGGCTTCTGGTAGCTGGCGGCATAGGCCCAGCTCACGTTGATGGTTTTGCCGCGCAGGTCACGCCCAAATTTCTCCTGAATCGTCATCAGGTCAGCAAGAATCTGGAACGGATGATACACATCGCATTGCATATTTAACACGGGGACGCGGCTGTTTTCGGCGACTTCGCGGATATATTTGTTCCCGAAATTCCAATCGCACTGGCGAATCGCAATGCCATCGCAGTAACGGCCTAAAATCTGACCGATTTCTTTAGCCGTGTCGCCATGCGAAATCTGCGTCGTCTCGCTGTCGATAAACTGGGCATGACCGCCCATCTGTGCCATACCTGCCTCAAAGCTGGCGCGGGTGCGGGTGCTGGTAAAGAAAAACAGCATCGCCAGCACTTTATCACGCAGATAAGCGTGAGGTTCGCCCAGGGCGCGCTTGCGCTTCAAGTCCCAGGCCACATCGAGCAGCGTGTCAATTTCCTCGCGCGTCCATTCCTGTTCGCTGATGAGGTCACGCCCACGTAGATCGGTTTGCATAGTGGATGATTCTCCTTGAAAGAGTCTGTTAGATTTTCGCCATTATACCGCGAACAAATTCAATCTCATCCTCGTTGATGGTATGCCCCATGCCAGGGTAAATGCGCTCGGTCACGTCGCCGCCCAATTTTTTCAGAACTTCGGTGGAGTGCTGAACAATCGGCAGCGGAATGTGAAAATCGACATCGCTGCAACCGAGGAAAACAGGCGTGTTATCCAGCGAGTCTGGGTAATTGCGCGGCGTTCCTTCCGGCCCGATCAGCCCACCGCTGAGGCCGACCACGCCGCCATAACGTTGAGCATTGCGCGCGGCGTATTCCAATGCGAGACACGCGCCCTGCGAAAAACCGAGCAAAATCACTTTCTCAGCCGGAAGTTTGGCGTCACTCAGATGTTTAAAAATGTCGCTTACGACTTGCAGCGCCGACGTGAGCCAGGGTTCATTGCTGGCAATCGGCGCGATGAATCGATTGGGATACCACTGCTGGGTGGCGGCGTTGGGCGCGAGATAGGCGAAATCGGGATGATCTAAAACTTCCACAAGTCCGAGAATGCCCTGCGCGCTGTCACCACGCCCATGCAGCAGAATCATCGCTGCTTTCGCCTTATCAAGCTCCAGCCCCGTCGTCAAAATCGGCTGCCCTTGATGTAAATTTTTCATCATTTCTCTGCGCCCCTTTGCGATCTTTGCGCCTTTGCGTTAAATGAATTTTTGCATTTCCTAAATCGGCTTTTGCCAGGGTTTGACCGTGAGCGGACGCAAATCGCGTTCAATCTCGGCGCGCTTTTCCTCCAACCAGGGCGGCAGCTTGAGAGTCGTGCCAAGTTCAGCTTGCGACTCATCAGCCATAAATCCCGGCCCAACCGTCGCCAGTTCGACGATATGCCCGTCGGGGTCTTTGGTATAGATGCTCTTGAAATAGACGCGCTCCCGCACAGGTGACACGCTGTATCCCGCCTGGATCAATTTTTCGCGCCATTCAAGCTGCGTATCCTCATCCGGCACAGCCAGCGCGAAATGATGCGTCTGCCCAGCGCCAAACTCCGCGCGGCGAACGCGGCTCGGCTTGCGCTCAAAATAGGTGATGACCGTCCCCGGCTTGCCCTCGCCGACGCCCCAATACCAGTGCGCCGAGGTGGGGTCATCAAAATTTGAGGTCATTTTCAGGCGGCGCATTCCCAACAGCCCACCATAAAATTCGTGTGTGCGCTCGATATTCGCGCCAATCGCCGTGATGTGGTGCATTCCATTCGAAAGCGCCATGTCAGCGGTAATTTCCGGCACGGCTTCCGGCCATGTTTCGGCTTTGATGCGTTCTTCATCGCGATTTTTGACGACCATTTGCGGCGGCGGTTCGCGATATTCCGTGCCGATTTTGTCGGCGTCCTCGTCCATCGTCCATCCAGGGCCGAGGGTCGCAATTTCGATTATCACGCCATCAGGGTCGTTGAAATAAATCGACTTGAAATAATGCCGATCCAGCGGGCCATCAACATTCAGCCCCAGGTCGGTCAGGCGGCGCTTCCATTTCAGCAGCGCATCGTAATCCGGCACTTGCAGCGCGAAATGATGAGTCCCGCCAATCCCCCATCGGCCTTTTTGCGCGTCCGGCCACTCAAAATAGGTGATCGCCGAGCCGGGAGCGCCCGTCTGGTTGCCAAAATAGAGGTGGTAGCTGGTCGGGTCATCAAAATTGACGGTCTGTTTGACCAAGCGCAGCCCTAAAACCTGCGTGTAAAAATCAACCGTTCGCTGTGCGTTCGCGCTCACCAGCGTGATATGGTGAATTCCAAGTATCGTCATGGGATTGTCCTCATGGTTTGGTGTTGTTTACAGTATAAAGAGTTTCGAGCGAAAGGATAAGATACATTAAAACGGACTAAAGCCCGTCTATAGCGCATTTATTACGTGGAGAAAAGTGTAGCGAGAGGCAAAGTAAATCCCGGCAGCACATCAGCACCGTCGATAGCATCATGACGCACCTCGTTGTCGATAAGGAGCGTCACATCCACATCGGGTCGATAAATCTCAACCAATCTCTGCTCAGGAAAAATTAACAGCACCATACGCGCGCCGTTGGCGAGATAAAAAGCAGGTTTGGCACGTAACACATTGACCTTATCATCTGGTGATTTAATTTCGACAGCCAGATCAGGCATCTGCGGCACTGCGCCTTTTTTGACAAGGGGCAACAAGCGTTCAGGGCTGGTATAGGCGATGTCAGGGATACGCGAGTTCCGCCGATCAGCAGGCATTTTATGACGCGGCTCAACGGCAACACGACCCTTTATACCATGCTGCTCCAAAAACATGATAATTCTTGCTACGATTTGAGCGGCGATAACCCCATGTTCCTCTGTTGGCAATTTTTCGATAATCTCCCCATCGATTAATTCGAAACGGCGCTCATCGTTTTCGGGCAGCGCGATAAACTGATCAAATTCTTCAATTTCAACTTCGACTCGCTGTCGCAGCGTCATCATCTAACCCTTTCCTTTGTGGTCGATTATATCATTTTTTCGTCACTCCCCCACCACACACACCACGCGGAAGCCAAGAAAGTTGGAAGCATGAGCCGCGTTAAAGCCATCGCGGGTCGTCGCGCGGATCGCTTTACCCGTATCAAACCATGAACTGCCGCGAACGCTGCGAGGGTTATCGCTTTGAAAGTCGGTGCTGCCTGTTTTCCAATCGGTCAAACACCATTCCCACACATTGCCGATCATATCCACGACATCATAAGGGCTTGCGCCGTTCAGATAGCGCGTGACAGGCGTGGGCTTGCCGATGCCGCTTTCGTCGGCATTGCACATCCGGCGGTCAAAATTGGTTCCCCAGGGGTAAGCAATATACAGATCGCCAACCGCCGCGCGCTGCCACTGTTGTTCGGTGGGCAAGGAGATTATCAGACCGCTCTCGGATTTCGCGTTCACCTGAGCCGTCAGCCAGCGACAAAAAGTCATCCCTTCGTACCAGGTGACATTGGTGCGCGGCAGGTCATCGCCCGCAAATCCGGTATTCAGGGGATTCGGATGCTTCTCGCGCCACGTTTGGGCTTCGGGCGAAAAATCCCACCAACTCACCTGTTGATAGCCGTCGTTCGCATCGACAAATTTTTGATATTGTGAGTTCGTGACGGGGTAACGCGCCATATAGAATGAATCAACGGGATATTTACCGCCTGTCGTGCCGCCATAGCTGCGGGCGTCGGTCAGAATCACAAAGCCATTGGGGATTTCGCACCATGCGAACGGCGCGGGCAGCGTTTCGGAGATATCCGGCAGGCCGCTCGTCGTTTTATCGGTGACACGCGCGCCACGTCCGGTTCGGCGGGGTGCATGGCTGTCCAGCCCCACGAAAAAATCATCCTGGGGCATCGTACCATCGCGCACGTCGATATATTGGGTGCGGACGAAAATCGTCCAGTGTTCGCTGGAAAGCACATCGCCTTCCAGCAGCAGCGGGAAAGTTGGCTTGCCGAGTTCATCAGCCAGGGTGATTTCACGCTGCACCCAGCGCGATTTATCCGACTCCGGCGTCATGATGACCACGACAGCCGAAGCCTCGCGGATCGCGCGCGAAATCGCCCGCCACCAGTCCTCGCCGTAATCGACGCTTTCGTCCATCCACACGTTGAAGCCGCGCGACAGCAGTTGTTCGGTCAATTGGCGCATATAAATGCTGTCACGACGGCTGTAGCTGATAAAGACGTGTGTCATATCACCCCTTGTTCACAAATTCATAACTTTAGGAGTGATAATTATAATCAGAAGTTTGAGTGATTAGAATGCTGCACGATAAATCCACCGCAATGAGAATGCTGAGCGAAAAAATTACTTCAACATTCCTGGCAGGAGCGCATACCATTCTGTCGCCCGCACCACATCGTCCAGTTTCACCTGATCGATGACGGTATGCGCGTGAACTTCGTCGCCAGGGCCAAAGCCGATGCTCGGAATGCCCGCCTTGCCTGTCCAGTACGTGCCGTTGGTCGAGAAATTCCACTTCCCTGTTGGCCCAGGCTGCCCCCAGAGCGCTTCAGTGGTATTCACGCCAGCCTGCACAAACGGATGCTCGTGTGGCAGCGCCCAGGCGGGATAAATTTTTTCGAGCGGAAAAACGAAGCCTGTGTAGCTCGGCACGTCATAGTACAAAATCGACGCTTCCATGTCGGCGCGGCTGCCAATGATGCTCTGGATACGTTCGAGTTCGGCTTGCGGTTCTTCGCCAAACGTCACGCGGCGGTCAATGAAGATCACGGCTTCATTTGGCACGGCGTTGATGCTCGGCGTCTCGACTTTCATATCGGTAACGGTGATGCGCCCTGCACCTAAAAATGGGTCATCTTTAAATTCAGGTTCGAGCTTGCTGATCGCGTCAATCACAGGCAGCAGCTTGTAAATCGCGTTGTCGCCCAGGAAATTGCTGGCAGCATGGGCGCTTTTGCCCTTCGAGACGACCTGCATCTCGACACGGCCTTTATGCCCACGATAGACCTGCATCCGGGTCGGTTCGCCGATGACGACGAAATCCGGGCGCAGACCTTCGACCTCGACCAGAGCATGTGGCGCGATGCCGTCGTTCCATTCTTCCATGTTGCCGAAATAATAACCGGTGTAGCCATCCAGCAGGCCAAATTCTTTCGCCAGCGCCAGCCCGTAAATCATCCCCGGCGTACTGCCCTTCTCGTCACACGCACCGCGCGCGTAAAAAATGCCGTCCTCGACTTTCCCCTTAAACGGATCCCATTGCCATTCGTCAGGATCGCCGATGCCGACGGTATCGATGTGGCTGTCGTAGAGCAATTTTTTCGGCCCGTTGCCGATGCGCCCGACGACATTGCCCATGCGATCCCACCACACCTCGTCGAAGCCAAGTTTTTTCATCTCCGCTTCGGTACGTTCGCCAACGGTGCGAATCTGGCTGTCATAGCTGGGAATCGCGCACAATTCTTTCAAAAACGTGATGATGTCCTCGCGCTGTGCCGCCACCCGCGCTTGAATATTGTCGATTGTTATTTGGTTGACCATTCTTGACCTCATGGAAAACTGGCTGTCAGCGGTCAGCTTTCAGCCATCAGCAAATTAAACCTGTCAGGATTTCAGATCGCTTAATCATACCTCAGGATCGCTGGCGCGCAGCACACCGCCCCGGCGCATCAGGCTGTCGTCGTGCAAAATTGTCCAGACCGGATCAGTCGCATAGGTTGATTTCACACGCTCAGTATAGGCTAAATCGCGATCTCCTAATGCCGTATTTTGTAAGCCAGACCATTCGGCGTCCCCACGCAGGTTGCCTTCTGGCAGAGTCGCCGCGAAAACAAATTCGATCAGGTTGCGCGGCGCGTCCTGCCAGATGCCAACCCACTGAAAGGTCGGATTAAGGCCGCAATGCTGCTGAATCGAATCACCCAACGCCTGCCAGGGCGCGCGCTGACCATCGCACACCACGCGAGGCAGCACACGTCCACGCTTCCCACCCAGTGTCAGGACACGGCGGCGCGAATGATCCCAAACGACGCCGACAGCCCGGATGTGAAAATCAGTAAATCGCGGCTCAGGCCGCCCACTGAGCAAATTTTTGATCCAGCGCCAGCCCAGCAAAAAGCGAATCATCCGGCGGGTGCGCACGGGCATCACTTCAATCGTTGGGAAAGGCCGCGTTTCCGAAATTGCATCGCGCGCGCGGATTTCGCCCATCATTTTCGGAAAAGAGTCTGGCGAAAAATAGCGATTTTCGAGCGTTTCGTCGGTGCGCTGTTTGAGTTCTCCGCCGAGAGGCCATCCAGCATAAATTACCGACATGCGCTCTCGGCCTTCCGAAAAATATAGCCCAACCGCGCGGTCAACGTGCGCGACGATTCCGGTTTCCTCCCGCACTTCCCGCGCCGCGCCTTCTTCAAGGATTTCGCCAGAATCAAGTCGTCCCCCCGGCAGATTCCAGATTCCAAAATCCGCGCGCTTCGAAAGCAGCACACGCCCATTATCGTCAATGACCGCACAGGCCACACCCAGTCGCAGCGGCATCATTCGCCCCGAATCAAACGGCGTGAAATCGCGTTATGCTGCTCGACCAGCACAGGCAAATCCAGCGTTTGCAAAATGCCGTCTCGCACGACCACGCGACCATTAATCACTGAGAGATCGACATGCTGCGGCTGGCAAAAAATCAGCGCAGCAGCCGGATCATGCAGCGCGCCCGCAAATTCGTGACTGTCTATGCGAAACGCAATAAAATCGGCAGCCATCCCTGGCGCAAGCATCCCAACATCATCACGTCCCAGCACCGCCGCGCCGCCAAGAGTCGCGACTTCGAGCGCTTCGCGGGCGGAAAATGCCGCCGGATCGCCGCCGACGCGCTGCAATAACATCGCCTGTCGTGCCTCGCCGAGCAAATGCCCGCTGTCATTCGACGCCGAGCCATCCACGCCGAGGCCGACTTTCACCCGCGCATCGCGCATTTTGCGAATCGGCGCGATTCCTGACGCCAGCCGCATATTCGAACTCGGACAGTGGCAAACCCCCGTTCCCGTGCGCCTAAACAGCCCGATTTCATCGTCATTGAGTTGGACACAGTGGGCGTGCCAGACATCATCGCCGACCCAGCCGACATCCTCGGCATAATCCCCCGGACGCAGACCGAAAACGGACAGGCTGTAATCAATATCTTTGACATTTTCGGCGAGGTGCGTGTGCAGGTGCAGGCCATAACTGCGCGCCAATGCTGCTGATTCGCGCATCAAATCCTGCGAAACGGTGAACGGCGAACACGGTGCGACGACAACCCGCAGCATGGCATAGCGCGCGGCATTGTGATACTGCTCGATCACACGGCGGGTATCGCGCAAAATCGCGTCCTCATTTTCGACCACGCGGTCCGGCGGCAAGCCTCCTTTGCTCTCGCCCACGCTCATCGAACCGCGCGCAGCATGAAACCGGATGCCGATTTCCTGGGCAGCGCGAATTTCGTCGTCAATCCGCGCGTCGTTGGGGTAAATATAAAGATGATCGCTGGAGGTGGTGCAGCCAGAGAGAATTAATTCGGCCATCGCCAGTTTTGCCGAGGTGTAAATTGCGTCGCCCGTCAGTCCGCTCCAGATCGGATAGAGCGTCTTGAGCCAGTCAAATAACTCGTTATTTTGCGCGAATCCCCGCGTCAAACTCTGGAACATATGATGATGGGTATTGATAAGCCCCGGCAAAACGATGTGATTGCGCATGTCCAGAATTTCGGCGGCAGTCTGGGCAGGCATTTCGTCTATTGTGCCGACAGCCACGATCACACCGTCGCGCACGTACAGCGCACCGTTGGCGATTTCGCGCCGCGCGGCGTCCATCGTCACCAGCATATGGATATTTTTGAGCAATAATGTACTCACAAATCCTCCAATTTTTTCGTAAAGACCCTTTATATTTTTGCAGATTTAGTGAGAATTATATAGAATTCAGATGTTTGTATCGATTATCACAATCAAAGGTTGTTATGAAAACGCTTCCTCAAAAACGGATCGGCGTGTTGGTCGGTCAGCTTGGGACACCGGACGAGCCGACTCCGTCAGCGCTGCGCCGTTACTTAAATCAATTTTTATCGGATCGCCGCGTGATCGATTACCATCCGATTTTATGGCAGCCGATTTTGCAGGGCATCATCCTGCGAACACGTCCACGCCGCTCCGCACAATTATATCAGCGTATCTGGACGGAGAAAGGTTCGCCCCTGCGGGTCTATTCCAAGGCGCAGGTCAGCGGCTTACAGGAACGGCTCGGAGATTCGTTTCGCGTAATTTTGGGAATGCGCTACGGCAGTCCAAGCATTGAAAGCGCGATTCAGACGCTCGAAGCCGAGGGAATCGATCAAATGATTGTTTTGCCGATGTTCCCACAATTTTCATCGACGACCACCGCTTCAATCTATGATGCCGTTTACAATACCGCCGCAGGTCGGAATCCGATCAAAAATAAACGCTTCATCCCAACGCTGCGTTTTGTCGCACCTTATTTTGACGATGCGGGCTACATCGAGGCGATGCGCTCCCGTTTGCAAGCCACAATTGCCAGCCTCGATCACACGCCGGATAAATACGTCATCACGTTTCACGGCATTCCCAAACGCTACATCGACACGGGCGATCCTTACCGCGCCCAATGTGCGCAAACGGCTTATCGATTAGCGGAGGCGATGGGCTGGGATGACGACGAATGGCTGTTTTGCTTTCAATCGCGTTTTGGCTCGGAAGAATGGCTCACCCCGTACACCGAAGAAGTGCTTGAAAGCCTGCACCAAAGCGGCGTGAAATATCCGCTGGTTTTTTCGCCGGGGTTTGTCACGGACTGCTTGGAAACGCTAAGCGAACTGGGACTCGAAGGCCAGGAACACTATGAACGAGGCGGCGGCAGGACAGAAAATTATACGCTTGCCCCCTGTCTGAACGATGACCCGCTGTGGCTGGATGTGTTGGCTGAGATGGTCAGGCAAAACGCCGCAGGCTGGACATCAGTGCTCGATTCGTTCAGCTTTTCGCGGCAATCCGCCATGCAGCCTTAACTGTATTTTGCATCAGCATGGTGATCGTCAGCGGCCCAACGCCCCCCGGCACTTTGCTGATGGCGCTGGCGACCTCTTTTGCCGACTCAAATTCCACGTCGCCGACAAATTTGTAGCCTTTTTCGCTGGTGGGGTCATTGATTTGATTCGTCCCAACGTCGATCACGACTGCACCAGGTTTCAGCCAACTTCCTTTGACAAATTCCGGCTTGCCAATCGCCGCAATGACAATATCCGCCTGCCGCACGATGCTCGGAATATCCTGTGTCCGGCTGTGGCAGATCGTCACCGTCGCGTTGGCGCGCAGGAGCATCATCGAAACAGGCAGGCCGACGATGTTGCTGCGCCCGATGACAACGGCGTTCGAGCCTTCAATTTTTGCGCCTGCTTCTTCCAACAGCACCATGCAGCCCGTCGGCGTAGCGGGTGTAAACGAAGGTTCGCGGCCTTTCATCGCCAGCATCCCGATATTGACCGGATGAAATCCATCGACATCTTTTTCCAGGCTAACAAGGCGTAAAACGCTCTCCTCGTCGATTTGTTTAGGCAGCGGAAGCTGAACAAGGATGCCGTGAATCAACGGATCGTCGTTGAGCGCTTTTACAGCTTGCTCAACTTCTTCCTGGGTGCTGTCGGCGGTCATCGTATGAGCTGCTGAAACCATGCCAATGGCATCGCAGGCACGGCGCTTCATACGCACATACTGCGCGGAAGCAGGGTCATCACCTGCCAGAATCGCCCCTAAACCTGGGGCGTAACCGTATTGGTTTTTGAATTTTGTAATATCGTCGGCGATTTGCGCGCGGAGGCGGTTAGCGATTGCGGTTCCATCGAGAATAGTTGCGGTCATGGTAAAGTCCTATAACAGAGATCACGAGGCATAGCATATTATAAATTAAGGCGTTTTGATAGAGGTGTTCATTGTCCAATGAATTGTCAAAGCATTCAAACAACTCGTCTACAAAATTAAACTCACAATTCGAAATAGTCGAGTACCATTAAGTATAGGGGCTAAAAGGCTCTACTGATTCGACAACCAACTCATAAGAACGCCAATCCAAAGATTGGATGAGGGGGCAACTCGCATGAATTTGAAGAAGTTCGGTAAATCACTCTTAAGACATGGACGGTCCGGTCAGGCGCTGGTTGAATATGCGCTGATCCTGGTGATGGTCGCCGTATTATTTGGCGTCACACTGGCAGCGACTGGCCCTGCCATTGGCAACGTGTTTAGCAACACAGTGTTCAATCTCCTGGGGCAAGACCCGCGCGATGTGGAACTGCTCGCGGAGGGACGCGGCAACCGCGATGCTTTCTGGGCAACCGTGGAATGGATTGAAAACAATCCACCACAGGAAGCACCGATCCCGGATAATCCACCGATCCCACCGCCACCCGGCCCCACACCCGGCCCTTCGCCGACAAACACACCGGTAACACCCACGCTTACGCCATCGAATACCCCAACACTTGGGCCGACGGCAACCCCAACCGATTTTGCACACATTGCGCCCTGGCTGGACACAATCGATCGCCCGGAATGGTGGCGCGTTGATACCAGCGTTTATCTGGGTGGCGACGAGTGGCTCGGTCAATATTTCCCCAACAAAGAACTTTCCGGGTCGCCCGTTTTCGAGCGTTACAACGGCCTGTTGGGTCAGCAGTATCGATGGGATGTCAACTTTACCTGGCCCGATGGCTCTGGCCCAATTGAGGGATGGCTGGTTGACAACTTCTCGATCCGTTATACCCGCAAAATTTATGTTGCCGGAACAACCCCCATTCAGGTGCGGTTTACCAGCACAGGTGACGATGGGGTACGCCTCTGGCTGAACTATGCGGCGGGTTGTTCCAGTGTGACCAGCGGCGGTGCAGCAACTGGCACCAACCGCGTTTATACCGATGCTGACGATGATGGCGGTGGCGCTGCGCGCTGTCTAATCATCGATAACTGGGCGAACCAGACTGCTGTCTCCAACAGCGTTGTTCGCACCATTCAACCCGGTTTCCATACGCTTCAACTGGATTATTTTGAATCAACAGGCTCAGCCGGGGTTCGGCTTGACATTACAGGTACGAGCAGCCGAAATGATGGCGACACTGCCCTGCCCAGTGGAACGCCCAACTGCAACTGGTCGCGAACAAACACGACCCGTTCCAATTCCGAATCCTTCATCTGGGAAGAAAATTCCAACAACCAGGAATTCCCGGTCAATATGCGCTGCTACCTGGAACTGCGTGGTTCGATTGATTTCTCTCCTTTGACTTCCCCCAAACTGATCTTCTGGGATGTCTGGGATCAAGGCGCTGGCACAACCACCTGGGTCGAAATCGGCGAATATAAGACCGACCCTCTCCAGCGCACCTGGACGCGCATCAATCTGCGAGCGGCGGGTACGACCAACTATAATTGGACGCGCAACGTCATTGACCTCAGTTCATATGTATCGGGCTGGGCAACCAAGAAACTGGCGCTGCGGTTTGGCATGGAAAACAACAACACCAGCGCCACCCGTCGTCGTTGGTATGTGGACGACATTGAAGTGCGCGATTTCAATAATAACAATCGCTTCCTCACGGTTTGCACGGGTTCACAGGCAACCTGCGGTACGTTCTGGAACCTGGATAATGTCAGCCAGAAAGCCGACTTTATCACCACAGGTCGTTGGGATCTCACGAACGAACGCCGTCGCGGCGGCGTAGGCACGAGCTGGAGCGACAGCCCACCCACCGGTATTTCCTATGCCTTGAACTCGGAAGGTACTACCGCCAGCCCACGTATCCACTACGTTGAATTTAACGGTTGGGTTGATCTCACTGGCGCTGTGATACCCGATGCTGATGGAGATGATGGGCCGCCGCAGTTGTCGTTCTACCAGGCCTATGATCTCGGCAGGCGCACGACGCTGGATCTGCAATGGACACGCGACCAGGCCGATTTGACACCTGATAACTGGCAAAGTGTGCAGATTCTCGTACCCTACAGCAGCAGCAATACGCAAACTAATCTCACGATGCAGTTGAAGGAGATTCCGCTCGCCAGCATTCCAAACTGGAACACGCAGCCCTTCCGCCTGCGCTTCGCCATGCTCGTCCCAAGTGATGCCAATCTGCGCAATGGCTGGTGGATTGATGACATCTATCTGGAACGCATTGGTCGTCCACGCTTCGCAGATTATCCCTTCTCGGATGACGCTGAAAATGGCCCCAGCAAATGGTTGATGGAAGGCCAGTGGACAAACTCAAACGAAGTTCCAGGTATCTTCAACAGCAACAACGTCTTTACGGACAGCCCAGGTGAAAACTATACGCACGGCACCAATGCGTCAATGACTATGCGCTATCCTATTGACCTAAATAATGACTCGCCGGAAAACCTGGCACCGGAAAGCACTAACATCCAAACCGGCCCAGCGACTCGCCCAACACTTGTTTTCTGGCATTGGCGACGATTGCAATCGAACGATAACTTCGTGGTGGAGTGGTCGAAGGATCGAGGTTTAACCTGGAATACGGTTTGGGCATATTTCTACAACTCCGCTACGCGTGATCAACGTGCCTGGGAGCGAATTGAGGTCGATTTATCCGCTTTGCAAACCGGAACGGCGCTGACCCCGGATAGGTATGACGACGATATCTTGCTACGCTTCCGGCTGGACGCGATCAATAACAGCTCCGTCTCGGATGGTATTTACATCGATAACATCTCCGTAGCCAATTACTCTGAAGTCTCACACAAATTGTGGGATCCCTCGGTCACAACGGCTTATGGTGCGGGTGATAACATCCGCTACTCCGACGACATTGACAGCGGTCAGTGGAATACGCGCTGGTACAACGGCGGTGGCTGGGGCATGGTCGATTATGATCCACACAGCCGTATCCAGTCGCTCCATGAAAGCGGGCCTGTCAACACGGCTACCGTCCATCAGACTTACAATGCCCTCCAGCAGGTACGCATCATGGATCTGCGAGGCATCACACTGAATGATAAGCCAACGCTGTACTTCTGGAATCACTACAATGTGGGCAGCGGCGATGCCATCAGTGTGGAGGTCTCAGCCGAGAACGCCGCCTATGTCCGCCTCCCAACCGAAACGAATTATCAGCGTGTCACAGGTTGGGATGACTGGGTGAATGTCTGGTCGCGGACTGCCGGCACCCGTGTCGATACCTGGATACGTGAACAGGTTTCGCTAGACAGTTATGCGGGTCGTCGTATCAAAATTCGCTTCGTGTACAACGCCTATTCAGACTCGAATAACCGTGACGGCTGGTACATTGACGATGTAAGCGTGGAACAACGCAAGCCAACGCCTATCGTGCTGCCGTTCTTCGATCCCGCCCAGAGCATGACGAACTGGATTGGTGAAGGCACCTGGGGTCTTGCGCCCGATCAATGGCGTGGTGCAGGCGGTGGCCCGGCCTCGCTGGGTACCAGCTACTGGCAAGGCACCTACTATGACTGCCAGCTTGTGTTTGCCACAGTGCGTCCAGCTAACCAAAACTGTAGCTCGACATCGGACTTTAACCTTCTGCTGTATCAGGATTTCAACGGGAATGTTCAGCGCCCCTATCTCGCGGGTCGGGATATTCAGGAAACGGCGCTGGAAATTTACCATGACTTCCGTTCAACAGGCCGTCCTCCGGGCGCGGGTACAAGCACCTGGGACGATCAATATGCGGGGCGCTGGGTGCGCGACATCACCGTCCAGGCGGGTGACTACACCTTCATTTCCATCTCGGATGATGGGGTTCGCCTGAAATGGGAGAATCTACCGCTTCCCTCACCCACCTGCGGCACGTCATCGTCTTGTTGGAATCTCATCAACAACTGGTCATTCCATGGGCGCTTCGTCGATATAGGTAAAGCCAGTTTCGCGGCAGGCAATTATCGCCTTACGCTGGAATGGTTCGAGTCTACGGGTGATGCAACCATCATCCTGTCAGCAGGTAAGAATAACTTCTCGTTCGGCGACAGCCCGAAGGGTGGCAATGGCCCAACCTTCCCGGTGGTCAACTCCGTACCTTTCGGCAACTCGTCCCTCATCCTGCGGCGTCCGCTGCGTCTGGTGGGTACGACTCAGCCCGTGCTGGAATACTGGACACGCTATCGTATAGGTGGTACAGCCACGGTTGAAGTCTCGGTGAATGGTGGCTTCGACTGGACGACAGCCAACCTGACATCGAGCACGTCCGGGTTCTCCTGCCCATCATTCTTCTCGTGCGCCACATCGTATTCTGGTGCATATCCCTCGAACTTTGGTCAGGGTACAACCACCAATCCTGATAACCCTGGCGATTGGCAGGGGCGTCAGAATAACCTGTCGGACTACGTTGCCAATGGGTTTGTCAACCTGCGCTTCCGCCTGAACACCGGGTCAACAGTGAGCGATGGTGTGTATATCACTGACATTCAGGTGAACGCGGCGGCTGTCGTTCCGCCAACGCCGACACCCTAATATCGGCACCATGAACCTTTCAAATGGGGGCAGCGCGAGTTGCCCCTGTTTTTTTTCCAGCAATTTTTGCTACACTTAAAGTAAAGTTGCCAACAAAGAAACGAGGTTCTGGATTGACTGTTTCACCGACGCGACAGGGGTTGTTATTTCTACTCATCGGCCCGCCGGGGGCAGGCAAAAATGCGCTCATGAATGACGCGCTGTCCCGTATCGATAACCTCCGCCAGCTTGCTACCGCCACCACCCGCGCCATGCGTCCCACCGAAGCGAAAGGACGCGAACACCTGTTTATCAACACCGGCGAATTTCAGAAAATGATCGACGATGGCACCCTGTTTGAGTGGCAGGAAGTGCATGGCAATCTTTATGGCATACCACGCAAAACGGTTGAAGACGCTATCACCGCCGGACACGATCTGACGGCTGATATTGACGTATTAGGCGCTACCTATCTCCGCTCCGTCTATCCCAATAATGTCATTTTGATTTTTGTCGCCCCGCCGACCATCGCCGAGCTTGAGAACCGGATGCGGACGCGCGGCGAAAGCGAAAGCTCGATTCAAACGCGCATGAAGCGGGTGAAAATGGAAATGACTTATGCCCAGCTTTGCGATTATGTGATTGTCAATGATGATCTCCAGAACGCTGCTGATAAGCTCCATCAAACCATTCAGACAGAACGCCAACGGCATATCCTCAACAATCCACCCAATTGCAAATATATCCACGTCGCGACGGCAATCCCTATCTGTAATGGCGCTGCGCTCAGATCGCAGCACGAACCCTATTTTCTCGAAGGATTAATCGCGCAGGGTGAAATTCCTCACACCGTCGCTTTACATCTGCTTGCGACGACTCTGCATTTGGCTCCGCAGTCTGACCATTTGTTTAAGTCTTCTCCTCACAAAGGCTCATTTATCCCACCTGCTGCAATCAACACGATTCGCCATGACGAGGTTTGCCAGATTAATTTTATTTATCTGTACGTCATGCCGGAGCGGATTGCACCGCTGCCGGGTTGGAGTTGGGTAAGCTATCAGGAAGCGGGATTACCACCTGCGATTCTGGAAACCTTCGAGGAACAGATGATTCGAACGGGTCATTAGCGCCAGAAAAGGTATCGAACATGACCAATTTACATGATCTACACGTGGCGAAAGGTGCAGCCCTCGCTTCCGACGGCATCCCGCTGCATTTCGGCGATCTGAAAGCCGAATATCACGCCGCGCTTACCAGTGCCATTTTGATGGAGCGTTCACATGAAGCGCGCATCGAAATGACAGGCCCGGATCGCCTGACCCTGCTGCACCGCATCTCGACCAACGACTTGACGAATATGGCGGAAGGCGAAGGGCGTCCCACCATTTTTACCAACCCCAACGCCCGTATCCTGGATCGTGCTGTCGTCTATAACTTGTCCAATCGCGCAATCGTCCTGGGCGAACCGGGTCGGAGCGGCGCGCTCAGCCAATACCTGCAACGAAATATATTTTTCGGAGATGATGCGCGGTTGGCTAATCTCGCTGCGACCACCTGTGAATTTGATTTACACGGCCCAAAGGCTGACGAGGTAATGAATCGGTTCGTGCCTGAATCCGCCTCCCTGCCCGCTTTTTACAGTCAGGAAGCCGTTCTCGCAGATGTGCCAATTTTTATTGCCCGACGCAAACCCATGAGCGGCACACGGTGGACAATCATCACGCCCATTGAAGCAGGTGGTGTGTTGTGGTCGCACATTCTCGAACGCGGCGCGGCGCATGGTCTGATTCCTGCGGGATCGCTGACGTTTAACACGCTGCGGATTCGCGCGGGCTTGCCAGGTGTTGGGCGTGAATTGAGCCAGGATTATATTCCGCTGGAAGTCGGCTTATGGGATGAGGTCAGCTTCAAAAAAGGCTGCTACACAGGGCAGGAAATTATCGCCCGCATGGAAAGCCGGGGACGCCTCGCCAACACTATCGTCGCGTTGAATCTGTCGGCAATGGTCGATGCTCCCGCCGATATTTATCATGAAGGGCGCACGGTTGGACGGCTGACCAGCAGTGTCGTCTCACCGGACAATGAAATTTTCGCGATTGGTGTGATTAAAGTGCCTGTCGCGCAGGTCGGACAGAGTTTACAGGTTGGCGGCGAAAAAATTCAGGCGGAGGTTCAGGCATTGGTCGGAGCACAGCCGCCGCAGTTAACCACCGAAAACGCTTCTCACTGAGCTTCAGGTGGCGCGCTGTCAAAAAAGAGCGCCCACCACACGCGCCAGGGTTCGGGCGGCGGCGGCGTGGTTTCAACCGCTACCGATGTCTCAGCAACGGGTGTTGGCTGGGTATCGTCGGTGATCGGGACGGGGATAA